>ODAI011727175.1_pt1 | contig 43904 bp, 44 predicted proteins | sample 1539321 | NCBI WGS metagenome assembly ODAI01 (sample SAMN02144231, study PRJEB22623) | gut metagenome | biome: sheep rumen | host: Ovis aries | place: New Zealand
AGAGTAATGCCTGCAACCGCATCTATCTCCGCGAGGCACCCAAGCCGCGTACCAACATCTCCTCCAAAGAGTTGTCCGCCCGCACGCGTTTCACCGAGGTACAGGCACTGGTCAGCGCCCGCGCCAAGGACCTGAACAAGATCTCCCAGGACCAGGCGGATTTCGCCGCGCAGAAAGACCTCGCCGGCGGCAAACGCACCATGCGGGCGTACCTATGGAAAGTGTGCGGCGCTGAGTATGACGGGCAGTAACCAGACAGACCCAGACCCCACCCGGCCTCCCCTAAAGGGGAGGGGATAAGACCCCCCCCGACCCCCTCTCAGAGGGGGAGAAATGGAAAAAATCGTCCTTCTGGGCGATTTTTTTTTACCCAATACAAAATCCCCATTAGTATGAAAAAAAAAGAATTAAAGAAAGCAAGGCGAGGCAGGGGAATGTTGTAAAAAGTGGCGTTGGTGTTGCGATGCAACATGGTTTGCATACTTTGCAACATAATTGCTTGCGTATGTGCGATAATTGTTGTACCTTTGCACACCAATTCAAAATCACATTGTTGCGATGAAAAAAGCAGTTCGATTTATCACCTTTTGTATGGCAGTGACCCTCGCCGCTTGTACGACGCCCACTGCACCCAAACACACTTGTACACAAGTATCTGTCATGAAAGCCAACGGCGCTGACGGGATCCTCTGGCTGCCGGTTCAGGAGTCCATGGGAGAGGCGAATATCCGCATCCTCTCGGACAACCAACAGCTCGAGTTCATCCGTGTCCGTCTCGCCAAGGACAGCATTGATTATTTCGTTCCTTACGAGCTGAGTCGCTGGGGCGACCGTGACCTCGTCATCGAGTTCCGTACCTGGCTGCCCGACACCGTACGCAGAGACCGGATGGTGTGCTGGGAGGCGATCACTACCGGCTCTGCCGGACTCCATTCTTTGATGAACGCTCCCTACCGTTCCCTCTATCACCAGACGCCTTCGTTCGGATGGATGAATGACCCGAACGGTATGTTCTATGACGAGCAGACGGGCATCTGGCATCTCTACTATCAGCATAACCCCTACGGCGCCATGTGGGGCAACATGCACTGGGCGCACTCTACGAGCCGCGATCTCATCCACTGGGACCACCAACCGATAGCTATCCGTCCGACCGGACTGGGTACCATCTTCTCCGGTTCGGCAGTCATCGACCGCAACAACACCGCCGGCTTCGGTGAGAATGCCCTCGTGGCGATCTACACCGCCGACGGCGAGAGCCAGAAACAGGCCATCGCCTACAGCCTCGACGGCGGACAGACCTTCACCCATTATGCCGGCAATCCGGTTCTCACCGACACCATCGCTGATTTCCGTGACCCGAAGGTCTTTTGGGATAGTCTCACCAACCGCTGGGTCATGACTCTCGCCTGCCAGCAGGAGATACGGTTCTATGCCTCCGACAACCTCAAGGACTGGACCTACCTCTCGCGTTTCGGCGAGGGCTACGGCTGCCACGACGGCGTATGGGAGTGCCCCGACCTGGTGGAATTAAAAGTCGAAAGTCCAAAGTCGAAAGTCGAGAGCAAGTGGGTGCTGCTGGTCAATATCAACCCGGGCGGACCGTTCGGCGGCTCGGCTACCCAGTATTTCATAGGCGATTGGGACGGCAAGGAGTTTGTAGTCGAAAGTCAAAAGTCAAAAGTCGAAAGCAAATGGCTGGACTACGGCATGGACCATTACGCCACCGTCACCTATCATAACGCGCCGGAGGGCAGGGTAGTAGCTCAGGGATGGATGTCCAACTGGCTCTATGCCAATAACCTCCCGACGCTGCCTTTCCGCTCGCAGAACACCATCGCCCGTGACCTCTCCCTCTACACCGACGGGAACGGCGAGTACCGCGTAGCAGTCAAACCCTCGCCGGAGTACGATGCCCTCCGCGGAGAGATCGTAGTGCAGCCCACCGAGGCATGTGTCATCGATGTACGAAGGACAAAGGACGATGGACCCATGATTGTCACCCTCTCCAACGAAAAGGGCGAGAAAGTGGTCATGACCCTCGACCTCCGCAAACAGACCTTCTCCATGGACCGCCGCCACGCCGGCGACTGCTCCTTCTCCAAGGACTTCGCTACCGTCACCACCGCGCCATTATGCAAATGCAAAAACGAAAAGATCACCCTCTTCATCGACCGCTGCTCGATTGAGGCGTTTGACGGCGAGGGCGCATGGGCGATGACCAACCTCGTATTCCCCTCCGAACCCTACAACCATATAGACGTGCAGGGCGGGGAGGCAACCGTTTACGATATTCATTAATTATTATTCATTATATTTATCATGAAAAATTCCAAATTTGCTCTGCTCTCCGTGATGCTCTGTTTCTTCACGATGGGCTTTGTGGACCTGGTGGGTATCGCCTCCAACTACGTGCAGCAGGATCTCGGTCTGACGCACGCACAGGCGAACATCATGCCGTCCCTCGTGTTCTTCTGGTTCCTGATCTTCTCCGTGCCTACGGGTATGCTGATGAATAAGATCGGCCGGAAGAAAACCGTGCTGCTCTCTATCCTCGTGACCGTCCTGTCGCTCGTTCTGCCGCTCTGCGGCGAGAGCTATGCGATGATGCTGGTAGCGTTCTCGCTCCTCGGTATCGGTAACGCGCTGATGCAGACCTCGCTCAACCCGCTGGTATCGAATATCGTGACGGGCAACCTGTCCTCGACCCTCACTTTCGGTCAGTTCGTCAAGGCGATCGCCTCTTTCCTCGCTCCCTATATCGCCATGTGGGGCGCAACCGAAGCTATCCCGCATATGGGTCTGGGATGGAAAGTGCTCTTCCCGATCTATGCCGTCATCGGTATCGTCGCTATCCTCGCGCTCGCGTTCACCTCTATTCATGAGGAACCGGTAGCCAAGGGTTCGTCCTTCGTGGAGTGCTTCAAGCTCCTGGGAAAACCTTTTATCCTCCTCTGTTTCCTGGGTATCATGTGCCACGTGGGTATCGATGTCGGTACCAATACCACCGCGCCTAAGATCCTCATGGAGAGGCTCGGCATGGGTCTCGCGGAGGCCGGGTTCGCCACTTCCCTCTATTTCATCTTCCGTACTATCGGCTGTCTCTCCGGCTCCGCTATCCTGCGCCTCATCCCCGAGAAGGTGTTCTTCGCTATCTCCGTCTGCATGATCGTGGCGGCGATGATACTCATGGGTGCCGGTACGGCGCAATGGGTGCTCTATACGGGTATAGCCCTCGTCGGATTCGGTAACAGCAATATCTTCTCCATCTGCTTCGCGCAGGCGCTCAATTACGATCCTGCGCATAAGAACGAGATCTCCGGTCTGATGATCATGGGGCTCTTCGGCGGCACTGTCTTCCCGCTCTGCATGGGCTTTGCGTCCGACCTCATGGGTACCCTCGGTGCCGTCCTCGTCATGTCCCTCGGTGCCGCCTACCTCGTAGGCTTCTGCCTCAAAATGAAAAAATAACTGTAATTCGTAATTTTTAATTTTTAATTTCCATGAAATACGTAATTGGCATAGGCGAGGCACTCTTTGACTGCCTCCCGGAGGGCCGCAAACTGGGCGGCGCACCTGCTAACTTTGCATACCATGTATCGCAGTTCGGACTCAACGGCTGCGCCATCTCCGCCATCGGCAAGGACGAACTGGGCGATGAGATAGTGGATAAATTCACAGCCATTCATAATAGTCTTCCGACTTTCGACTATCAGCTCTCTACGGTGGAGCAGCCTACCGGCACCGTCAAGGTCACTTTGGATGACAAAGGCGTGCCCCAATACGAGATCTGTCTCGGCGTAGCGTGGGATAATATCCCGCTCACAAACGCCATGCTGGAGATTGCCCGTCAGGCGCAAGCCGTCTGCTTCGGCTCCCTCGCGCAGCGTTCCGAGACCTCCCGTGAGACCATTCAGGCTTTCCTCGACGCCACCCCGGCGGACGCTCTCAAGGTCTTTGATATCAACCTCCGCCAGTCGTGGTACACCGCCGAGGTCATCGCCGAGTCCCTCTCCCGTGCGAACATCCTCAAGATCAACGACGAGGAACTGGACGTTGTAGCCACCATGCTGCTCGGCGAACCTACCGTACCGGGTGCCCTCATCGCCGAGGACCCGGAGAAGACCCGCCGCATCTGCCGCGAACTCATCGCACGCTATGACCTCAAGATGCTCATCCTCACCTGTGGCGCCATCGGTTCGTATGTCTTCACGGCGGACGAAGAGTCCTATGTCGCGACCCCGAAGGTGCAGGTCGCCGATACCGTCGGCGCCGGCGACTCCTTTACCGCAACCTTCGTGGCGCAACTGCTGCTCGGCAAGGCCATGCGCGAGGCGCACGAACGTGCCGTCAAGGTATCCGCTTTCGTCTGCACCCGGCACGGCGCCATGCCTGTCCTGCCTGCAGAACTCAAAGCCTAACGGTCTGAACGCCAAAGCCAACGGCTAAAGTCAAGAAAAATCGTCCCTCGGGGCGATTTTTCTTGCATATGTCAAAAAAAAGCAGTACCTTTGTCCCCGCAAACGATGGAAGAAAAGAAACACATAGGGCAACTCTTTGACCGTATCGCCGGTACGTACGACGGGTTGAACCACCTGCTGTCTGTCAATACTGACCGCCGTTGGCGGCGGAAAGCGGTGGCAATGATGCCGCCTGTATGCCACGTTCTGGATGTGGCTGTCGGCACAGCCGACCTCGCGATAGAGATGTTACGGCAAGGCAAAGCCATGCGTGTGACGGGACTGGACCTGTCCGACAAGATGATGGAGATAGGGAAGTCGAAAATAAAACAGGGTGTGGAGTTCGTGCACGGGAACGCGCAGCAGATGCCGTTCGGGGACGGGACGTTCGATGGCGTGACATGCGCCTTCGGATGCCGTAATTTCCAGAACCTGGACGAGGGGCTCAGCGAGATGTACCGCGTGCTCAAAAAGGGCGGACAAGTGACGATACTGGAGTTCTCGTATCCCAAGAACCGTGTCATCCGTGCCGCTTATGACTTTTATTTCAGTCGTCTGCTGCCGCTCATCGGACGCATCGTCAGCCGTGACAAGACGGCATACACCTATCTCAACCGGAGCGTAAAAAGCTTCGTATGGGGCGAGCGTTTCCTCCGGCATCTCTGTGACGCGGGCTTTAGGGACGGGCGTTTCAAGCCCGTGACATTTGGCATAGCAACGATTTATATAGCAATAAAATGATCAAACACATTATTTTGTGGCGCCTGCGCTCGGAACTGGGTGAGGCGGAGAAACGTGAGAAAGCCGAGGCGATCAAAGCCGGCCTGGAGGGACTGCAAGGCAAGGTTCCGGGATTGGTATCCATCCATGTGCAGATCGACGGCAGGCTGGACAGCAGTAACGCGGACATAATGCTCGACAGCACACTGGAGAGTGCGGAAGCCCTCAAGGGCTATGCCGTCCATCCGGCACACGTAGCCGTGGCGGACGGCGTGGTACGACCCAATACAGAACTGCGCACTTGCCTGGATTTTGAGATTTGATAGTTCTTAGCCCCCTTGGGGGCACGATTATTTGACAAAGTTGATAAATTTATAATTGATGAAACGAATACTCATGACCGTTGCAGCGGTGACCGTTGCAACACTGATTTATGCGCGTCCCCAGACACGCGAAGTGGTAATAGACACTGTCTGTAATGTCCCCATAGAGACCATGATGAAAGTGGCGGATAAGTTCTGCTATCAGTTCCAAGCCTGCCCGGATTCGCTCTTCTCATGGGCTTATGTCGGAACGGGCGAATTGGAGGTGGCGGATAGCAAGACCAAAGAGAGTAGGGATGCTATCCAGCTCAAATACAAAGAGCGTGTCTATGACGCCGACCTGAAAACCGGCGATGTGGCGATAGATATTTATGTATTAGGCGTCCGTTGGTGGAAAGACCAGCATCTTGGAACCAAATATACGGAGGAGAGGCCTGCGAATGGCGCCTATCCTGTCACCGCGCATATGGTCGCAACATACAGCGGTTCCATTTTGGAGGGCGGCAACTTCGTAATGAGGATGGAGCCTGTCTCGCCCGCACGTACGCGCGTTCATTATGAATTTACACTCACTTTCGGCAGAGTGCTCTCGGCATTCATATCCGACAAGACATGGCGCAACGCCGTCGAGTGGCGGTTGAGCATGATTCTCGATAACCTCATCGAATACGGAGAGACCGGAAAAGTGGCTCCCAAAGAAGTCAGACAGGAGAAATAAATCCGTCCGTTATTTACGTCTGCGCTTGCCGTAGTTGTTGATGATGCGGCAGTACTCGCAGTTGGACCACCGGTATGTGACGGTCAAGCCCACTTGGAACCATCCGTCGTTCCAGTGTATATGCTCTTTGCCGTCCCTGCCTGTCCATGTACCGAAGGAGTTACCCAAGGCGACTTCGTCGCTGTTCTGCCCCGGAGCCATGGGCCATGCGTCGAGGTTCATGTAATGCGTATCAATCAATCCCTCGTCCACGCCTATCTCCGCTGACATCAGCCACGAGTCGGTCAGTTTCCAGCTGTAACCGATCGCCAGCTGGACCATGGGCAGGATGCCGAATGTTTTACCCCGGAGCAGGGTGCGCTCCTTGTCGCTCCCCACGCGCTTGTAATACCAGAACTGGTAGTCGGTGATGATGCTGGCGGTCACGGCAAGACCTCCGTAAATATAGAATCCCGCGTTGGTGAACGGATAATACTGTACTCCTACGGCGGGCTGGATAATCACTGAATTAAAGCGGCGGTAGTCATCGCGGGGCTCGGGGAGAGATTTGAACTTGTTCTCATTATTCCCCCTTAACGTACCACCCTTCAGACCGAAACGTATGTTGCAATGGTTACCGGCAGGCATCTGGTAGGTAAACTGGAGTCCGCCACCTATACTCAGGTTATCGATGTTAAATCCGCCGTGCATGGCCATTCCCTCATTATCTACATCGCCGAAATAATACATTCCGCATACATTGAGGCTCACACCGTTGGTCACAAAATAATTCTTGGTAGTATACAAACCGGTCTGCGAATTAGAGGTGGAACGCCACACCAAACGCTTTTGTTTCGGGGCGGCAGAGACGGATGACGAGAGCGCTAATAGCGCTATGACAAAAAGAATCGGATAGTATAAACGAGTCTTCATGGGTGGTCGTTATTCAAAATCGGCTACAAAGGTACAACAAAAATTCGACATATGCAAGGGCATATGAAGAAAAATCAATTTTTCCTCAAATTTTATCTATTTTTTATTGTATAGCGAAGGAATATGCCTCCCCGCAAATAACAAAAAAAGCCTGCGTTCTGCAGGCTTTTGGTAGTGCTACCCGGACTCGAAAAATCAGCTTGCTGATTAATCGTGCCCCTTTTAGGGGCTAAGAACCCCCGGTTACGATCCGGCTGTAGCACAAAAAAGAACGCCAACGCGTTCTTTTTTCAGTAGTGCTACCCGGACTCGAACCGGGGTTTACGGCGTGAGAGGCCGTTGTCCTAGGCCACTAGACGATAGCACCCGGATTGGCTTCCGCCGGAAGGGGCAAATTCTGTCTCTCGGGCGAAATCGGGTGCAAAGGTACTGCTTTTTTTTTATATATGCAAATAATTTTGAAAAAAAATGCACTTTTGGGTCGTTTTTTTTGCATATGTGGGGAAAAAGTAGTAAATTTGCACCCGAAATGAAAAAGGAAACCGGATTTTGGATTGTCTTGGTAGCCGCAGTTGTGCTGGAAGCAATTGCGTGTGTTCAGTATTTCTACAGCCGTGCTGCAATCAAGCAAGAGGCTTATACGCGCGCGCAGGCTGAATTAAGGAGTGCCGAACTTGAAATCAATGTGGTCACTGCCCAACTGGAGTCGGCGTGCAAGGTGCTGGCGATGATGGCGGAGCGTCACCTGGATGATCCTGAGACGGTGGCTGAGTGTACACGCATGCTACTGACGACCTTGCATGATGTGGAGAGCGCCGGAGTCGCCTTCACCCCTGATTATTATCCCGGGAAAGGGCGTTGGTATGAGCCTTGCAGCAGCCGGGTAGGGAAAGACAGCATTTACACACGGCAGATAGGTGGTCCGGACCACGACTATTTCGCCAGCGAATGGTTCTGTAACGGCATGACGATAGACAGCACCTGGTGGAGCGAACCCTATCTGGATGATGCCGGCGCGGAAACGATGGTGGTAAGCTGCTCCTATCCGGTTAGAGATATAGATGGCAAAGTGGTTGCGGTAGTGTGCATCGATCTGTCGCTCAATCTACTGAGCCGTCTGTCGCAATACCTGCAGGTCTATCAGGACAGTTATTACTCCATCAGGTCGTCTACGGGACTGGATATAGTGGCGCGTCCGGACACAACGCCGGGGCGCAAGTACATGATTTTTGACGAAGCGATTGAAACGACAGGGTGGCACATGTCGGTCATCATTCCCGAGGATGTACTCTTTGCGGAACTGAGACGCGTCGGAGCCATCGTCAGCATGCTCATGCTCCTGGGGCTGGTTCTGTTGGTGTTTATCCTGTACCGCAACGGTAAAAATATCAAACAGCTGATCACCGTCAGTTCGCAGAAAGAGCGCATGGAGGGCGAACTGGAGATCGCGCAGACCATCCAGAACGCCATGCTGCCCAAGGTCTTTCCGCCTTTCGTGGACCGTCCGGACCTGAATGTCTATGGCATGGTCCGTCCCGCCAAGGAGATTGGCGGTGACCTCTACGATTTCTATGTCCGCCACGACAAGCTGTTCTTCTGCGTGGGCGATGTGAGCGGAAAAGGCGTACCGGCGTCGCTGGTGATGGCTACCGTACGTTCGCTTTTCAGGTCGGTGACGGCACATGAGGAACGGGCGCATCTGATTGTCAGGGAAATCAACGACACGCTCTCCGAGCAGAACGACCAGAATATGTTTGTGACTTTCTTTGTCGGCGTGCTGGACCTCAAGAGCGGCAGACTCAGTTACTGCAACGCCGGGCACAACGCGCCGGTACGTATCGGTACCACGCTGCCGGAGTGCAAGGAGATAGAGGTGATTGCCAACCTTCCGATAGGTATCATGACGGACTTCGAGTTCAAGGAACAGGAGATACAACTCGCCTGTGGCGACACGCTCTTCCTTTATACTGACGGGCTGACGGAGGCGGAGAACAAAGTGCACGAGCAGTTCGGCGAAACGCGCATGACCGAGGCGCTGAACCGTCTTGCAGGGCTGCGTCCGAGGCAGATAGTGGACGGTATGGATAGCGAGATAGCGGCTTTTGTTGGCGAGGCGCAGCAGAGCGACGACCTGACGATGATGGCTATCCGGTACCAGATACCCGCCATCGTCATGCGCAATGACGTCCGGCAGATTCCGACACTCGCCGAATGGGTGGACGGACTGAACATACCCGCAGCACTGAACATGCCGGTTAATCTGGCTCTCGAAGAGGCGGTGAGCAACGTCATGCTTTACGCCTACCCGGGGCAGAACGACGGGAAGGTCTTTGTGGAGTTTGTGAAAATATGCTATGAGAATTCAGAGAAACTGGTGTTCACCATCTCGGACAGCGGCGTGCCGTTTGACCCGACGCAGAAAGCGGAAACGGACATCACCCTCACGGCGGAGGAACGCGCAATAGGCGGACTCGGGATCCATCTGGTACGCCAGCTGATGGACGAAATAGTCTATGTTCGTGAGGACGGCAAGAATATATTGACCTTGGTCAAGAAATTGTGAAATAATCGTGCCCCTTTAGGGCTAAGAATTGTAAATTGAACTATATGGAAACAACGATTCAAACATCTGGAAATCAAATTATCGCTTCTTTCTGCGGCCGCCTGGATACCGCAGCTGCTATTCCGACTGCGGAGGCGGTCAAACCTCTTCTGGAGGCGGCAAACAGTGAGATTATTTTGGATTGCAGCCGATTGGAGTATATATCTTCTTCGGGCTTGCGTATCTTTCTCTCTATCCGGAAGGAGGCTGCCGCACACGGTTCTAAAGTAATAGTGCGAAACATCAATGCCGACATCCGTCAGGTATTCATGATGACCGGTTTCATCAGCCTTTTTGAGATACAATAATGGAAGCCCTCGATCTTCATTGCCGGATGATCATGGAGGAGTACCGCGAGGCGCTGCCACAATTGGAGCAGATGAAACGCGATGTGCTTACTACGTTGCAAGAAGCCTTGGAGCGTAGCGGGATTGTCGTGACGGCTGTGGAAGCGCGTATCAAGACAGAGGATAGTCTGGCGGGCAAATTGGCGCTCAAGGGTGCCAAGTACGCCACGCTGAGCGACATAACCGACATCCTCGGCGCACGCATCATCACTTTCTATACTGACGATGTGGACCGTATTGCATCGATGGCGGAGCAGCTCTTCGAGATCGACTGGAACAACTCGGTGGACAAGCGCAGGCTGCACCAGCTGGACAGTTTCGGCTACAACTCGCTCCACTACATCTGCCGGCTACCGGGCTACGACCTGCGGTTCGAGCTGCAGCTCCGTACGACGCTTCAGCACGCATGGGCGTCCATCAACCATGACACCGGCTACAAATCCGGCGTGGAGATCCCTCGCGAGTACATGCGCCGCATGAACCGCCTGGCGGGAATGTTGGAGATGGCGGACGATGAGTTCAGCCGCATCCGCGCAGAGATAACCGACTACCGGCGGCGAGTGCAGGCACTTGTCAAGAACGGCAAACTGGACGATGTTTCGCTGGATGGTGATACGTTCCGCAGTTATCTGCAGGCCAAACCGCTCGATGCGCTCAACAAGCGCATTGCGGCAATCAATCAGGCGGAGATCCTTGACACACCGCTCATCCGCTATCTGAAAGTGCTCAAGGAACTCAAATGCAACACGCTGGGCGATGTGGAACGGCTCATCCGTAAATACGAGGAGGACGCCTACCGTCTCGCGCGGCACCAACTGGGCAAGACCGATCTCGACATCATCTCCTCCGCTGTGGGATTGCAGAACATCTGTATCGTCTGCATCCTCTTCAACGGAGGCGGAAAATTGGGGTTGGAATACCTCTTTGATGTCCTCAATGGCCATAACAGCCAGAACACGGCGCTGGCTGAACTCACATATGAACAAGCAAAATCAATTTTTCAACTATGACCCCCACACGCATTGACCTCAATGACTATGTGCGCGTAGGCGAAGGAGCTAACGGCGCCAGTTATAATCACAAGACGGATGCGAATATCATGCTCAAGGTCTATTTCCGCAACTTCGATGCGGCGGAGAAGGAATTGGAGCTGGCACAGAAAGTGTATGCGATGGGCATCCCGACGCCCGAACCCGGCGACCTCATCACGGACGGCGAGCGGATGGGTATCCGTTTCCGCCGCTTGACGGGTAAACGGTCATATTCCCGCGCTTGCGGAGACGAACCCGAACGGGTGGAGGAGTACGCACGGGAGTTCGCACGGCTGTGCAAGAAACTGCATGCCACGCATGTGGATACCACGCAGTTCGAGTCCGTCAAGGACCGTCTTTACGCCATGTTGGAGGCGAACCCGGATTTCACGGCGGAGCAGAAACGGAAGATCCATGATTTCATAGCTGCCGCTCCTGAAGCCGATACGGCGATTCACGGCGACCTGCAGTTCTCCAACGGCATCTTTACCGAGGAGAACGGTGTCAGAAAGAGTTATTTCATCGACTTGGGCGATTTCTGCTACGGCTACCCGATGTTCGACATCGGCATGGTCTATCTGTGCTGCTGTCTGAATGACGAGGCATGGACCATGGAGCAATACCACATGTCCAACGCCACGGCGGCGAAGTTCTGGGATTTCTTTGCTGATGAGTATTTCGGCAAGGACGCAGACATGGACGAAATCATGAAGGAGGTTCGTATCTACGCAGGCTTGAAAACCCTCATCGTGGAGCGTGACACACACTGCCCCATGCCGCAATTCAGAGCCATGTTGGAAGGCACTATTTACTGATTATGGCAAACAAGTATCTGAATACAGACCTGCTGGACAGAGCAATTATCTTTGCGGTTCAGGCACACCACAATACCGAGCGTCGCGGAAAAGGCTTTCCGTACATCGTTCATCCCATGGAGGCGGTGGAGATTGTAGCCACCATCACGCCGGATCAGGAACTGTTGGCGGCTGCCGCATTGCACGACACAATCGAAGACACGGACGTGACGGTGGAGCAGTTACGCGAACTGTTCGGAGAGCGCATCGCCGGTCTCGTGCACGCCGAGAGCGATCAGTTCACGGAAGGGGTCTCGGAGGAAGACAGCTGGCACGACCGTAAGAAAGCTGCCATAGACCGTCTGGCAGCAGCTCCCCGGGATGCGAAGATCGTGGCGATGGGGGACAAACTGAGTAACATGCGCGCCATCTGGCGGGACTATCAGATGAAAGGCGATGAGCTGTGGAAGATATTTCACGTGACCGACAAAGCCTCGCATGAATGGCACTACAGAGGGTTGGCGGCGTCGCTCAGCGAGTTAAGTGATACCTTTGCGTATCAGGAGTTTGTACGATTAATAGACGAAGTTTTTGGAAGTACTGTTCGATAATATTGTCAATGCCCGTGATCTGGGCGGAATGGTGGGAGCCGGCGGAAGAACAATCCGTCCGCACCGGTTGCTGCGTACCGCGCATCTGCACGATGCTTCGCCGTCCGACCTGAAACGGCTGCACGAGGAGTACAACTTGGCGAAGATCTTTGATTTCCGCTCTTTGGGTGAAGCAGAGGCGTTGCCGGATCAGGAGGTAGTAGGCGCAACCCACCATCTGCTGCCTACGATTGATTTGAGTGCGGAACGGCTGACGGAACAGCCGATACCACAAGAGGCGTTTCTGGACATCGGTGCGCATATAGTCAATTATTCCTTCTATCCCGAAGTGCAGAAAATGGCGGCGAACATGTATCCTTCGCTGATACAGAGCGAGTATTCACAACTCCAGTACGCTACTTTCCTGCGGCTTATCATAGAGGCGCCGGAGGACGGCGGAATACTGTGGCATTGTTTCCAAGGAAAGGACCGTACAGGGTGGGGGGCTGCCTTTCTGCTGTTCGCATTGGGCGTGGAGCGCGAGGCTATCGTTGCGGATTTTGACCTCAGTAATACATCCTACCGCGAACTGGTGAACCGGATGTACGCCGAGATAGACGAACGCGGAGGAGGGGACGCGGAGAAAGAAGTGATTCTTGCGTTTATGGGGGTCTCCACACCTAACTTCCTGCGCACGCTTGATCTGATAGACAACGAGTATGGCGGAATGATGAACTACCTGCACGAACAACTGTTGCTCTCGCCGGATGACATCCGGGGGTTGCGGAACCGCTTTTTATCGTAATCTGTAATTCGTAATCGTAATACGTATTTTATAATGAATAATGAAAATTGGGATTTGACTATCACGCCGCGGGACAAACTGCTCGCTGTCGATTGGAAGGAGATATGGCGGTACCGCGATATGTTCCTGCTGTTCGTGGCGCGTAATTTCCGTACTGCCTACAAGCAGACAATCCTCGGTCCGCTGTGGTTCATCATCACGCCGGTACTCTCCGTGATTGTGTATGCCACGGTCTTTGGCGGTATTGCCAATATCCCGACAGACGGCGTGCCGCCGATCTTGTTCTACCTCTTGGGTATTTCTGTGTGGGGCTATTTCTCCAGTAGCCTGAGCGCGACCTCCAACTCGTTTGTGTCCAACGCCGACATCTTCGGCAAGGTCTATTTCCCGCGGATTATCATGCCGCTGGTGGCGGTGACGACTAACCTGCTGTCTTTTGCTATCCAGTTGGCGATCTTCGCGGCGTTCTATGTCTATTACGCAGCTACGGGAACGGAGCTTGAGATCCATTGGCAGATCGTGCTCTTCCCCCTGCTTATTGTGTTGCTGGCGTTGATGGCGGTCGGGTTCGGCATGATCTTCTCGTCCATGACGACCAAGTACCGCGACCTGCAGATCATGCTTAATAAGATCATATCGCTCTGGGTCTATATCACGCCGGTGATTTACCCGCTGAGTATGGTGACGAACGAGAAACTGCATCTGGCGATGTCCCTCAACCCCGTCACGCCGGTGATGGAGGCTATCAAGTACTCGCTGCTCGGGCAAGGTCAGTTCTCCTGGGCGTGGCTGGCGTACAGTGCAGCGTTCACGTTCGTGCTGCTCGTTTTCGGACTGATGATGTTTAACAAAGTGCAAAAATCCTTCATGGATACAGTATAATATGGCAAAGGAACAAGAAAACTATTGGACCACGGAGATCACTCCGGACTCTTTTGCCAAAGGGCTCGGCCTGAAGGAATTGTGGCAGAAGAAGTACCTCATCTGGCTCTTTATCAAACGGGATATAACGGTCCAGTTCAAGCAGACGATCTTCGGCATGGGATGGTATTTCATATCACCGCTGTTCTCGATGTTCATGTACATCGTGGTGTTCGGACGGATAGCAGGCATCCCTACGGACGATATTCCGCAGCCGGTGTTCTACCTGAGCGGTATCTGCCTATGGGAGTATTTCTCTTCCTGCCTGACGGATACCGCAAGTACCTTTCAAGCGAACGCTGCCCTGTACGGGAAAGTCTATTTCCCGCGCTTGGTCATACCGGTGTCGAAAGTAGTCTCCAAACTGTTCCGCTTCTCACTCCAACTGGGCACGTTCGTGATTGTCTATCTGCTCTTTGTGTTCAAGGGAGTGAACCTGCGTCCTAACTGGTATCTGTTGCTTTTCCCGGTACTCATTCTGATGATACAGTGTCTGGCGCTCGGGCTCGGACTGATTATCTCCTCGCTGACTACCAAGTACCGCGATCTGACGAACTTCTTTGGTGTCTTTGTCTCCCTCTGGATGTACGCCACGCCGATCGTCTATCCGCTGAGTTATGTCACCAACCCGACGCTGCATGAGATTATGCTGCTCAATCCCATGACGGCAATCATCGAGACCTTCAAGTACGGAGCCTATGGGGCAGGGCAGTTCTCCTGGCAGGCGCTCGGCTATTCTGCCGTGGTGATTGCCGTCCTCCTCATAATCGGTATAGCGATGTTCAACCGCAAACAAAAGTTTTTCATCGATACCATTTAACAGCCCGTCGTCGCAATAAAAATCGCTAAAAATGACACTTTTATTTGCAAGTGTCATTTTTTTTGCGTACCTTTGCACCGCAAACTCACGCTGGGGTGTCTGCATGATGCATCAGGGTGAGGGAGCAGACATATTGATTGGCGTTTACTAACGCTTGTTTTTGACCGTTTGAAACCTAGGAAATTTCAAAAAAAGTCAATATATCTAAAAAACAAGTAGTGGTAGATGCTCATGGGGTGTATTATGCACCCGCGTGTACCTTATATAGGTAGGCGCGTGTGTACGCATATACACAGCGTGGGTTTCTGCATTGCTTATTCGGATATATTGGTTTTCCTAGGACCACAAACGGCGGATAAGCAAGAGAAGAGATCCGCGTTTTTTGATGTCCGAAACGGAATACCTAATTCCACTCAATTTCCCATCTTAACAACGATCCGCCAAACACCGGAGAACTGTTAAGATGGGATTTTTTGTATAATTGTCTTTAATTGGTGGTAATTTTTGACCAAGAAAAATAAATCTGTTTAATTTGTTAAATTTGTGGACTGATAAAATAGCATGAAACCGCAACAGAGTTTGATCAGAAGACGCAAGACCTACCGCGATGAGGAAGGTGTAGTGGTTGGTTATGGCGCAGAGGAAGTCTATTTTGTAGCCAAACCCCGTGACTACGAGACGCACCCTTTGCGTGAGGGCGAGGTGCGTAACACCTCTATCTTCCACCGCTCGATGACGATGGCGTTGGAGGAACTTGCCGACCCCGTCCGCAAAGCCGAATGGAGCAAACGCTGGCATGCTCAACTCAACGAGCCCGAGCCGGACGCACCCATCGAGCGCAAAACCGGCAAGCGCCATATCTACCTGCGTTTGGACAGATATGTACAGAGCGTCATCCAGAGACGATTGCGAAAGGAAGCAGGTGTAACAAACTAATTTTTGAATCATTGTTGATAATTTTTGACTGACAAAAGAATCTTTCTTTGTCCATTGCGTCGGGATTTGATCCCGACATAGGCCATCAGCCTTTTAGTCCTTGTTGCCGAACGCGACAGTCCGCTGGAACTTATTCAGCAAAAAACGCGCCCGCAATATAACGTTTTTATCAATAATATCAAGCACCCATCAAGCGTTAGAGATAAGTTGAAGATAAGTTAGTAGTTCGTTAGTCATTACCATACCTACAGCGGTACGAAAGTATGATAAAAAAATGAAGGATGATAAAAAAATGACATGGCAGAAATGGCAATTTTGGCAGAAACTTACAAAATGTCATGGAATAGCTACTATTATTAAAGAAATGATCTATTAAAAGTTTGCAAAATGAAAGAAATTGCCAAAATTGCCATTTCTGCCATTGCAAATTTTTATAACTTTGTCCATTGCGTCTGCATCGAATGTCGACATTAGAACTTTGTCCATTGCGTCTGCATCGAATGCAGACATAACAAAAATATCATAAATACAAGCACCCATCAGTGACGTCCACGATGCGTACGAGATGGGAATGAGAATGGAAGGGAAATAGAAAGTAAATGAAAGGACTTATCGTCTCGTATCGTCTCGTATGTCTCTCGTAAGAAGCAAGTAGAAAGAATAACTGAAAAATCGAAAATAACTTAAAAACTATTATAACATGAAAACAGCATGTTTCATACCAATCAAGGCCAACTCAGAACGAGTGCCGGGTAAGAATTTCCGTTTGCTCAATGGCCGCAAGCTTTATGAGTATATCATTGAACATGTCATGGAAGCCGATTGTTTCGATGATATTTATATTGATACCAATAGTGAGGAAATTAAGGCTTACGCCGAGTCCAAAGGATTGCATGTTATTGAACGCAAGCCAGAATTAGCCCAGAATACAGCAAACGGAAATGACTTGTTGGTATATCATTTTGAGCAATATCCCCAATACGATTATTATTTCCAATTGTTTGCAACTGCTCCGTTCCTACAACCGAAAAGTATTCGTGCTTGTTTTGAAAGACTTGTAAATGCCGCGGAGTATGATAGTTGTTTTACGGCTGTAGCTAATCATAGCTTTTATTGGTTGAATGGTAATCCAATCAACTATCGTCCATGTATTTTACCACGCAGTCAGGATATGTTGCCTGTGGTAGAAGAAACAACTGGTCTTTATGGAATGAAGCGTGAGGCATTGAGCAAATATAGATGCCGAATCGGTGCACGTCCTTATATCCATTTTGTCAGCAAATATGAGGCGGTGGATATAAATACAGAAGAAGACCTGCAGATAGCCGAATGCGTAGGCAAAATCGTCTGGGGGGGGTATTCGCAGAATACCCAGGAATAAAGCAAATCAAATTAAAGCCCATGGAATACAAATTGGCAGCATAGCGCTTGCGGCATGATAAAAGAATTGATAAATTTTAATCTATAATTGATATGGAAACAATTACTGCAATCATTCCGGTTCGCGCAGGAAGCACGAGGCTGAAAAACAAAAATGTTGCTCCTTTTGCGGGCACAAATTTATTAGTTAATAAGATTAATCAGTTGAAACAGATTGAGGAAATATCTCGCATTGTGGTTTCGTCTGATTCTGACATGATGTTAGCAATGGCGAAAGCCGCCGGAGCGGATACGCACAAACGTGCTCCTGAATATTGCGACGAAAAGACAAAGACTTTCGGAGAGGTTGTGCGTCATATCGCAGAAAGTGTAGATGGCGACCACATCTTATGGGCTACGTGCACATCGCCGTTAGTATTCCCTAAAGATTATCGAAAAGCTATTTCTGAATATTTTCCCGCTTTGCTGAACGGATTTGATTCATTAATGAGTGTTGAAAGTTTTAAACGGTATATTTGGAATGAAGAAGGGCCATTGAATTATGAACTCGGTTTGAAACATGTACCAAGCCAGCAACTGCCAACTCTGTACTTTGTAACGGATGGAATCTTGATTGCTCCGCGTGAAAAGATGATTGAGTGGGCATATTTTCATGGGCGTCACCCATATAAGTTCTTGGTAGATAAACGTACCGGTTGCGATATTGATGATGGTCTGGATCTGGCTTGCGCAAGAGCATGGCTGGATATGGATGAAACAGTATCACAAATTGATCCTTATATGATATAATTTTGCGATATGGTGGAAGAGTAGTTATTCCGGCAAGAAGAGAAAAGCAAATCCTTAATGCAGTTATAGAAAAGTTATCAATGGAGAATAATGTTTCTTCAGAAATTGCTAGATACTCAGATCCTATGGAGATAGTAAGTAAGATTGGGGCGTTTTGATAAACATTATTCATGCAAGCACGTCTAGTATGCATATTATGGACAAAAGTGAAAAATTTGTGAATATGAAGATATTAAGAAATATATGTTTAGTTGATACTCCCTATGCATTATCAATCTACCTATTGAAAATGCCAATGGAAGATATTGAGAAGACTTTGTTCTTTGTGGGAGATTCTATAGATAGTAGGATAGCAGAGAAACTGCCTCATTATGTATCAATTAGAAATCAAAGCGCTAAGAATGATTGGAAATATATGAGTTGGTTGCGGGTGTATAAGTATTTGAAATGCCTTTTGTATCCTTTTGCCAAACTCTATATTCAGGACCATCTATACATTGCATCGCAGTTTATAGGACGATATAAATATACAAATATCCCCGACGGACCGGATTGTTACTCTACATGGGAAAAAAGTCCGTATCAACCTTGGGTACCTTCTCCCAAATCCTTGAAACAGATAATTAAAAATTTCTTATCACATGGTGCCATGTATGATCTGAAATATGGGATGAATAATCAATGTATCAATAGATGGGTAATGAACCAGCGGGAACAATACACAATTTATATAAAAGGAAGAAAGAGCGAAGTCGTCGATGCTGCTGACCTTTGGTGCAATGCGGATATGGATAAACAAGTATTATTGAAAACTATATTTTATATTTCGGAAGAAGATATGGCAAGAATGCAAGATGCGGAAACGATGATTCTTACGCAACCATTGAGAGAAGATTGCAAATTGACAGATAAGGAAATGTATGATATCTACGCTCCGTATATAAATGGGGCTTCAAAAGTGTTAATTAAACCACATCCACGCGATAAATTTGAATGGATAAAATATTTTAGCAATGCATATGTTATAGAGAGCCGTGCACCTATGCAATTATTAAATTATATGGGTTTTGCTCCAAAACGTGCTATGACGGTATCATCATCTTCTATTTCCGCAATGCCTGAATCCACAGAAAAAATCTATTTAGGAACAAAGATTAATGATAAGATTTTCCAAACCTATGGAGATCGATAAAATAAACAATTAATTATGTTACCTCTTGTATCAATAGTAATACCTGTTTATAATGTAAAACCATATTTGAAGCAATGCTTGGATAGTGTTTTGGAACAGACATATACCAATTGGGAGTGTGTGCTTGTTGATGATGGCAGCACTGATGGTAGTGGCGAAATTTGTGACAAATATGCCGAAATAGACAGTAGAATACGGGTTGTACATAAGCAGAATGCCGGATTAGCAGCCGCAAGGCAAACGGGACTGGATAATGTAAAAGGTAAATATATCGTTAATATTGATTCGGATGATTGGATTGAGCCTGAGCATATAGAAAATATGGTTAATGCCGCCGAGGAAAATCAAGCAGATATAGTCATATGTCCTTATTTTCAGAATAACGGTGAACAACAACTTCTTATGGAATGTAAGCCATCAGCTTTCGATAGAAAGACTTTACAATATGAAGTTATAGATGGAAAGTATCACGCCGGTGTTGTGTTAAAATTATTAGCAAGAAAGTTATTTACGGAAAATCCTATAAAACCTGCTCCATATAACCACTATGAAGATATGTATACCTATGTCTCATGCTTGCAATATGCAAAAAAAGTTGTATATATATCTAAAGCCACCTATCATTACCGTTTTAACGAACAATCCATGACCCATGATCGAGATGTGCATAAAAGAATAATGATGTTCGAGCAATGTATGAATAATTTATTAGCCATTCAAGAACTATCACAATACGGAAATGACGATGATTTTATAAAAGCGATTTATCATAGAGCAAATCACGAGAAGGCACAATTACTTGGAAATGCAAGTCATTATGCCGCCAAGAAACCATATCTTATGAAGTATTTCCCGGATTCTCCCACCATAATTAAAATAACCGATTTTCGGTCCTGGGGATTGAAAAATGCATTGAATGGGAATGTTATACCATATCTACTATTTAAAGCCTGCCATTTTTCAGGAAGAATGATTCATAAGTTCTTTTCGGAGCATTAAAATGAAATACAGAGTTAGTGAAACAAATAATATGTATAAACTCTTAACCATAGTCATTCCGATGTATAACTGAGAATGCAGAGGAATGTACTGTACCCCACAACAAAACAACCACCCGTGCCGGGCGGTTGTAAAAAGATCTTTGACATAGTGATAGACAATTAGAATGCAACAGAATCTCAACTGACTAAAGATTTGATAGCGCATACAATGGAAGGATATCTATTCCATCGTGCTCTAATTGAGAGAAATTCTCCATAGAAGAACGGATTGCATGCGTAAGGTGTTTTTTCTGCATGAATAACCGGAGACTTTTCATCTTGCCGCTTGTGCCCGATTTGATTTCCAGAGGCAGAACGGTCATGTTTCGCGAGAGGATATAATCTACTTCAGCAGTCGCTCCATTGGCGAGGTTCTCCCAATAATACAATTCTGCTTTTCGTTTAGGCGAAGCATACTTTATCAGTTCAAGCCCTGCCACCATTTCTGTTACGGTTCCTTTGTTGACCAGATCTGAGGCTGTCGCTGTAAGTATTTCCTGCGTAACTTGATGTGCACCTTGGGTATCCATATTCAGCAGGGATAGCAGAAGCCCGCTATCCAACAAAAGGTATTTGGTAAATTTTTCGTTTACCTCAGCTCCTAATGGGAGGCCATTGGCGGATGTGTGTTTGACGGGAATAAGAATACCGGCATCACTCAGAAAGCCCAACGCTTTTTTAACATCAGCGGTACTATATCCTCCTTCTACATGGCTATAAACAAATTTCTTACCGCTCTGAAGTACTGCACTTTGTAGAACTGCCTTCAACAAATCAGGAGATATTCGCTTTGCGTACTTCTTGAAATCCTCATAATAGCTATCTGCGATATCCTCTATTTCGTCTTGGCAAGCGAGATAATCATTATGCTCTATCCATGCCACGACACTTGCCGGCATTCCTCCTGTCATTAAGAATGTGCGAAAACTATTTGAAATTTGTTCGTGCAGAATAGGTAATAATGGGTTTTGTGGAGTCGCTTTGCGCTTAGCATCCAACCACATAGAATGACCTGTAGCAATAAGAAACTCATCAAAAGACAGCGGGTACATGAACAGTGACTTTATTCGCCCCACACCATATGTTTGTGAATCTTCCTTGAGTGCTAATTCTAAAAGCGAACCTGCGGCTATGACATGCAGTTCCGGAAAATCTTCTTTGAAGAACCATAAACTATGGATAGCCTCCGGGCATGCCTGAATCTCGTCCAAGAACAGCAACGTTTGACCCGGCACAATAGGCTGATTGTACAAATTTCCTATTCCCGCAGCAATGTCGCGGACAGACAGATTGGAGGAGAAAAGAGTCTTCAAAGAAGGATTTTTCTCAAAATTGGCTTCTATATAGTAGTCAAACTGCTCACCCAAATGACGGATAGCAGTTGATTTGCCTATCTGACGCGCTCCCCGTAGCAAAAGAGGCTTGCGGTGGGACTTGTTTTTCCACTCTAACAAAGAGGCATCAATCGTACGTTCTATGTACTTCATATATTCCTATGTTTTGAAATCCGGTGCAAAGATACTAAAAATAAATGAATTGTGCAAGTTTTTCACAAAAATAAAGACGAATGAACAGTATATTTTCGAAAAAATCAAGATGAATAATACGTTCTTTATTTAAAAAACCAAGAGGAATATGTATTGAGACTTGTCTGTCACTTTCGTTCAAGGAAACGACAAAATGTAAATAAATGAACTATAATTATATATGCAAAAACTCTTAACCATAGTCATTCCGACTTACAACATGCAGGATTATCTGCATCGGTGTTTGGACTCGCTCGTGCATAAAGACGAGCAGTTGATGAGCCAATTAGAAGTATTGGTCATCAATGATGGTAGCAAAGACAACTCATCTGCTATTGCGCATGAGTATGAGGCAAAATACCCTAACACTTTTCGCGTGATTGACAAGGAGAATGGCAACTATGGTTCGTGTATCAATCGCGGATTAAAAGAAGCTGCCGGCAAATATGTCAAGATTTTGGATGCGGATGATTGGTTTGACACGGATGAGTTCGCAGGCTACTTGAAAGAATTGCAGCATATTGTAGCAGATATGATTCTGACAAACCATCAGGTAGTCAATGAAGATGGAAATTTAATAGAGAAATACACATACGCAATAGAGCCTAACCGCCTTTTCTCTTTCCATGAATACACATACCCCGGAGTCTATTTCGCGATGCATTCTATCACATATATGACTGAAATGTTGCGCCGTATTGGTTATCACCAGACAGAAGGTATTTCCTATACAGACACGGAGTGGGTATTTTATCCGCAACATGCAGTAAAAACGTGTATTTATATACCATTTGATGTCTATCGTTACGTTGTGGGCAGAGAAGGTCAAACGATGGATTCCAAGGTGATACTTAAAAGTGTCTCCCATTATGATAAATTACTCCGCGCGATGGTAGATTTCGCGAACCATCTTTCACCGGAAGATAAAGCCTTATACACGTATCAACGTATAGAAGCACAAATTGCCCATTTGAGTATGGGGGTATATCGCACTTGTCTTGTTTTGCAAGATGCCAAAACTTATGATGCTGAACTAATCATGAAATTTGACGAGTTCATGAAGAAAGAACGCCCTAATGTGTATAAACAAGCAGGGCAACTCACCCTAAAGAAATATCTACCCATTCACTACGTGCGTTATTGGCGCATGACAGGAAAACGGTTTTCTGTCGATTGGCTTCGTGACACTTATAGAAAAATTCGTTATGGAAAATAAAGTTCCTTATGTTTCGGTCGTAATGACCAGTTATAATCGCGGGCACTATATCGGGCAAGCGATAGACAGCATTCTTGAACAAGAGTGTAACTTCCCGTTTGAGATTATCATTGGCGATGATTGCTCAACGGACAACTCACGCGAGTTGTTACAATTGTACAAAGATAAATATCCGGATATTTTTGTACTTAATCTTCATGAGGCAAATGTGGGATTCGGTCCCAACTGGGCATCTACCTGTAAATTAGCGAGAGGAAAATATATTGCCTTCTGTGATGACGATGATTATTATTGTGACACTCACCGGCTGCAATCTATGGTTGATTATATGGATGCTAACCCGCTATATGGATTAACACATACGAATTATTATAATTTGTACATGGAGACAGGCGAGTTGATTCCCAATAATGCCGAAGATACTACAGGAACAGATGCTATTCTTGGACTCCGGACAGGGAAATATAATATATGTTTTGGAGCATGTATGATCCGTAATGAGTTAATACAGAACCATGTTTCTTTGGATGATTATATTCGTTTGAAATTCCCCATTCAAGATTGGCCGACATGCATGCTCATAGCCCCATATACAGAGTTCAAGTATCTAAATCAATTGTCATATGTCTATAGAAAACATGAAGGTTCTATGTCCTCTCCGCAAGAATATGAGACAATCATACGCAAATATATGCAAGAGAAAGTAATGAATCGCTATATTCATGAACAATTGGGCATTGAATATGATGAACCTGGTGATGATCGTTACCGGCATAGTATATTGTTAAGTCTTGCGTATAAAAAAGATGATTACCACTCTGCGCATGAGTTCGCCAAACATTGTGACAGACGCAATAGGAAGAAATGGTTTGCTTCAACATGGCTTACCTTTCAACTATTTCGCTTAGCTAAGAAACTGAAGAATAAAATTTTGGATAATAGTTGATAATTGTTGACTAACAAAAACACTAATTCATTATGTTCAAATACACAAAACGACTGATTTCTGACATCCGATTTTGGTGTCGGGAGGTGAAGCTCCGTCGGAAGGAGAATGCGGAGTTTGAAAGGATAGAGGAGGAGGCATATTCGGGTCTCGGTCATCCGATGGCAGGTTTCGGCTATTATCAGACGATCAAACGTAACCGTGCGGAGCGCAAGCAACGCCACGAACAAGAGAAACGAGCACTCCGCTGATATTTTCAGTTGTTCCAAATAGCAGACTTCATGCATTAATAACTACTCATATTTGGGTATTTATTAAATAACAAGTGCAAAATGTGCAAAATGCACTTTTTTTGAATTTTCTTGCTGAAATATTTGCTCATGTCAAAAAAAAGTAGTAATTTTGCAGGCTTTTTCGCGTGAACGTGCATCGCACATACGCGCTGAAGTATATAAAACATATTTATAAATCGCCGCGCTGGGCAGTGAATTTACCCGCCAAATGAAAAATGGTAATTGACCAAATGGTAAATCGGAAAGATGTCTGTCGGCTCGGCCTAAAACAAACAAATTAATGGAATTTAACAGTTACAAAACAGTGTCTGTAAACAAGGCTACCGCTAAGAAAGAGTGGGTAGTTGTTGACGCTGAGGGCCAGATTCTCGGCCGCATGGCTTCCAAGGTAGCTAAACTGCTCCGTGGCAAGTACAAACCGTCCTACACTCCGAACGTGGATTGTGGTGACAACGTAATCATCGTGAATGCTGACAAAGTGCAGCTGACGGGTAACAAGTGGAACGACCGCGTATATGTACGCTACACCGGTTTCCCGGGTGGCCAGCGTGAGTTCACTCCGGCTGACCTGCTGGCAAAAGGCGCAGACAAACTCGTTCGCCGCGTAGTAAAAGGCATGCTGCCCAAGAACCGTCTTGGCGCTCGTCAGATCAACAACCTGTATATCTTTGCAGGTGCAGAGCACAACATGCAGGCTCAACAACCCAAAGTAATTGATATCAACACCCTCAAATAATTAGAAGACAATGGAACAAATTAATGCATTAGGACGTCGTAAAGAGGCAGTAGCCCGCGTTTACGTAAATGATGGTGCCGGCAAGATTGTTATCAACGGCCGTGACATCGAGACGTATTTCCCGTCTTCTATTCTGCGCTACATCGTTCTCCAGCCGCTGAACAAACTCGGCGTGGCAGAGAAATACGATATCAAGGTTACCCTTGACGGTGGCGGCTTCAAAGGTCAGGCAGAGGCGCTCCGTCTTGCTATCGCCCGCGCACTGGTGAAGATCAATCCGGAAGACAAAGCTGCTCTGAAGGCAGAAGGCTTCATGACTCGTGACGCTCGTGAGGTTGAGCGTAAGAAACCGGGTCAGCCGAAGGCACGTAAGCACTTCCAGTTCAGTAAGCGTTAATACGAACAACTCCAAATCGTGTGGACTCCTTCGGGACTACCACACGATTGTTTTGGGGTGCCAAACGCATGTGCGTGCGCGCATAATATATAATAATGAGTTATGCGCGTGAACGGCAATCCTCAAGATATGCGGAGATTAAATAATCACTATTTAACAATTAAAAACCAATTCAGATCAATGAGAACTAATTTTGATCAACTTCTCGAGGCTGGCGCTCATTTCGGTCACCTCAAACGCAAATGGAATCCGGCTATGGCTCCGTACATCTACATGGAGCGCAACGGTATTCACATCATCGACCTCAACAAGACTGTAGTCAAGGTGGAAGAGGCTGCAGAGGCTCTCAAGAACCTCGCCCGTAGCGGACGTAAGATCCTCTTTGTTGGTACCAAGAAACAGGCTCAGGAGGTAATCGCAGCTCATGCTCAGGAGGTAGGCATGCCGTACATCACCGAGCGTTGGGCAGGTGGTATGCTGACCAACTTCCCCACCATCCGCAAGGCAGTGAAGAAAATGGGTCAGATCGACAAGATGATGAGTGACGGTACGCTGGAGAACGTGTCCAAGCGTGAGAAACTGCAGATCACACGTCAGCGTGAGAAACTGGAGAAGAACCTCGGTTCAATCGCCGACATGACCCGTCTGCCGAGTGCAGTATTCGTAGTGGACGTGATTGAGGAGAAAATCGCCGTAGCAGAGGCTAACCGTCTGGGTATTCCTGTATTCGGTATCGTAGATACCAACTCGAACCCCAACAATATCGATTTCGTCATCCCTGCCAACGATGATGCCACCAAGGCTATTGATGTCATCCTCGGCGCTGTATGCGACGCTATCAAAGAGGGTCTGGAGGAGCGCAAGGTAGAGAAAGCAGACGAGAACGCTGCCGAGGAGCAGGCTGCCACTGAGGCACCGGCACCGAAAGAGCGTCGTCAGCGCATCCGCAAAGCCGCTCCCAAAGCAGAGGCTGAGAAAGTAGCAGAGGCTGCTGCTCCTGCAGAGGCTGCAGAATAATCGTAAATCGTAAATGACTAAATCGTAAATTATTATGGCAGTAACATTAGCTGATATCAAGAAACTGCGCGACATCACCGGCGCAGGTATGATGGACGTTAAGAAGGCTCTGGAAGAGGCTAACGGCGATTTCGAGGTGGCAAAAGACCTGCTCCGCAAACGCGGTCAGGCTATCGCTGCCAAGCGTAGCGACCGCGAGGCTTCCGAGGGATGCGTCCTGGGTAAAGTAAAAGACGGTTTCGGCGCTATCGTAGGCGTAAAATGCGAGACCGACTTCGTAGCAAAGAACGAGGACTTCGTAGGTATGGTCAAGCTGATCCTGGATGCAGCTCTGGATAATAAGGTGCGTTCTGCCGAGGAGCTCAAGAACCTCAAGATCGGTCAGTTCACCGTAGCAGAGATCATCACCGAGCGCTCCGGCGTAACGGGTGAGAAGATGGAACTCGCTGACTATGCATGCCTTGAGGCTCCTGTAGTGGATGCATACAACCACCTGGGTAACAAACTGAGCTCGCTCGTAGCAGCAGAGGCAGGTGCAGACCAGGAGACCGTTCACGGTATCTCGATGCAGGTGGCTGCCATGAGCCCGATTGCGCTCGATGCAGACCACGTAGCAGAGGAGATCAAGAAACATGAGCTCGAAGTAGCGATTGAGAAGACCAAACAGGACGAGATCAACAAAGCTATTGAGAACGCTATCCGCAAAGCCGGTATCAACCCCGCTCACGTAGACTCCGATGACCACATCGAGTCCAACCAGGCTAAGGGATGGATCACCGCTGAGCAGGCACAGCAGGCTCGCGAGATCAAGGCTACCGTTGCGAAAGAGGCAGAGGCTAACCTCGCTAACCAGGCTAAGAAGATCGAGATGATTGCACAAGGCCGTCTGGGTAAGTTCCTCAAGGAGAACACACTCGTTGAGCAGGCTTACATCATGTCCGAGTCCAAAGAACTCGTGAAGGACGTGCTGAAAGCAAAAGGCGTTGTCATCACTGACTTCCGCCGTATCACACTGGCAGCAGAATAAGGATTGAGACAACTCATGAATAAAATTCTGAAGATATGTGGATGGGGAGCACTAGCAATAGTGCTCCTTTTCGCATTGATACTGGTCATTGCTTCGCCGGTTGCCAAATATGTGGTTAATAACCATGGAGAGGATATAGTGGGTCGTAAGCTGCATGCCGACCGCATAATCATCAATCCGTATTGGGGCGGAGTGACCATCCAGGGATTTGAAGGCAAGGAGCAGAACGGCGAGACGAACTTCATTTCCTTTGACCGTTTGTACGTGCAGATTGCCTATCCGCAGTTGCTGGCAAAGCGCGTGAAGATACGCGAGATTAGCCTCGACGGTTTCAACGGACAGATCCTCAAGGGCAAAGACAAAGTCAATTTCTCCGACATCATAGAGCGGTTCTCCAAACATGATTCCGTGCCTGCCGACACTGCGAAGAGCAATTGGACGGTAGCTCTTGATGATATTCGGATTAACAACAGCTCCATTCGCTACCGCGATGTGATCTCCGATAAGCAATGGAATGTGGAGGATATATCCCTCTCTATTCCGGGGCTTTATTTTGATAACACCCAGACCAATGCCGGTCTGGAGTTCGGTCTGCCGACAGGAGGCCGCGTAGGGATCACTGCCGGATACCGGATGCAGTCGAACAACTATGCGGTCATCCTCAATCTGCATGACGTGCATACGGATGTCGTGCTGCCGCTGGTGCAGGATTATCTGAATGTGTCCGGTCTGGGCGCCAAACTGAACGGATCGGTGCATGTGGACGGCGACCTGGATGATATAACGAATGTGCATCTGAAGGGCAACCTCTCCATGGCGGGACTCAGCATCCTTGATACGCATGATCATCAGGTAGCGGCGATGGACGAACTGCGCGTAGTGCTGAACCGCGGCGATCTGAGCACGAATACGTTTATTATGGATTCTCTCATCATAACCGGTATTACCGGCGATTATGAGGTACACGATACGTGGAATACACTCACGCATCTGCTAAAACAACCGGAGGAAAAGGCAAACACGGAAGAGACAGCAGAGCCTGACAGCCTGCAAACCGCCGAACCCGCCAAACCTCAGAAAGACTCCAAACCGCTCGTGTGGATGGCTAAGAAAGCCAAAGTGACGGGCCATGACCTCTGCTACCACGACTATTCGATGAAGCACGACTGGGAATATGCCGTCAAATCGCTGACGGTAGAGGGTTCTAATGTTGCCACCAACGGCCGTAACAGTGTGACGGTGGATGCGGTACTTACCGGCGATGCCAAACTGAAGGCGGATTTCACAGGCGGTCCCGATCTGGCGAACCAGGATACGCGGATCAATCTGATCCTGAAGGGTGTCAACCTGCATGATTTCGATGCACTATGCCGTAACTACACCGGCTACCCGCTGGATGGCGGAGACCTCACACTGGACAGTCATATCGATGTCACCTCCGGTCAGATGAAAGGTACTAACCGCATCGAGATAGACCATCCGCGGGTGGGGAAGAAAGAGCGGTTCACTAAGGCTCCGTATAAGAATATCCCGCTTCGTACAGGTTTCAGTATTCTGACCTCCTCGCAGGACATGATCCTTCTGGACGTTCCGGTAAGTGGCGACGCGAGAAACCCGAAGTTCAGTTTCCGCAAGGTGATAGGCCGCGCGTTGCTCAAAGTCTTCTTTGGACCGCTGATGGGACTGAACGACCGCGACAAGTCGATTAACGCGGCGGAACTGGATGAGATGAAGGAGTTGTTGGGTGAAGACAGCGTCTTATTCTCCGACACTGTCAGCAGTCAAGGTGAGGCAGACGTCGCAATGACCGCAGGGGACAGCGTCCCTCTCTCCGAAATAAGCGAGGAGTAACTGCTCGCGGCAGAACTGGTTTTGCCCAGCGTACTCCAACATGGCTTGAATCTTGGATACGAAACGCGCTTGGCGCTGCTCAAAGATAGCGGGCGATAGATAGATCTCTGTCTGTCGCTCGTTTGTCATTGTCAGGGAGCAACCGATGGAGCGGGGGATATACGTGATGATGCCTCGCTGCGCAAGGGAGACAAGCAGTTCATGCGTAGCCTTTTCATCCGCCTCACGCACATACTGCAGGTCGGTGTAGATACCGGTGTACGAACGCATCAATGTGTCCATCAGTTCCGCCTGGGCACGGGAGAGACTGTATTCGCCTAATTGGTGACGCGGCACAAGAATCTGTACACGTGGCTGGGTCTCATGCTCCTCCTCAAAATCAATATACCCGGCTTGGGACAGGATATGCAGGGCAGAGTAGGTCTGTATCACCGGCAGTTTCATCACATGGCACAACTGGTCTATATGAAGCGCGAAACGGTGACCGAGACCGCTGCCGGCACCTATCTGCAGAAAGTCCATGGTCTTATGATAGACGGAGATCACGAACTCCTTGGGCGGATAGGTATCTACGATGCGTTTGTTGATCTTGGCTTTGTCCTCCGCTTCGTTGAAGAGGAGCACGGCATAGGCGGTCTTTCCGTCCCGTCCGGCTCGTCCGGCTTCCTGGTAATAAGACTCGATGCATGAGGGCAGGTCCATATGAATGACGACCCGCACATCCGGTTTGTCGATACCCATGCCAAACGCATTGGTGGCAACGATGACGCGTGTCTCGCCCCGTGTCCAGGCTTCCTGACGTGCATTGCGCTCTTGGGTGGTCAGTCCGGCGTGATAATAATTTACCATTTGGCCATTTACCATTTGGTCATTTATTTTGACATTTAGCCACTCAGCCAACTCTTGTGCGCGTTTGCGGTTGCGTACATAGACGATGGCGGATCCGGGGACACGTGAGAGGATATGCGCCACCTGCTCGGCTTTATTGTCCGTCCGACGGACTACATAAGTCAGGTTCCCGCGGTGGAAGGATTTACGGAGTACGTTCGGCTCTGCAAAGCCCAGTTTGGCTTGTATATCATCTATAGTCTCCGGCGTTGCCGTAGCGGTCAGAGCCAATACCGGCACACCCGGAAGTAACTGCCGGATATCGGCTATCTTGAGATACGACGGCCGGAAATCATACCCCCATTGGGATATACAGTGTGCCTCATCTACGGCAATCAGGCCTATCGGCAAGTCTGCCAACCGTTTGCGGAACTCCTCGCTCTCCAACCGCTCGGGCGAGCAGTAGAGGAAATGGTACGGACCGTAGAGGCAGTTATCCAGCGCCACACGCTGTTTGTCATAACTCATGCCGGTATAGATTGCTGCTGCCTGAATACCGCGAGCCTTGAGGTTCTCCACCTGATCCCGCATCAAGGCGATAAGCGGTGTAATAACGAGGCATAGGCGTTTATCCGGATTCGCATCGCCCATGACGAGCGCCGGTATCTGAAAACAAATGCTCTTTCCTCCGCCCGTAGGCATCAGTGCAAGCGTGTCCCGTCCGGCTAATACAGATACGATGATCTCCGCCTGTAACGGTCGGAAATCATCGTATCCGAAATACCTATGTAATGCCTCGCGAGGAGTCATTGCCTATCGCCTATTACCTATTAGCAATTACCAATGCGCGTTATAGCGGTACGCACTCGCGCCAGCGTTTCCTCTTTGCTGAGGATGTCGGTAATATTCCAGATATGCGGACCACGGGCAGCACCGACAAGGCAGATACGAAAGGCGTTCATTACGATACCCACGCCGTATTCCTTCTCTGCTATCCACGGCATCACCACATCGTCCAGATGCCAGCGAAGGACAACTTCGCCGTTCTCGTTCTTTTCTTCGCGGTTGGTGTGCCAGTCTTTCTCACTAACCGTCTCAAGGAGAGCAAGGAGCTCCTGCATGTGTTTCGGCGAGTCCTCTTTCCAGCGCTTCTTGAGTGATTTCTCGTCGTACTCGGTGGGCGCAACAAAGAAGAAATTGACTTGCTCCCAGAGTTCGGGCACGAAGTTCACACGGTCTTTGACTAAGCCGATGACTTTGGCTACCATCGATTTGTCAATATTCCGATATGTCGATTCATCGAGGTGCTCTTTCAGCACCGGCATGAACATCTCCGCCAACTCCTTATTGCTGCGGAGCTGCAGGTATTGGTGGTTGAACCATTTGCCTTTCTCGTAGTCGAACTTGGCGCCGGATTTGGACACGCGGTCAAGGCTGAAATCCTTAATCAGTTCGTCCATGGTGTACATCTCCTGATCACCGCTTCCGTGCCATCCGAGGAGTGCGAGGAAATTGATAACCGCTTCGGGCAGATAACCGCTCTCGCGGTAGCCGGACGAAACGGTACCGTCCTTCTGGTTATGGAACTCCAGCGGGAAGACAGGGAAACCGAGACGGTCGCCGTCACGCTTGGACAATTTGCCGTTGCCGTCTGGTTTGAGAAGCAACGGCAGGTGGGCGAACTGAGGCATCGTATCTTCCCATCCGAACGCGCGGTAGAGGAGCACGTGGAGTGGGGCGGAAGGCAGCCACTCCTCGCCGCGGATGACGTGGCTGATCTCCATCAAATGGTCATCTACAATGTTCGCCAAATGATAGGTAGGCAGATCGTCCGCCGATTTATAGAGCACTTTGTCGTCCAGAATATTGGAGTTGATGACTACCTCGCCGCGGATGAGGTCATGCACATGCACATCCTCGTCAGGCTCTACTTTGAAGCGGACAACATATTTCTCGTCTTTATCCAACAGTGCTTTAACTTCTTCCGCCGGCATCGTCAGCGAGTTGCGCATCTGCATACGCGTGCGTGCGTCGTATTGGAAATTAGGTATCTCCGCGCGTTTGGCATCCAACTCTTCCGGGGTGTCAAAAGCGATATATGCATGACCTGAATCAAGGAGTTGTTTGACATACTGATGGTATATCTCACGGCGCTCAGACTGACGATATGGACCGTGAGAGCCAACGGCTTCAATCTTGCCACCGTTCATGCGAAGCCCCTCGTCGATACCTATTCCAAGCCAGTCGAGGGCTTCGAGAATGTATTCTTCTGCGCCGGGCACGAAACGCGTGCTGTCCGTATCCTCAATACGAAGTAACATGTCTCCGCCGTGCTGACGGGCAAACAGATAGTTGTACAAAGCGGTACGCACACCGCCGATATGCAATGCCCCCGTGGGGCTTGGTGCAAAACGCACCCTTACTCTTCTTTCCATTTATATAATAGCGCTTTTTATTGTCTCTACGATATAGTCGATATCCTCGTCGCTGACCATAGGGCCGGCGGGCAGGCACATACCGACTTTAAAGATGGCTTCACTCACGCCGTTGGTATAGGCAGGAGAGTTCTTGAACACCGGTTGTTTGTGCATTGGTTTCCAAACCGGACGAGCCTCAATCTTGTGCTCCAACATATATACGCGCAGCGCTTCTACGTTTTCATTCGGCTGGCAATCGGTAGTAGGCGAATCAACCTGATGTATCACGCCGGCAGCACCGCCCACTGCGGATTTAACCGTTTCTTTGTATGCATTCTCCTGTCCCTTGACACGCACCTTCGGATCTATCGTGATGGTGCAGAGCCAGTAGTTGGCATCAAAATCGGCATTGGGTGCTTCGTGCAGATGAATACCAGGAACGTCCTTCAATAACTCAGCATAGCGCGCTTGCACATGCTTATGGTGCGCCAAGTGCTGATCTAATACGGTCATCTGACCACGGCCGATACCGGCACAAATGTTCGAGAGACGGTAGTTGAAACCGATTGTCTCGTGCTGGTAGTACGGATATGCCTCACGAGCTTGGGTGGCGAGCCACATCACTTTGTTCTTGGCTTCGGCATCTTTGCATATGAGCGCACCACCGCCGGAGGTGGTAATCATCTTATTGCCGTTAAAGGACAGGACACCGTAATCGCCGAACGTACCTAATACACGTCCCTTCCAACGGCTGCCCATACCTTCTGCGGCATCTTCGATTACAGGAATGTCGTATTTATGAGCTATTGCCATGATTTCCTCAATCCGGTACGGCATACCGTAGAGCGCCACAGGGATGATAGCTTTGGGGTATTTGCCGGTTTTGGCTTTGCGGTCGATGATAGCTTGCTCAAGTAGGGCGGGATCCATGTTCCAGGAGTCTTTCTCAGAGTCGATGAATACCGGAGTGGCACCCACATAGGTCACGGGGTTAGCGGAAGCGCAGAAGGTAAACGACTGGCATATAACTTCATCCCAGGCTTGTACGCCACTGGCAATCAGAGCCAGATGAATGGCTGCTGTGCCGGCAGAGAGTGCAACTATCTCGCGGTTGGGATTTACACTGCCGTTCTCCTGCGAGTTTACAAACCGTTTTAGATCTTCTTCAAAGGCATTTACATTCGGTCCCAAAGGTACTACCCAGTTGGTATCAAACGCCTCTTTGATATACTTCTGCTCCAGTCCCTCTTCGGACATGTGAGCCAAACATAAATATATTGTTTTTCGTTCCATAATATTATATTGTTTCTCCGTTATAAGTCATGTGTTTTCCAAGGACGGTACAGAATTCCTCAACACTGATAATTTCTGCAAAGGTACAACTTTTTTTTGACATATGCAAGAGAATGGGAATTTTTATGGGAAAAGTATGCATAATAGCACGAATGTTTTTGATGTTCCCCCAAAAAATCGCAACTCGCTCGACGAACCCAAAAGTATTCCGCCCCCTTCATCGAATGGGAGAATTCACTAAAAATCAACTTCCCGAATACGATTTCGGTCAAAAAACTTGCATATATCGAAAAAAAGCAGTAATTTGCGGGGGCCCCAATGAGGAAATCCGCCATGCATAGGCGGATGCAGAGAGGGAGCGACAGAAATGCCGCTCCTTTTTCCGATAGATTGATAGATCGAGTTATCGAGAGGTTGAAGGTAAAGAAGAACCGGCATCAAATGCCGGGCTAATTAACAAAGAAAAAAGCGCTAACGGAGATAGTATCCGAATGGTAAAGAAAGAAAAAACATACCTTAAACAAAAATACGCGCATGTACGCGAACCTTATCATAAAATAAAGAAATGAAAAGTATAGGAAATGAAGAATTGGAATTTGAGTGAAAAAGAAAGCGAAATTGTGATGCTTTGTGTAAAAAATGCGCAAATTCGGTAAAATCTAAAGAAAAAAGCAAAAAAGTTGCAAAAAGAAATTGGTCAATTCAAAAAAAAGTAGTAATTTTGCACTCGATTTAGGTAATACTATTTTCAACTACCCGGTTTGCCATCGGGTGAAGGTTGAAAATAGGATTTAAGTTTTAACAGTCGGTTATTTTCGCCTTTTGCTCCCGACTATAAAGAAAGATGCTAATGGCATGCGAGAGGGTCGCGTGCTAATCAGGCATACGACCCTCTTGTTTGTCAGATAAGGCGGTTATTATAAACTCAAATACATACCGCATTATGTTTATCATTGTTCGTTTTCGCTATTACAAGGCAGTTACTCCGGCAAGTTACATCATCGAGTTTACAGATGAAGAGTGGAGAGAATTCTTTTTATTAGAAGACTACCACCTACGTGCCGGATATGTTTTACGATTTTTACATCTTGAACGGAATACCAAGCGAAAAGAGTTTTGGTGGGTTCCGATAGATGAGTATTGCGGAATTGAAATAAAAAAGGACGCAAAAATCTACCGAAGCGCCGATTTTGAATAAAAATGCATTTTTTTTGAAACATTTTTGCATATTCGGACTTGTAGTGTCCTTTTGTGGTATTAATTTTGCACCAGATTTGAAAAACAAGGTTGTTTAACTGCAAAATTTGTACGATTATGAAAGAGAATGTTTTGAGTTTGGTTATGGATACAATCAGTGTCATTGGAATGTTTTTAGTGGCGGCAGTGCTGCTATGTATATAATATACTTGCTTTTTGCGTTTGCAAGTTGTTGTGTCATAAAATTGAAAGTGAATCAAGCATCCGTCGGCTCGTGAGAGTCGGCGGTGCACAAAACCCTAAAAAAATTAGATTTATGAATGAACCTCTTAAACAAAACACTCCCGGGTATGTTACCCCAAATGCAGAGAAGCCGGATCCGACTAATGGCCCGTTCTTGTCATTCACCGGTGACAATGGAACCATAACATATATTCAAATGACTAATGAACGTGCCTTTTGGTTCAAGCAAGTCAGTGCAGAAGGAAAGTTGTTCAACGTTACGACCTTTGATGTAAGCTGTTCAAAATACATAACGGACTATTTGGCTCAACGTCTAAAAGAGACAGAGCTCTAATTATTTTGATAAAGGTTATCAAAATCTTGCATATATGAGAAAAAAGTAGTACCTTTGCACGCAAAATTGCGTGCGACGCAAAAAGCCAACGACCCATTGGCCAATTGGCGGAGAGTGAAAAATTATTTGCAATTATGACTATTAAGCAAGAATCAGATTCTATGTAAACGGCAAGACATCGTTGCAGAACTAAAAACCTCCAGTAAAAACACCAATGAATTATGATTTAGATGACATATTGATTTACAACCATGAACTGAATACTCCTTCTTTTATAAATCGTTGGAAGCAATTTGGAGAAAAAGAAAAAGAATCTGTTTTCCGCTTCTTCTGCTATTATACTGCTTTTAATTTTCTCTACAAGTACGGCAATAGCGATTATGAAAAATGTGCCGACAATGCATTCCTGCAAGAGAAGAAATATCGGGGAGACAGATGTCAAGTATGTGATACAGTATATTATATTATCGGGAATGAAAGGACATTTAACCCATTCACATCTGTATTAAACCGAGAATCAGAACTCGTCACACAACCAGTGGACAGACGTGAAGATTTAAGAGTTACTTACGGAGATTGTTCTGCGGAGAATATACAAAAGTTATTCTTAAACATATATCGAATACGGTGCAATTTATATCACGGGAGCAAAGAAATGCGTGCATGGCGCGATAAAGCTATCGTAAAGGAAGCTGCTGATGTACTTAAGTATTTCATTGAATATATCGTCAAGAAATACGATATGCATGAAGAATAGTTCAAATTAACGATACCATGAATCATTTTCCCATTCCTAAAAATAAGCCTTATTATCCGAGAGAGAATGCTCCTGCAAAATTGTTTGAGTATTGCGTTAAGCATGCTGCTGCCCGTCACATAGATCTTTCCAAACCAAAGATTCACAACCAATGGGCAATAGAATTTTTCGGAACAGCAGAAGAACAAGATGTTTATAGAATGAGTCTTGTTCATGATTCGTATGGCGTGTATTTTGAGGGGAAAGGATTTAAGTACACATTTAACGCCGACCTTATCGTACAAGATTTCCCTCAATGGTTCGAAGGATATATTTCACCTATCTATGATAACGAAGCCGACAAATTATTTGCCAATGTTAATACTGCTGTAGATCAAGAAATACGTCAGAGTAGAGACAAACGGAATGAGGAGTCATACCAAGTACTCGACTGGGACGAACACACCTACAACAAGAAATACCTCTATTCGGCATCGATTAAAGTAAAAGAAGATTCAGATCCTCATTTCCGAGAGGGCTCACAGATTCGGGTTAGAGATAATTATCACACTTACTATTGCGAGGTTGTTGAATACGATTACGAAGAAGGTGTTCTGCATTTCACCTCTGAGCACAGGATCTTAATCCAGCCGATGTATGCTCGCATTATTGTAGATAAGAGTTTTATCTTAGATGGCCTAAAGAAAAGAGTTTCTATTCTTTCACAAAGAGGTATTTCTTCAGAGTTACCCGTTTATAAGTTTGTAAACAAAACGACAGATAAGATAGAACCGGTTAGCCACGAACCCATACCAGAAGATTTATATGATTATTTAGACGAGCCACAAAAAGAAGCGTTCAAAGCTGCTATAGATAACGACATTACTCTGATATGGGGACCTCCGGGAACAGGTAAATCTTTTACACTTGCTGCTGTCATCCGAGGACTATATGAGCTTCAAGATGAGCGCACGGCAGTATGCTGTATCTCTAATGTAGCTGTAGATCAACTGGTTAACAAAGTGGTAGATGTATTAGAAATGGAGGGGTTGGAGATAGAACCAGGAAATTTCTATCGTGCCGGACATACTACCGATGAGAGAATCACAGAAACAGATTTTTTATTTCCGAAGGACGACATTACGCATGGCTTGCGTCAAAATATCAAGGAACTTAGAACAGAGGTAGAGGAACTGACGCTCAAAGGGAAAAAAGCCAATGCGGAAAAGATTATCGAACTCAAGGCAAGGATAAAAGATTTTCGTGTACAATTGCATAACCGCACAGATTATTTAGTCCAGAAGTCACGTGTTGTATTCTCGACTATTGCCAATTTTGTATTAAGTGATAATTTGCTTCATAGCACATTTGACAATTTAATAGTGGACGAGGCCAGTATGCTTGCATTACCAAACCTATTGGCATTAGCAGGTAATGTGACCAAGCGTATTATCCTAGTAGGTGATTTTCAACAATTGAGTCCAATAGCCTTAGTTCCAAACCCTCTACTTAGTCAAAACGTATTCCAATGTTGTGGAATAGATATTGAACATACTGATCACCCGGCATTGCACCTTTTGCTAAACCAACGTCGTTCTCATGAGAAGATAGTTCAATTAATCAACCACTCGTTTTATGATGACCAACTAAAAGCGGCAATCACACAGACCAATAACATTACTAAGACACCGCCATTCCCTGATAAGGTAATCACAGTACTTGAAGTACCCGATGGCGAAGTTCGTTTTACCCGAGGAGGAACACGACAAAATCCCAAATCAGCAGACGTTGTCGTAGGGATACTTGATTTGCTCAAAGAGAGTGTTGCATCGAATGTTTCTATAGGAGTTATCACACCTTATAGAGGTCAAGCAAATTTGATTCGAGCCTTGAAAGCAGAACAACAATATCCTATGGATTTTGATAAACAAATCAGAATAGGAACCGTTCATACATTTCAGGGCTCAGAGTGCGATATTATCATCTTTGATATAGTTGATTGTGAGAAAATCAAAGATCATAAGAATGTACGAGTTGGAAAGATTTATGATAGAGAAGATGGAGAACAACTAATTAATGTTGCTATCAGTCGTGCTCGTCATAAGTTAATCGTGGTAGGTAATGTGCGTTGGTTTGGAGACTTTGCTCCCGGCAATGCTATTTCGCCTACTACTCGTGCACTCATGCGAGAGCTGACGAAAAACCGAGTATTTTTGAATCAGCCTATCACGCGTAAGGTAATAACTCCAATGGTGGTTCAGACTCAACCTACAGTTTCTCCACTATCGCCACAAAGTCCCACTACTGCCCCTAATGATGGACGTAGGACGTGGCGAAAAAGTACATTAGACAGATTAGCATACTTATATCAAAACGGTTATACTATAGATGAAATCCAAGCTGACTTAAAATGCAGTAAAGATAACATACTTTATCATCTGGAACATGTGCTTGGTTTCAAAACCCCTTTTGATCCATCCGTGTGGATACCGCGTGCGAAACCAGGTATAACGCCTCATCAACCTGCAACACCAAAGCCTACTTTGCAACCCAAATCGAGATTCATGCCAGAAGGATATCAGTACCATGATCCAAAGTGGGGTGATGTTACAGTACTTAAAGATAATGAAAAAGTTCTTAAGCTCCTTTTCCCTGATGGTACAAAAAGAACGATACAGAAATAAATAACCATGGCAGCACAGAATAAATTATTTCAACGGTTGATATGGCTGGCGGATACGATCTATTCGGCGAAGCGGATCACGATGGAGGAGATAGACAGCCGGTGGTCGAAATCGCCGTACAATGACGCGCATGAGTCGCATTACGGCAAGCGCAATTTCAGCCGACATAAAGACACTATCGCCGAGTTGTTCGGCATCGAAATTGTATGCAATCGTGCTACCAACCAATACTCCATCAATGACGTATCGCGTGCGTCCGGTTCGGATGTGCGTGCGTGGATCATCAACACGTTTGCGCTCAACAACCTGACGAACATCTCCGCCGGCATGCGTGACCGCGTAATCTTCGAGGAGATTCCAGAAGGTATGCGGTATCTAAGCACCATCATCAATGCGATGAAAGAGAGTCACCGGTTGGTAGTCTCTTACCAGGGCTTTAAACGCACCCAGCCGCATACGTTTCTGCTGGATCCGTATTGCTTGAAAGTGTTCAAACAGCGGTGGTATCTGGTGGGCAAGCCGGAAGATCATCCGGAGGAGAAAGAGCCTCGCGTGTATGCCCTGGACCGCGTGAAAGATATGGCGGTGACGGATAAGACTTTCCATCTCCCTGCGGCCTTCAAACCGGCAACATTCTTTGAGAACCAGTTCGGCATTGACCGCTCCAAGACCAAGGCAGAGAAGATACGCGTCAAGGTGGCGAACTGGGATGCAAATTTCCTGATATCTCTGCCGCTTCACGCCAGTCAGCGCGTGGTGGAGAGTAATGACGACTACACTATCTTTGAATATAAACTGGCACCCACGTACGACTTTATCATGGAACTCCGCAAATATGGTTCCAAACTGGAAGTGCTGGCGCCGCTATCACTAAGGGAAGAGTTTGCAGAGGAAGCGAGACAACTTTCCAAGTTGTATTTGTAATTTGTAATTGGTAATTGGTGATTCCTAAAAAAAACGTCCTTTTGTGACGTTTTTTTTGTGCTTAGGACGTGTGGTGTCTTTTCTGAGTTGTAATTTTGTCGGCGAAAAAGGGAATAGCCTATCATGGGCATAAAACAACAAGGCAATTAAAGTATGATGTAGCGAAAAAGAGACATATATATGTACGGTGAACACAACCCATATGCTACGTTGACGCGTCGGCAGGTTGCGCTCTTTGAGCGTAACCCTGTTTGTGCGTTGTGTTATCGTATCTGTATGGATATGTGTGAGGAATACGGAGGGATAAACTTTGATCTCCTTGACAGTATCCGCACGGCAGATGATTTATGCGGGCAGATAATTCAAAACGTATGGTCATTGGATGGTGTAGAGCATTACTTCGATATGGTCAATAACCGCCTTGGGCACTCAAAACCTGCTATTGCTTGCACCTTTGCCACCGTTTGCGTTACACTCACATGTATGGATAACTTGCCGGAGCCGGTTTATCAATTGGCGCATGACATGCGCGGGCTGATAATAGGTGAGGGGAACGACCTTTATGATTCATTGAGGCAATCCGCTTATCGGCAAGACATAGTGATTGACGCTACAGCATATGGTGAGCCACCACCAGAGCCGGCATTAGTTCAAGAGAACGTAGAACTCCGTATGCGTGCGGAACAATTAGAACAAGAAGTAAAATACTATAAAACACAAATGGAAATGAAAAAGCAAGAACCCCAACAAAAACCGAACATCACTATTGAGAATCACGGTAAGTTAACCTTTATTGCCGAGCAAAACAATGATGTCCACGACAACCACGGCTGCAATATCTACCTCACGCCGCAAGAGGAGGGAATGAGTGAAGGAGTGAAAGACTTAACGAGTGAAAGCGTGAGCGAGGCAGGGCTGGCGGCAGAGCAGATTTTAGGCATTCCGCATGAAGGCAAATATACCGAAGTGCGCCAATACATCGAGGAGCGTTGCCGGTTTGACGAGGAGTTCAAGCAATTCGTGGCGAATAACACACGCGTTGCACTCTGCCAACGTCTCAGCAAGGAGTTTAGATGGACAGTAGATCATTATGCCCTCGGCAGAAACATCAACCGAAAACGCAAGCGATAATTTGGAGACGAAGAGGTCACAAGTGGTCGCGTTTGTGGTCATACCGACCTTTAAAGGGGTCACTTAAAGCAGTACTTTTGCACCGCCTTTCGGAAAAAGCCAACCCTCGCATTGAGGAGCACTTTAATCTCCGACTGGCGGTGTTATGGTATCAAAATATCGTTCAAGCATCCATCCCAAGCGCGATGTGCTACCGGATGGAACAGAAGTTCGCCTTGTACCTATTGAGCGAACGAACAATCATCCTTTGTATGCGTCTAAGGACGGACGCGTGTTCTCGCTGCATGGGAAGTCCTATTATCCCTTGCGGCCAACAGTTACCAATTATCCATGCAACAGAGCCAACGGACGGCGCAAACAGAAGTATCTGAAGATGACTAAGACGTATGGTTATATCCTCGTGCATACGGCTGTAGTTTTGGCGTGGATGGGCGACAAGCCAGCCGTTTTAGAGCCGGAGCAAGCAAGCCATGCGGAGGGCTATGTCGTAGATCACCTAAACGGCATCACCACCGACAATCGTGCGGAGAACCTGCAATGGGTGACGCGTCAAGAGAATGAGAAACGCGCAAAACTGCTGCGAGTATTGCGGTCTATCGGACGCGACCCACGGAAGATGAGCAGAGAAGAGCTGCTGGGGATATTCCGAAAGTATGAGTTCCGGAATTCAATTCTTTACCCACAGGGGGTACGATTATTTCCGGGCTAATTGACGGAGAAATAAAGCGGCATTTGATGCCGCGACAAAGGACAAAGAAAAATAACATGTCCGATGGCATCGAACGCAAAAAAAGAAGAATTATGAAAGCAGATAAATTGAAAGAACTGCGCGAGTTGCGCAACCAAGAAAAAGCAATCAAAGCACGTATTGATGAGATCAGCGATGAGGCCACACAAGAAGCGGTGGCTATCGCGCCAGATGGTGGAGAGTTTGATGTAGATGGGCAGAAGTACCAGCTACAGCGGACGGAGGTCATTGATATGATGAATTCCCGTCGGTACAAAGGCGAGGACGCCAAGCGGTGGAGGAGTCTCGCTGGGCAGCGGGATTTTGCCAAGAAGACCGCCTCGGCTTACACCAAGGAGATGGGGGCGATCGTCAAAGCGTTTGTCGCTACGCACCCCGACTGGGAAGCCGATGAGATCAAGCTGACAGTGAAGGTGATAGAATAAAAAGACAAAAAGAAAAGAAGCAAAAGAATAAAAAGAAAAGGCGTAGTAGGGTGACACCCTGCATAGATATACACGCTATATATACCCCTCTATAATCTCCCCGGAGGATGTCACCCCACTACTTTTTTTGAAAAATTATTTTTATGGAAGCTTTAGACGAGATACTGAAGAAGCGTAGAAGTTGGGCGGTTATGCTCGATTTGCTAAAGCCCTACATCGCTCCGCAAAACGAACGGATGATACGACCTGCCGAGGAGCAATGGAATGCTATTCCGCTGCAACGGCAACGGCAGATTTACGTTACCTTGTGGGAGCAGAAACTGCGCGGTGTAGCCATCAAAGATCATCCGTATTACGCCATCAAAGACTGCGTGCCGATGCCTTTTAATTGGAACGGAACCGAGCATATCAAGAGTATGATGGCGAATTTTAAGATGGTTTGTGCCAAGTACTACAACCGCTACGGCATCTACACCGTCCAAGCCGCTGAAGCGTTCCAGTTAGAAGATGTGAAACCGTTAAATTTCAAGGCAAATGGACTATCCGTTATATGATGTACCGTACTTGGTGCGGGACCCGAATGAGTACCGGATGTCGGAGAAACGGCATGAGATTGAAGTAAGGAATCAGGCGGTGGTGGATGACTACTTCCTTGCGAGGGATAAGGGTGCTTCGGCGCATGAGGCGCGAAGGCAGGTGGCGGAGAAACACGGCATCACCTTAAAACGCTTCCGAAAGATCCTAAAATGGTTCTATGAGGAGGCTAAAAAACGACGAAAATACGATTTTTTGCAAAAATTTGCACCTTTGGAGGAACACTAAAAGGGGTTTTGATATTATCTTTGCACCGTCTTTTTCGCTTACGTTAAGGCTCGTTACGACTCGCGGCTCTGCCGCTCAATGGAAACTCGCCTTACGCTACGCTCTCCCCACGGGACGCACGATGTTAGCGCCCCGTGGGGTCCCCGAAAGAGAAAGAGGCGCTGTTTTTGATGGCTAACCTCGGCTTAAGGTCGGCTTAACCGGTGCTGCCGCGTTCGGCAAGGAGATTGAATAGGCCGGAATAGGCCGACATAGGCACAAATAGGCACTAATAGGCACTAATAGGCAAAACGGCGGAATACAGCCGGAAAAGACAATCATTACACCGCGGGGCTAAAGACCCGCGAACGGGACGAAGAAACCTGCATATAATGCAGGGAAATTAACATACATTATTAACCAAATCGCCCTCGCGTTCGGCAAGGAGATTGCGACGGTCGATACCGCTCTGCTAAATCGCAAAGCAACTCCTGCCTCCGCTCTCCCCACAAAAATCGAATTTCTTAGCAGAAGCACGATTTTTTGCGGGGTCCCCAAAGAATGCGGGCGGTCGCAAAAACAAACCTAAACAACTATGGCAAAGTATGTTCCTATTGAGATGGTCAAGTCGTACAGCGGCAAGATCTGTGAACACAGCGATGTGTATTTCGCGAAGAAAGGCGGCACCCTGTACACGGGTAAGATCTGCAACCCTCGCACCAAACCGTTCAGCGAGCAAGAGTTGGCTCGTCAG
>ODAI013821971.1_pt1 | contig 43888 bp, 36 predicted proteins | sample 1539321 | NCBI WGS metagenome assembly ODAI01 (sample SAMN02144231, study PRJEB22623) | gut metagenome | biome: sheep rumen | host: Ovis aries | place: New Zealand
CTGTTTCTGCTGAGTTCGTCAAGGATGAAGAGTCTGAAGACCCTGATTCTCAGCAGGATAAGACCAAGAAGTACAGTCTGACTCACAAGATAGCCAATTATAACTGGCGTCACACTATCAAGCTCGCAGCCGGAGAAACCATTCCGGCTCACCCGACTCCTGATATAGACGGAATCACCGTCACTGACTGGGTACTTGCATCCGCATATTTCGAGGGAAACAAGATGCCTGAGTTCGACGTGACTTATAATGCAGTTTATACGACTGACGGAGGCAGCGGCAGCGGCGAAGACAATCGTCATCTGCTGACCTGGAAAGTGCAGTACACCACGACTTCGCTCACTGTGACGGAAACAGTTGCTTCTTATTATCAGCAGGCAGGTACCGTGATAACTCCCCCGAGTGCACCGTACAAGAACGGCGGTACTTTCGCCGGATGGGGCGAATATCCGTCTTATATGCCTGATGAAGACCTGACCGTCACCGGTACTTATACCGGTACTGTCATCGACAAGTACAATCTGAGATATTACGTAGGCGGAATTCTTTACAAGACCGTGCAGTACGAGCGCGGAGCGGCTATCACTCCGGAGCCTGACCCCGTAGAAGAGGGAAAGACTTTCTCCGGTTGGATCGGTCTGCCTAACGTGATGCCCGGTCACGATGTCGATGTTAACGGACTTATGTACGGCTCCGGTGAAGTGTCTGACCTGGTTAATATCAAGTATATGCTGGACGGTAAAGAATATAAATCGTACCGGATGAAGAAAGGCGCATCACTGCCAGAAGAGCCCGCTCCGGTCAAAGCCGGATATACTTTCTCAGGATGGACTCCTAAGCTCTCCACAGTACCTGTGTACGACACTGTGATTTCCGGCCAGATGATAGCCAATGAAGGCGGTCAGACAGACACTTATCTGCTCCGCTTCTATCTCAACAGTTCGCTCTACTCTCAGCAGAAGCTGAAAGCCGGAGCAGCCATCGTACAGCCTAACGTTAACATAGCCGGCTTCTCCGGCTGGAAAGACTGTCCGGCAACGATGCCCGCCAAAGACCTGGACATCTACGGTACAGTCACAAGCGACCAGACATATAAGCTGAGCTATTACGTTGATATGGTTCTGTACAAGCAGTACGACCTTAATCCGGGCGACCTGATTACGGCTGAGCCCGCTCCGTCGAATGCACCTGAGGGCAAAGTGTGGTCAGGCTGGCAGAATCTGCCTAACGACATGCGAATGCCCGCATCCAATCTGCGTATAGACGGCGAATGGCAGACACCCGGCTCAACCGGTGAGTACAGACTCTATTACTATGACCGCGGACGCTGTCTTTACACTCAGGACTATAATGCCGGCGACACTATCGTACTCCCTGCGACTCCGGTCCGCCAGGGCTATACTTTCGTGGAATGGCAGGGAATGCCGGCAGACATGAAGATGCCCGCTTCTCCGCTGTCAGTACAGGCTGTGTGGAAAGATGCAGACGGCTCAGTCATTGCAACCTATCATCTTATCACGGTCGAACTGTCCGGATTCGAGGGCGACCGTGTGTACGGTCAGCAGAAGTGCACACCGGGAGCAACGATGACTTATCTGGATGCTCCCGCATCAAGAACCGGATATACTTTCCAGGGCTGGAATTCTGTGGATGTCGATGCACTCGGCGGAGTCGTACCTGACCGTGACTTCACTGTTAACGGCCGTCTTGTCGCAGACGAGAAAGAGCCTAAGAAAGAAGTACTTATCACGTGGAATATCATCCACAAGGGCCAGGGATATACTATCAAAGAAGAAACAAAGACTGAAGACCAGCCGCTCTATGCTCCGGGCGACCCGATGAAGCTGCTTCGTGCAGCCGGTGCGGACACCACGGATTACGAGTTCGACCATTGGGATTCTTTCCCTCAGTACGTACCCGACACCAATGCAACATATACGGGCTACACCCGTGTACTCCAGGGTCAGTCTTTCACAGTCTATATCAAATATCTTTACATTGAAGCTAACGGTACTGAGCGCACAGTCGATGTGAGCAGCAGCCAGCAGTTCGGCGGTCAGGACTTCAGGATGCCTGAAGACCCCGCAGACCAGCCCCCGTACTTCTTCGCCGGCTGGAATGGCATTCCTAAGGCTCCGTACGGAAAGATGCCTTTCAGCGACATCACACTGACCGGAGTCTTCATCCATCAGGATGCAGATGCCGGCAATATTTCCGGATATTGCCAGGTCCGCTGGATGCTCCCGACTTATACACTTAATCAATTAGACCATCATCCGTACACTGTCTGGAGAAGACGCTACTATACTATAGGTACAATCTTCACCAATCCGGCAGCAAGTGAAGTACCCGATGTGACCGGACTCGACGGCTTCAGCTACGAGTTCGTTTCTTGGAGTACTGACGGGTTCGAGCTGACTCAGTCGAATGCCCCGTATTATGAAGTATATGCGCGGATGCGCCGCAAGGGTCAGTCTTATAACGTTAACTATTATCTGACCTGGTACCACAGTGCAAGCAATATCGAAAACAATAAACTGTGGAAAACCGAGCAGGTTGCAGCCGGTGACACGATTCCGTTGCCGGATCCTGAAGCCGAGGGCTATATGTTCGGCGGTACGTGGACTTATGACACACTGCCCGTCAGCGAGATAATGCCGTGGAGAGATGTCAGCATGTACGGTGACATGTACTCTTTCGACTATGCCGGTACGCAGCATCATATTGAAGGCTGGCATCAGATTTCGTGGAATTCGTACTGGTTCGACGGCAGCGACTCCTATCGCTTCAATTCGAAGTACACAATCAAGAAAGAATGGGTCAAAGACGGCGCGACAATCGTTGAGCCGGAGGGTCCGTTCTATCAGCCGTATTTCCCTGAAAGATGGCAGTTCACAGGTTGGGACGAGCATCCGGCAACAATGCCCGCCAATCACATCGAGATTCTTGCTACCTGGGAAAAAATCACTGAGTACTGCAATATCACATGGACGCTTAACGTCTATGCAGAAGACGGTACGGTGACCACTGAAATTTTTAAACAAAATGACAAGCAGGCCATGGGGTCTGTACTTCAGTTGCCTGCTCCGCAGCCTGAGCGTCAGAACTATATCTTTGTCGGCTGGAATATCACTAAGATTAGCAACCTTGCCGTACTCGTACCCCGTGAAACGGAATGGACTGTCAGCGGTGACTTGGTGCACGAGGGCTGTGAGTCGTACGGTCAGATGTTTAACTATTGCCGCATCCGCTGGAGAATCGGTACTCACACTCCGAACCAGCTCGACCACGACCCGTACCAGGTCTGGAAATCGAAGTACGTACCGTACGGTGCAGAATTCGAAGACCCCGAAGAGACTCCGGAGCCGTGGCAGGGTCAGGACGGATTTATGTACGAGTTCGTTTCGTGGAAAACTCACACGAATGTCGCTCCGCGTACTTCTGTCTTTAACATAGACTCGAACGACCAGCGGGCATCAGTCGAGTACGACTGTGAGTACTATATCCGCTATATAGACTTAGGCGGTGAGGAAACCCGTCTGTACACTACAGTCAAGACCCCGGCCGGTACGACAGTACAGGACATCACTCCCGAACTTGAAGACGGCTGGTACTGGAATGGCATATGGATTCCGGACACACTGCCATATAATTATACGATGCCTTGGAGAAACTATAAACTGACTTCAAAGGCTTATACACAGGCATATATCGACTATCATCATCCACAGGATATTGAAGCGTACTCTTTGCGTTTCGCAAGCCATAACTTTAACTTCGGTCACTGGGGTGTGGACATCGACACTGTCTTCTCCAGTGAAATCAAGAAAGCAGGCGACCCGATTGTTGAGCCTATAGGAATTGAGATAACTCCTCCTGCCATCACCGGCGACCGCTTCGTCTTCGACCACTGGGAGAGTCACCCGACCACGATGCCGGCCAGTCACCTGACTATCTTTGCAGTTTTCCGTGAAAGAATCGAAGAGTGCAAGATAACTTTCAAGCTGCACGTCTATGACAAGAACGGAAACGTCACAGATGAAACGTACTGGACTAATACACAGAAAGTCGGGTCAGCGTTCGAATGGCCTAGTACACCGGCCAGAACTGACTATTACTTCGACGGATGGAATGTCATCGCAGTGACAGGCAGCGAAATAGTACCTAAGGCAGAAGAGCTCGAAGTCTGGGGCGAACTGTACCACGTGGAGTACGACCGCGGCTCCGTAGCCGGAATGACCCGTGTCGCATGGATGCTCCACACTCACACGACCAATCAATTAGACCATCATCCGTACAGTACGTGGTACGTCCGCTATGTGAAGCAGGGCGACTATATCGCAGACCCGGCGAATAAGCCGGAGAACTGGACCGGTCTTGACGGCTACGAGTACGAGTTCGTTTCGTGGAAACCACACGCAACCACATCGACTGCTTCTACTCTTGAAGTCATCGCTGAAGACCGCAGGGCAAAGCAGGAGTACAAGTGCACGTACAGAATCAAGTTCTACCGTTCACCGTCAGGTGAGAGAAAGGAAATCGACTTCTGTTGGGTAATCGCCGAGCCGGGTACGTATATGCAGGTCGAGCCGGTCATTCCGTCCGGCTGGATAGCAGACTCCGTGACTGCAAGCGGATGGACCCGTCACAATGACTCTCCTGGCTATCTCGTTAACGGCAATATGCCGTGGAATGATGTGATTCTTTATAAGTACTATCACTGCTACGACGACAGTGTAAAAGACTTTACAGATCTGTGCGGTACGCTCAATCCGTGGCCGAGCAACAATCACTCTATTCCGAGTTCTGTACCCGGACCTGACGAGCCAATCGTCTATGACGGAAAGGTCTATGTCAGCTATTATATAGAGTACTATGACGGTACGATGATTTCGGACACTCAGCTCGCTTCAATCGTAGACTGCGCTCCGGCTCCTAACCGCAAGCGTTGGGAAATCAATACAAGACTGACTCCATGCGACACGAATACAAGCGAATTCCAGCAGGCTATGGCAGCAGCAGGAATCGCTGCTGACACTCCAATCCTGCGCTGGAAAGCATATCGCTATGTACCCGGACAGACGAGTCCGTACGAAACGTTCTACGACATCAACCAGGACGGCGGTGTGAAAGCAAAGCAGTTCGGTGACGAAGACTGTACGTACTGGATATTCCCCGTCTTTGACGGCAGCATCGAGAAATGCAAGGTTAACTTCTACGACAATAACGTACTTATAAAGACTGACTATGTGAAGCCGGGCGACTATATCGTCTATCCGGTCGTGGACTCTTCACGGTATATCCTGCTGAGCCAGTGGAATCCTATGAAGTCCGTTGCTCCATATGCAGAAGAATATAATACGTACCGAACCACGACTCCGAACTCCGGTACTATCAGCAGTGAGTCTGACCTGCAGAACTATCAGCCGATAGCCGGCTACCACAGGGTCGTCTTCTGCCGCAAGCATGCGGATGACCGGGTCATCATCGGCAACTCGATTCAAATATACGATAACTGGTACGACTATTATCCGGTTCTGAAGTACGTCCGTGACGGTGCAACCGCTGAAGTCTATTCTTCGTGGCTGTACGGTCAGAAGACTTATAAGTACGGTGCAGCCGGTACTGATGAAAAGTACTGGAATTCCTATACTTTCTCGACGGACCGTCCGGGCTGGACGCTGAAAAGACTTTACAATTCCGCTATCGGAAACGTTCTCGGTTCACAGACCGTGACTATTCCGGCAACTGCTCCAGAACTGATTGTCTTCGAGGCTGAGTACGAAGAGAATGCCAAGTACACTATCACGACCAAGCGTTCGCTCAACGATGCAACTCCGGTCGTAGATAAGATATACGATAACAGGATAGCCGGTACGATTGTGGATATAAAGGCGGAAAACTTCAGCTATAAAGACGGCTGGACAAAGACAGCAGTGAAGTACGCTAACGGCAAGACTTTCAGCGAACTTTTCCTGATGCCGTCCAATAATGTGGAAATCATCGCCTATTACACCGGCTCAGATGTCGTAAAGGCATATTTCCGCATCCAGTACAGAAACGTGACTCAATGGTTCGATTCTCTTTCTTCTGCTGACAAGCAGAACTGGAAATCGCTTGTACAGGGTCACTATGGTACGGTGCAGTACGACGACCGCTTCAGTGTGGATAATACTGCTACTATCAACGAGAGCCTGTTCTTGCAGCATGCTGAGAGAGTGGACTTGACAGAACTCCACGACTATTATCTGGTCATGCCGTCACAGACAGCCATCGACAATGCTTTGCAGAACCCGCCGCAAGAAGCGACAGCGACTTTGTTTATCGTATATGAAACTGGAGTCAAGTTCGAAGTCAAATGGATTCTCCGTGACTATACTAAGGCCATATTCCAGAACAATGACATCGACCTGATGCTCGACAACCGTAATCCTGCGGCATATACTGGTCCGGATTTGGTTGCAAAATACGGCGACAATTATGACGAGATTCTGCTTGCGAAAGAAGTTTCTCAGCGTGACGAGAACGGAGATATGTGTGTGAACGTCCGCTTCGGTACACAGCCTTTCACTGCTGATGAAGAGTACAGCAAGACCCTTGCAAGATGGAAACAGAATACGTCGTTGCAGACCGGCTCGCAGCTGACGCTGCCGGAATATCCGCCTAGCGGTGCAACCCGCAAATGGACTTCTGCGGAAACGTATTACGGTGTGGTTGCACTCTCTCCGTCAGGATATACAAGACTCTATGCGGGTACACACGCTGTCATGTACTGCGCTTATCTGTGCACGAAGACAGGCAAGCTGATAGACTATGACTATACTGTCTTAGGCTCAAAGCGAATCACGGACGGTACTTCTCTCACAGTGTCTGTCATCGGCGGACCCGCCAGCAGCAAGACAGTCAAGCGTGACGGCGTGACTTATAAAAATGCCGGCGGTACGGTCAAATGGTGTGTGGCTAACGTACCCGAGCAGTTCAAGAGCAGATATTATATCAGTGACGGACTGCCATCGACAATGCCAGCGTATAATATAATAGTATTTTACAAATTCCAGCAATGATAATTCTAGTTAAGACAGGATCGGGCACTATACAGTGCGACTATAACCCGCTGACCGGTGACTATACAGTCATCGGCCCGGCCCCGTCCGGCTCCGAGAGCCACACGACGGGCCACACTTTCAATGTGACCAAGAGCGACCGCTCCGGAAACGACACGAATGTGTCTGTGGACGAAGTGTACAATCAGTTGATTCTGACCTGTGATTTGGACGAGCTCGAGACGATTGTGGACAGCCCGACCGATGACGAGCAGATGACGAGCCCCTTCAGCAACCGTCAGCTCTACTGTACGGAATATTGCGCTGAAGAGCGCGGAGGCATCCGCGACCTGGTACTCAACGGCTCAACCGGCGACGGAAAGCATAAAATCTGTCACTGGTACGTGCAGCTCTACAAATCAAGTGTGTGGAAACTTAATACAGACTCGATGATTCCGTCAAATAACCAGGGTCAGCTCGACTTCTTCATCCAGATGCACGAGCGGAAAGACAAGCCGTACGGATTCCTTTGCGAGATGGGCAAGACTGAGCCCCGCGACTCCAAAGACAATTCTATTCCTAAGGCTCCGTCGATGTCTAAGTACCTGATAATCACGGTGAACGGAAACGGTGACGATAACGAGAGTACGACATTCCCGAATGATGCGTACTGCAAGCCGTCTGAGCCTATCGCCGAGTACGTGGGGAATCTCGCCGGCGGACTCTTCAGCCCGACTGACAATGAAACCACGAACTATATCGTCATTTCCGGCAAGTTGAGTACGACTCCGTGGCGTCAGCAGACGATGCGGAGAAACCCGCTATGGATCATTGGCGAGGGTGCAGACACGACCGAGAACTATTTCCAGAGAGTCCATCAGGATGCTCAGGATGATATGATGTCTTTGAAGTACTATAATTCCGGACAGGACTTCGGTGACGACTTGCATTATTATGTCGTTAAGTTCTACGACGGGCTGACCCCGAAGAGCGAATCGACGACAAGATGGAGTACTCACAATTCCATCTATCCGTATAACTCAGAATGGAAAGACTTAGGTGAACTGAAGTACGGCTGGTCACAGAACGGTGACGAAACTGACCGGATTTCCAAGATGCCATTCCTTGCATGTACACTCAAAATCGGAAACAAGTACGCTTGCGAATATACTGACTCTAGCGGTAAAGCGTACTATCGCTGGCGGACGCTTGACGAGTGCAAGTACACTTCTTATCAGGGTGAGAAATGGCCTAACAATCACATCTATCTGGGGTGTGACATCAAGATAGACGACTTCATCACCGGACAGGAGTACGACTTCGCCAATTCCGTTCTGCCAGAATGGGGCATTGATGCATCGGGCATCGCCATTCCGGTGAGCAAGTCAGACAATCTGTCCGGAAAAGTCGAGTTCACTATCGACGGACTCGTTAACGGAGTCTTCGATGAAATCACCAGAATCCATCCGTCTTTCTGGCGACACACCCGCTGGGAGCATGACTATAAGATGATTCTGGCTCACATCTCGCAAATCCAGATTAAAGACCTGGAAATCAACATATACAGCGACAATGCTCAGATTAACAATGTTGCCGGAGATAAAGACCTGATTTATTACACAGAAGAACTGACCAAATATACTGAGAAGAAAGACGACATCGACTTCTCGCTGAGTACCGCTCTCACGACTGAAGAGTGCACTGAGAAAGGCCTGAAGAATTCTGTCTTCAAGAACAATCCGTATATCGGCGACCAGCCGCTCAGAAGCATCCATAATACAGTGACCGGATTCACAGGGAAACCAGAAGAGCAGTATTTAAATGACTACTGGCCTGAGTACAAAGACCCGAAGCAGATAGTCGAAACGACCGTCTTCTCTTCTCCTGATTTAGTGTGGACTTCTTTCGTCAAGTTGCCGGAATTCCTGGCAACTTACCGGATTCGCGGAATCAAGCAAGACCTCAAGCTCCGCCATACGAGCTTGACTTTACGACAAGTTTAATCAATCAATTGTCAAAGACGGCGCTTTTCGATAAATACGGAAAGCGCTAATTTTTTACAAAATGTCAGTACGTGTAAATTCCTATACAAAAGCGAAAGACAATTCTGCCGGCAGCGGCGGGTCTTCTCTATATCGCAGTTATGTCAAGACTTTTCAGGAGTACGTGAGTCTTGCAGACAAACTGTCACACACTGTTAACCTGTGGGGTCATCCGTTCGACGGCTCCAGTGACGTGGACGGTGACTTCGAAGGAATGGGGTCGTGGATTTTTAAGGCTCCGTATAACGAGAAGTCGCTTGCACGTTTCATTCCCGGACAGACCACAGACAGTCTTTCCCGATGGGTGTGGAGATATTGCAATGTCGAACTCCACGACGGCAAGTTCACTCTCAGTGACGACCACAGTACGGACAAGACAGTCATCACCAAAGACGGAATCAAAGCTGAAAAAGACTTTACAATCGAAGCAGGTGACAATCTGACCCTGAAAGCGAACTCGATGACTCAGTCATATAACGAGGGTCATCTTGACCTTGGCCTAAAGGGTGACCTTAAGGCCGGTTCGCTATATACGAATAACCTATACGATTACGGTACCGGCAGCATCTATGTCGGATCACCGCTTCTGCTTGACGGCGGACTCGACCTGAACGGTGACCTGACTGTCAAGAACATGTACAGTCAGAATATCACGAACGACCAGGAAATCCGAACAAAAAACTTGACAGTCACAGGGCAGATGACGGTCTTCGACCTGGTCATTGCTGAGATTTCCGCTGTGGGCGGAATGCTGATTCTTTCAGCCGCTGACTTCAAGATTGATGATGTCGAACCGGGCCGGACTAACGTACCTAACGAGCATAACTTCAGTGTGGTCGGGAATGGCTGGATAGACGGCAAGTACCGGACGAAGTATATCTACCAGATATGCGTCGATGAAGACGGCCAGGAAATCGAGAACAAATGGAAACCGTTCGACCAGATAATTTCCTATACTGCGAACGTTGCAGACGGGTCGTCGCTGAGTGCACGAAACTGGTGGACTCTCGTACTTAACGTTGAGCATAATGTTAATCATCTTATCAACGGCGAGATCAAGCCGTGCAACCGTCTGGAAATCGTTGAGGCGATAGCTGAGCCGAAGTACTCTACGGGCGGTGCAGTCCAGACAGATAACTATTGGCTCAACCCGTCGTGGGGTCCATGTAATCCGCTCCCCGGAGATAACTGTGCACTGCTCGGCTCGAACAATCCGGACCGTCAGGCTGCTATCATCCTGAGTGCATATAATACAATCGACCTGCGCTTAAAGGCTCCCTGCATGGCTCAATATGCCGGAATCTGCGGCTACGAACTCCCTGAAGCAGTCACGTACTTCAGCAGGGCTGGAAACAGAATATCCGGCAATATCGTGACGAATTCCGGACGCGACATCAACGATGTGATAGACTCGGTCATCAAGGGTCAGCAGACATATATGCACCGTGCATATGCAGACTCAGAAGACGGAGCCGTTAACTTCACGAAGACGAAAGACCGTGAGTACGCATATGAAGGGCTCGCGGCCAATATGTCGCCGAGTGACGAAGACCTGGAGTACACTGACTATATATGGACTAAGGCGGGAATCCAGGACACTCTTCTCCCGACCCGTGAGCGTCTGTACCTGTCTGACGACGACTGTCTGTACCTCGATGTGGAGTACCTGACCACGAACTGGTCAAGCGGCTATAATACAATCGACGTGGAAATATTCACCTATGGCGGAGCAAAGACCACACGAAAGGTCACTGACTGGACGAACGATAACAAGCGTCTGCGCTATGCAGGGAAAGTCCAGTCGAACTGGAGTTCTGTAGAGAATCACGCCGCTCAGTACTGCGGTGCGACCACGTACCTTAGAAACGAGTCGGGCGGAATCATCGACTCCCGTTCTTTCCAATTGGTAATGGATGCCGGGGCCATCGTCAGCATCACTGACAGAATCAATGCTCGTGTGAGCGACAATGAAGGGAATATCAACTCACTGGTACTGACTTCTAAACTGCTGATGGAGCGCATCACTTCGCTCGACAGTTCTTTGCAGCTGGCTCTCGATGACAATTCCGCGAACTTGCGTATAGATGCAATAGACGGCAGGGTGAACGACATCCAGATAACCGTTAACGGACTGAGTGCATCAATAGAGGGCATCACTGAGTACGACGACGACTGGATCCGCCAGCGCATGGCTGAGTACGAAGTCAGCCTGGACGGAATCCGTGCAACTCTCCAGAGCATTGCCACAAGCGGCTATGACGATACGTGGATTGTAAAGAAATTTAATGATTTCCAGGTGACTGTGGACGGACTGTCCGAAACTGTTTCGAGCATCCAGACACAGGGCTATGACGATTCTGAGATACAGGAAAAAATCTCAACGCTTGAGCACACTGTGGACGGCCTGAAAATTGATGTGCAGAACATCAAGACGTGGGGCGATGATCAGGAAACTGAAGAGGGCGAACTCGCTGTACTGGCCAATCAGATATATGCCCGTCTGACCACGAACCTGCAGACCACGGGCATCGACATCACCAGCGGCCGTATAGAGCTCGATGCTGCAAAGACCGATGTCTTAGGAATGCTCAATATCATGGAGAAGTACGACTCCGGAATTTCGCTGTATAAAGACGACACTCCCGTACTTAATATCGTACCGAAGAGCATCGGCGGTTTCGGCGGCAGCGACCCTGCCCTGGCCGGCCGTATAAACCGGAGCGATATTAAGTCCTCGTGGAGTTCGTGGAGCGGTACGACGACTGCTGTCGGGTTAGGAGAACTGACTGCTGGACAGACTGTTGCTTTCCAGCGGATGTTCGTCTATATGGAAGCAATAGAGGGCAGTCATATGCAGCAGAAGTTAACTCCGCCGTCCGGCAATATGGCCGTGACCCTTAAAATCAAGCAGGGTACGACTGAAGTCTTCACTAAATAGTGGACTCTTGGCGACTCCAATAAGTCGGGTACCGGCTGGTACACTCCGCAGAACTTCGACTTCGTTGCCACAAGAGCCGGGAATCACACGGTAGAAGTGAGCCTGACTTCTGGTACTTCTGATGCAGTCATCGCTGACTCACGGCTGAGATACGGCTTCTCCGTGGAATATGAAAAGAACGGACAGTCCGGTACTGTCTTCGGCAGCGACGGCATAAGAATCGTCAAGGATATGACTCACAAAGTCTATGCCGGCTCCGGAAATCTCTACGTGCAGAACTCCGGTGATGCATATGGATTCGACAGCCGCGGACCAGTGCACGGCGAACTACAGAATATCAACAGCTATAGCAGTTCGGGCAGTTTCCAGACAAATGCGAACGAGTACAAGATGCGCTGGTTCTGCTCAGATAACTTTAAGCCTATATTCTATATTGCAAATAATTATAACGTGATGTCCGGCTATCCGGTCTATCAATATACATATGTACCGAATATCAACGAGTACAGATGGTGCTGGCAGATAGACCCCTTTAGAGATTTCGGTGACGGTGTGGTCATAAGCGGAGTCACGACGACAAGCGGCCGTCAGGAGCCGTGGGTTCTGCTGCCGCCGGCCAGAAAGAAAGATTCTGACGGAAACTATTGGCATCTGCCAATCGGCTGGAGAATCACTATCTGGAATGACATAGACCCCAATGGCGGCGATAACGGAAACGTCCGTGTCTGCGTACCCGAAAAACTCGGGTCTGATGCCGGACGGACTTTCTTGGACTCTAACCGCAACTGGAATGCGTTCTGCTGTCTGGACGACGACCTGAGCCGCTGTCACGACACGTATATGTTTATGGGTGACCATTGGCTCTGCTACCGCGACACACAATAATGTGATAAATATTCTGACATTATTCTATATTAGAGTCTTTTTGTAAATTCTATCTGTGATGCCGGGCTTTTTCGAAAGTCCGGTTTTTTGCGGAAAGATAAATACGATATGAAAAACGAAAAAGAAACTTGGACAGGTCTTAATATCAAGGAGAAACTCGCAGTCATCACCGCTTGCGTTGCTTTCTCAGCGGGCTGGATATTGACCGGAATCGCTGCTTTCGTGCCCCTGTTCTTGTCTGAAGCAAGCATTCTGACTGTCTTAGGTCAGTCTTTGGTGTACGCTGCATCAGTCTTCGGAATCACATCGTACTTTAACGCAGAGGCTCACCGGATGCGCTCTGACTTCAGACGCATGATGAAGCATCCATAGGAAATCGAAATTGAAACAGAAAGCGACAATGATGAAACTGTCTAAACATTTCACTCTTGACGAGTTTATAAAGAGCGCGACTGCTGTACGGCTCGGAATTGATAATACTCCGGACGAGAAGAGTCTGGAGAATATCCAGCTGCTTGTGGAGAATATCCTGGAGCCGCTCCGTCATCATTACGGCCGTGCGATCATCATCACTTCGGGGTACAGATGTCCGAAGTTAAACAAAGCGGTCGGGGGTGCAGCGAGTTCTCAGCATGCAACCGGACAGGCAGTTGATATACGCTCAGTGAGCGACAGCCGAGAAGACAATAAAGAAATCTTCGACATGATTCGTGAGATGAAACTCCCGTTCGACCAGCTGATAGACGAGTTCGGATATGATTGGATTCACGTCAGTTTCGGACCCCGGAATCGTAGAGAAGTACTTAAGGCGGAAAAGTCCGGCGGAAAGACTGTGTATAAAGTAGTATAATTATTAGATTGTACTTTTACTTTATAAATCAATGGATGAAATAATTAACAAAATTTTTAACGAAGACTGCTTGGTCGGGATGGACAGGATTCCTGACAAATCCGTCGACTGCATCATATGTGACTTGCCGTACGGTACGACTGCTTGCAAATGGGATTCGGTGATTCCTTTTGAGCCTTTATGGAAGCAGTACAAGCGAGTCCGGAAAGATAATTGTCCGATAATTTTATTCGGTTCTGAGCCGTTTAGTTCTTATCTAAGAATGTCAAATATCAAAGAGTTCCGATATGACTGGATATGGGTTAAAACAGGCGCTGGAAACTTTCAAACGTGCAAAAAGAATCCGCTGAAGTTTCACGAGATAATAAGCGTTTTCTACAAGTCTTTCCCGACTTATTATAATACTGATTTAAAGAATTGTCACATAAAGAACGGAAGATCTCGAAATGGTACACATATAGCAAAAATCAAAGGAAACCTTGGTTATGTACAAACTGAAACCGGATATAACAGAAGTGTACTATATTATAATTCAAAGTTCGCTAAAAAATTGGTTCTGCACCCCACACAGAAGCCCGTTGATTTAATCCGGTACTTAATCCGTACATATACTAATCCAGGTGACATTGTCTTAGATAATTGCATGGGGAGCGGTACGACAGCCATCGCTGCCATGCGTGAAGAAAGAAACTTCATCGGCTTCGAACTTGACGCGAAATATTATGACATATGCCTGAAGCGAATCGCTGAAGAGAAAGATAACATAGAGTTAACTGAGTTAACTGACAATAAACTCTTTTGATAAATAAAGTGCATCTTATATTTGGAAATAGTTTTTGATTGAAATGATTTTTTCCCGCCCGTTGCGAAACGCGCGGGGTTTTTATTGTGATAAATATATCGAATTTAAAATTTGCATATTGAAATTGGAAATGATTTTTGCCGCTTTGCCAATTGGTGAAGCGGTTTTTTGTTCTGCGATAAATACAGAAATTTATTAACGGAAAAAAGATGAAGACAATCTACAAAGGGAAAGACGACTTGTACTATGTCGTTAATATCACTGGAGCCGAAGGTACTCCACTGACTCCCAGCGAGCTCGACGCGCTCACAATCGAGTTTTACACGGATGCTTCTACTCTGATTTCTTTCGATGCTGAAGACTTGACCGAAGAAGGAGTACTGCATGTCGATGCGAGCAAGCTGGAAGACTTGGCGGACGGCCCTCTAAAGGCCCGTTTCCACATAGCTCTCGCTGACAGCGGATTCGCTGACGGCAAGTTCGACACAGTTGCAGAACGTGCAACCGGATATTTTTTGAAAACATTGAAAGAACCTAACAATCATGAAGTGTAAATGCAGTGAAGCCTGCATTAACGCCACACGCAACAAGAATGATATAAACATCAGTTGCTGTGATGTTAATGTTCGTAAAAATCGTATTGATATACATATAACTCGGGAGCCGGACACTCCGCTGATCTCCGAACTCCGCAAGCAGATTGAAGAACTCCAGGAATTGGGGCTGAAATTCGACCGGCTGGACAAGCGTATAGCAGAAGTACTCGAAGAGATGGACCTGACAACAAAGGCTTTCTTGGCAGAAGTCCTAGAAAACTATGCTACTAATGAAAGTCTTGATTAGTTAAGAGATTCCATCAAAGAATGGGCTAACGGCCGTTTTATGCGTAAAGTATTTTTGACTCAGTCCGCATATGACGCGCTGGATGAAAAAGAAGAAAACGTAATGTACTGTATAATTTAATATGAATAAGGTTTATTTAGGAGAAGTAGAAGTTGCTAATAACTCGTCAGGCGGGGGCGGGGGCTCGTTTGACCCGACTGATATTAACGCAAGTATCAACGATATTAGCACCAGAGTTCAGACTCTTGAATTTAATAGTCTGGTAAGTGATGATATTTCTACTTTTATCGAAATGGGTGATGTAAAGAAATATACTTACAACAAAGCCCATATCGACGCATCGTTTGCAGCGATTTCAGACAGCGTAGACCCATTTGATCCTACTGATATTAACGCAAGTATCGGCGATATTAGCACCAGAGTCGATAATATTATTATTAGAGTTAAGTATCTTGAATTTAATTCTCTGGACAGTGATGATATTTCTACTTTTATCAAAATGAGTGATGTATAGAAATATACTTACAACAAGGCTCATATTAACTCAAGTATCAGCGATATTAGCACCCGATTTGATAATATTAACAGTAGAGTTCAGACTCTTGAATTTAATAGTCTGGACAGTGATGATATTTCTACTTTTATCGAAATAGGTGATGTATAGAAATATACTTACAACAAAGCCCATATTGATGCATCTTTTGCAGCTATTTCTGGTGGTGGTTCTAGTTTCGACCCTACTGATATTAACGCAAGTATAAACGATATTAGCACCAGGGTTGATAATATTAGCACCAGAGTTCAGACTCTTGAATTTAATAGTCTGGATAGTGATGATATTTCTACTTTTATCGAAATCGGTGATGTGTAGAACTATACTTATAACAAAGCACATATTGATGCATCTATTAATGCAATAACTCCAAACTTTGTAGTGATGTCTGAAGCAGATTATGAACATATCACTCCCAACCCATCAACTTTATATTTTTTGACGTAATTATATGATAATAAATTTAGCAAATACATAGAAAGTAAAATTCGGTTCTACTGAAGTCAAAAAAATCAAAAAAGGGTCTGAGTAGATTTGGCCCGAAGAATCTTCTTTGGTTTTTTATGACTATATAATTAATGTGAGAACGGTGATAAACGGTACAGCTACAGCTCCATATATTAACACACTTTATACGCCTTCTATGGATACCGCTATCGAAGCATATATTAGCGGTCAAGCTATGAATTACCAATATAGTTTTTTAGGAGTGCGACAGTCAAATGGTGTGAGACATATCCATATATTTTTTCCACAGAATGCATCGAATCTACAATCGCGCTTGAATTTTTCTGACAAATCGTATAACTTTTCAAGAGGGTAGTTCGGAAGTCAAACTGGTTATAAAGTCAAAATTTCAAAAACTGGATGGAGTGTAAAAAACTCAGATGATTAGAATATAACATCGGGGTCGTGGAGTCCATCTACTGTCACTTTTCCTGGTCCAATAACGATTTTTGCATTAAACAACAATGGCAAAATTGAAACTAGAGGTGTAGATCTCGACAGAGAAATAATACCTAAACTATATTATGTAAAATTCTGGGAAAATGACGTTCTAGTAAGACATTGGGTTCCGGCAACTTTCGAAAACGAACCTGGTATGTATGACCTAGTCAATGAAAAATTTTATGGAAACGATGGAGAAAGTTACTTTTTGGTTGGGAACAACTCATGATAAATATCACAGAAAAATTGAGTGATTAAGTCTAAAATTTAGTACTAAATATTTTAACAAAATGAATAAACAGATTTATATCGGCGGTACTCCGCTAATCGACCTGACCGGATATGCCACAGAATCATATGTGGACACCGCTGTCGAAAACGTTGATGTGACAGACCAGCTCGCTAACTATGCGCTGAAGTCTGATCTTGACTCTTCTTTCGGTGCACTCGACGCTTCTATCAAGTCGAGCGATGCTTCAATCGCTGCCCTGAAGAGTACTCTCGCAGAAATCACTGGAGAAGGCTCCGAAGCCGATTCCGTGATTAATACATGGCAGGAGCTGAAGAACTTCGTTGCTGACTATACGACAGCGAACGACCTTTCCACACTTATTGCCACAGTCAAGTCTGAAGCAGTTGCGGACGCTTCTGCCGATGCAGCCGGAAAGTACCAGCCTATCGGCTCTTATGTGGTAGCTGACGATATTTCTACTTTCGTGGATGCTGCTGCCGTAGCCAGACAGATTAACTCGTCTATCGCTGCTCTTGACCTGGCCAATACATATCAGCCTAAGGGCGACTATATGACTGTTAATGATGCCAGCAACCACGTGGACGGCAACGGTGTGATGCACATCGTGAAGTGCACTTCTGCGGCTTATGCAGCTATAGCAACTAAAGATGCTAATACTTTATATATAGTGACTGACTAAACTCTTCGTTTTATACAAATATTCTTCAAAAATCGCTGCCGGCCTGGAGAAATTTCAGGCCGGTCTTTTGTATAAATAATATGTACGCACACGAGCGTATACTAAGATTTTATTCTATGTGCCATTATTGATAAATCGTAAATTTATTGCCGCTTCACAAATGTGAAGCGGTTTTTGTTTCCGGTCAAAATCCAATCTTTGACTTATCAAGTTTTGGATTTATACGACAAAAGATTTTTGCCTAACAGACGTTAATACGGCTATTGATATACCAAAAAACACCTAACAAACTTCACATTTTGACGCCAAAATTTGCAGGGTAATGATATAATGCCTATCTTTGCGGTACAAAATCAATTAATAATTAAAACAATAATTATGAAACATTTAAAGCAGGTCATAGAAGATGGTGAACTTAATGATGTCATTAAGTTATACTTAGAATGTCACGAGACAATAGAATGCATCCATAATAACGAATTCGTTGAGGTACCGGTCGGTGACATCGAAGATTACGGAGTAGAAGAAGTCGATGAAATCGAATTGGATGAAGATTCCGAGGTCGAGTTCGTATCTGTCAGAACGCATATTGCTCAACTCGGGCTGTTTTATTTCCCGGAGTGTGAGGTTATCGCTTGTATAGTTGATGAAACGGAGTTCGTTGAAGAACTAGGAATAGGCGTATTTGATGGCAATATCGACGAAGACGATGATGACTTTGATGATGACCCAGACGGAGTAAAAGATTATTACGTCTATTGCTTTGACAGCGGTGAAGAAGTTGAATCTGAGAGCTTTGACGATTACGACGATGCAGTTGATTGGGCTAACGCCTTCGTTAAAGGCTATAAAAATATAGGTAAGTTCGTCGACAACGGAGAATATGTCTGGGGTTTGCACAAAGGAGAGCGTATTGCTGTTGTCCGCGACTACGACGGAAACGACTTGTATTTCACGGATGTCTTCAAGAAAGCAGTGAAGAAAGCTAAGAAAGTGAGAGCATGAAAAAGGCAATTATCAAATAAATTTACAATTATGAAACAAGAACAAGAAAAAAGACACCTGATGTCTTATGACGAGATTGAGAATCTTATGAAGTCTAACGATCAGAGCGAAAACGAACTTTCTGCAGGTACACTGCTTGCTCACCTGCTCACTCCGCTTATGATCATATGGTACAATGACCATAACGACGAAGACGCTCCCAGATTCCGTGCACTTGAAATCAGAGAGTTATACACACTGAAAAACAAGAAGACCAATGACGGTGAAATCATGGTGAACATGGACATTCTGGTACAGAAGAGCGGCGAAGACTATCACCATGGTGTGGACAGTCTGCCACACTGTGCGTTCTTTAACTTATACAAGAACGGCGGCTTTATCGAGCCCGACTTTGTGTGGTGTGAAGATGATGATGAAGAAATGGTCTTTGACGGCTTTGTAGATATTAAGGATATTATTAACAGTTGATATTAAAAAGACAATTATCAAATAATTTAACATATTATGGCAAAGTTAAAAATGACAAGCAAAGAAGTCCTAAAAATGGTCAAAGACTATTATCGACTTAAGGATATTAGCAGTTTCAGGCGGGTGAAAGTTAAAGTTATTAAATTAACTGATTTTATGCGCTGCGAGCGGTTTCTTCGTTCAGTTAAAAATCCAGACATCATCTATTGTGGAGTTCTAATGCATATACCTAACATCATCAACGACACTTATGATGAAATAATAGAAGAGCATTATATCGTGCAGTACATTGTCTTTGACGAAACTAAAAGGGAAGTTCTGGGAGAACTATGGGAGGAACTTGTTGAAGAAGAAGATTTAGATTTATATTAGGCTGATGAAAAAGGCAATTATCTTTACAAGAGTGTCTTCGGACCGCCAGCATCTTGAAGAGCAGGAGTCACGTACTTCTGCCCTTGCTGTTTCTGACGGCTACGACCCGGAAAACCAGATTTTTATCTCGTACAAAGAATCTGCCATAAAACTCTCAGAAGAGGCCCGTCTTGGCCTTTTAGAACTGCGGGAGTATATCTTATCAGACAGCGAAATCGACGCGGTCTATGCGTTCGAAATAAGCCGTATAGCAAGAAGCCAGCGGGTACTGTACAATGTCCGTGACTTCTTGATTGAGCATCACGTACAATTGGTCGTCGTGACACCGTCCATCAGGATGCTCGATGCAGACGGAAAGATAGACCCCGCTGCCGAACTCGCTTTCTCACTCTATGCGACAATGGCTGAGCAGGAAATGCGCCTGAAGAAAGAACGGTTCGCCAATGCCAGGGCAAGAAACAAGCGATTAGGCCGCTTTAACGGCGGACACATTCCGCTCGGTTTCCGGCTAAATGAAGAAGGTGTATTGGTACCAAAAGAAGACTCGATACACCTGGTCATCGGGCTCTTCGTCCGCTATCGTGACGGCTGGAGCATCGTCAGACTCAGACAATGGCTGGACTCTCTAGGAATCCATTATTCCTGTCAAAATATTAAACAAATGCTTTCCAGAGAGAATCTCCGTGCAATTGTCGGCGACGAAGCGTTCGAAGAGTGTCAGCGTGTAAAAAAGTCACGGTACCGGGAGCGCAAGTACCGCAAGTTTTCATTATGCGAAGGACTTATAGAATGTCCGGAATGCGGACGTGCATATACTATACGGAGCAGCGGTCAGTATAACTGTGTCTATCACGACTGCCAGAGAGCTGGTACTGAGCTCTACTGTGAAAACTCGGTCGGGCTTTCTGCACGGAGAATGGATGCCATCGTACTGACTACGGCAACTCTCTGGAAATCGGTTGATCTGGCAATGTCCGAAGAAGAGCGCATCGCTGAGTACAAACAAAAGATGCAGGTACTGCCGAAGCAGATTAAGACGCTTGCGGACAAGATAGCGAACTTCAGTGAGAAGAAACTCCGCGTTGCCGAGAATTATGAAGAGGGAATCATCGACCGCGTAAAACGCGACACCAAATTGAGCAGAATCCGAGAAGACGAGAAGCGGATGCAGACGGAGCTCTCACGACTCCAGGCGGAGTACTCGCGTCTTTCCGTGGAGCGGCAGAATCCGCTGATGACACAGTCCATGTTCTTCGAAAGTGTAAAGAATTATTCACAGCAGGAGAAATGGGAATTGGTGCACTATATGATTAACTCCATCGAACTGGAAATCGCAGACGGGTACAAGGAAATCACGATATACAGCAGCAACAGTGACAGGGTTGAGAAATTCCGCTTCATCGGACAGGCCAGGAGTTTCCGGTTAATTCACATCATCGACGACAGTGAGATAGACGTGACGAACGTTGCCGGGTACAAATAAATAGAGCGTCATATTTGTTTGGCATAAGTTTCATCATTGGTTATTTTTTGAAAAGTATTTTTTCTGCCCGGCATTGTCGGGCGGTTTTTGTATATGAAAAACTCCGGCCAATAGACCGGAGAAAAATAATCAAAATCCAATTTTACGTTTTAATATTATGAGGTTGCATTATTTATCGAGTTTCTTATTGTACTCTTTCAGGCGGTACCTTATATTGTCTTTGGTCTGCTGCGACTCCGGTCCGGGCGGCAGTTTGCTGTGGTCAAGCCACGTAATCATCCAGCCGTCGTACTCGGCCCTTCTCCACGAAGTCAGTATTTTTTTGGTCACAAGCTCGTAGAAAAAGATGTCCAGACGTTTCCATTTGTCTTTCTGCACTGTCGTACCACACCAATAGCGGAAACCGTCACGCATCAGCATTGCATCTGCATCTGGCTTCGGCTGGTGTATTTGATTCGCTATTTCCTGTTTAGTCATATACTAATTATACTTGTCTGTCTATCATGGTTCTAATCTGCTTCACGACTTCTTCGGGCTCGTCTATTGAGTAGAACTGCTTCTCGTAAGCAGTGACGATGTCGTCCACGAGAGTTTCCCTGGTTGATGTCCGGCTTGAAGTGAGAAAGCCGTACCGGTTATAGACAGCATAAGAGTAGATATGCTCGTTTCTTTTGATGAAATCAGCGCATTCGTCTGCCGTGTCAAAATATTGCTTTCTCAGGCTGAAGCCGCCGAGAACTGGCTCCATGTACTCAATGTAAAATTCTTTCATCGTTCTAAAATAAAGTCTATTAATTCTAAATCTGTTGCTTCTGATATTTCCCTGCCGTCTATAAGCTTGAAGTCTTCTTTAAGTTGCTCGTAGCTGTACAGCGGTCTATCGTCAGCCAGCGGACATATGTACCAATCCGTCATATTGCATATTGCGAAATCCACAGCAGATTCGTACTTTGCGAACATTGCTTTGTGTATCATGCCGCTTTCTGTCTTATAACATATCTGATAATATGTTTCGGGCGATTCTACTAATTTAAATAAGTCTTCCATCTTGTTTCTCTAATTAATTTAATAAGTTCTACTAATAATACTTCAAAAATCCGCAAAGTTCTACGGAAATCACAAAATATTTATCCGCATAATGACATTTCTCGCGCGCGCGAGTATAATAAATAGAAAGAATTATATCTTATCATATACACATCTAATTAATTTATATTCTGATGTCGTTTCTGTCCGTGAGGATCGAAACGACTTTTTTGATTTTACGGAGTATAATAAATAAAATCGGATATAAATTTTATAAATAAGTACGAGATGATAAGATTTAATTTTTTCAAATCGAATCCTGCGTGTGAAATTCCAAGATATTGGAAAGCAGACATGCCGTGTGAATTGGCAACGATAGACGACTTCGTTGCAGAACTCCCCAATCTCCAGACTGTACTCAAAGAGAATCTGCCAGGATTCCAGATATTCGACTGCGGGTACCGAATCAGTGAGATAGACGACGACAAGATGGCCTGGTGGAATGGCTGTGTCGCCGTTGATATGGACTTCAAGAAGTTTATAGTGAAGCAGACTGAAGAAGCTAAGTACTTCGAGCAGAACTATAAGCTCGTGGACGAGCAGATAATATTGTGGTCCATGGAATGGATGCCTCAGAACTTTCTTTTCGGTCAGCGAAGCGCATCCGGACTGTCTTCTCACTATGTCTTCTACTTCAGCGTCGAAAAGACCCTGGTTAACTTCAAGAAATGCGCCAATAAGGCCCAGAAATGCATTCTGGACGCATTGAGAAAGATTACCCGTCCGGAAACATATGAAGCGATTGTGCAGACCAAGGGAGTCGTGGACGACTGCGGTAAAAGACCCGCTCAGATGATGTTCTTGAGCAAGTACCCTATAGTCCGCGGAAACGACAATATCACCGGAGCATTCGACGTTAACTCAGTTGACTGGATTCCGGAGACATATGACCCGATTGATGTGGAATTCCGCGAGATGGACTTGTCTAAAGTCCGCTTCCGCGGCTGGAAAGACGGCATCATATCTGACTGGAGCCACGCATCCAGATATAATGTGGCAAAGGTACTCGCCAATTTCTTCAGGGAGGATCTGGACACTCCTGAGAAACTGTACGGAGAGCTGATTCCCCACATAGCGAAGCAGATAAGCAACCACACTGAGCGTGAACTCTCCAGGCTATTCCGTGCACAGTACAAGCCGCTTCAGAAGCGTGTGATGTCAGCGATAGCGTCCGGAAAGGCAAATGAAGCCGTGCAGATGTCAAGGAGCGCATTGCAGTTCTGCCGTGAAGTCTTCGGCATCAAGTACGACGTGACCACGCAGTTCTCTCCGGAGAAGAAAGCGGCTGACAAAGTCGATGAAGAGTTCTACCTGATGCCCGAGCAGTACCTGAGCGAAGTCTTCGACCAGATTGTGAAGAGTCCGTACAGGCTAATCCACGTAGAAGCCGGATGCGGAGTCGGGAAAACCAGGGCGCTGATAGAATATGTAAAGAAAAACTCGGTACAGAACATGTTCTTCAATTTCACTTCTGTGAGAGTCTGCTTCGTCACTCCGATGACATCAATCAACCGCAACAATTTCGAAGAGCATCCGGAATGGATTGTCGTGGACGGACTCCACAAGAACGCAGACATCAACGACCGGAGCAAGTCCGTGTGCACGACATGGGATAGTTTCGTTTCGTGGCATATGTCCGATATGCACTTCGACCTATATGTCTTTGACGAGAGTCACTCCCTCTTCTTATATGACTATAGAATCCAGCGAATTACTAACGTACTGCTCGAAATCACCAATATGGTCAAGAACGACAAGCGCATCATGTTCTTGTCAGGTACTCCGTCACTCGACAGGATGATATACGATTTCCACAAAGTACGCATCAACAAGCCGCTGCTGGTTAACCGTGCAAATATGATTTTTTATAACGAATCATATGCAGGATGGCTGTACCAGGATGTCCGCGAATGGATATGCGCAGATGCAAATAACCAGGCTCTTATCATGGCTGACAGGGCCAATTACAAGATGATGGAGTCTTTCAATTCTCGCGGCCTTAAGGTCGATTTGATGTTTAACAAGCGGTTCGACGACGATGTGGAGTTCGTTAACAAAAATCACACGTTAGGAGAAAAGATAACGCTCGTTTCTGTCTATGGACAGGCCGGAATCAATATCTATGCGGAAAGCGGCAGGAAAGTCCGTGTGTATATCGCAACTGACTGTGCACTGAGCATTATACAGTACGCTAACAGGGTCCGCAACAGGGAGTGTGTAGAGTCCGTTAATATTCTTTACAAGAAAGAGAATATATCCAATATCGTCCGTGCACCGAAAGTACCTGACAAAGCAGATATTGCGTACAGACTGAGAATCGTTAACGAGATGTACAAAGACGCAAAGGAATGGATAATACAGGCCCGAATGGGGCTCAACGGTGTATATCTGCTCCATAACAGTCTGGACAATGTCGATGTGATAGACAATCCGGTTCTTGATGCTTTTATTAAGTGTGAAGCAGTCGTGCAGTTCGAGTCGCAGACTCAGGTACTGTATAACAGGCTCGTCAGCAACTTCTACGATGTGCACTTCATCTATCTGGACAATGACGTGAAAGACAAGTTCGACATCAACGTTAACAAAGCGAGCATGGTGATAGACTCAGGTCGCTGGATAGACTGCCTGAAAGACAAGAACGGAAAAATCAAGTTCGACTTCTCCAAAGACATCACTGTAAAGAAAGTTCTTAATGATAATTGTGAGAAACAGTTGCTCAATATCGTGCAGAATATGCGAAATAATTGGGATATTCACGAGGAAATCCATCAAAAATACACCAGTTTTATTGCATATTTGCGAAGTTTCTGGAATGCAGTCATCGTGAAAAATACAGACAATGACAAGAGAAAGACGTTCGGAAAGTGTGGAATCCGCAAGCTATCAGATGCTTTCGACATCAGAAACAAGCTCACCCGTGAAATCGGTGATGCATCTTTCGTCTATTATCTGTATAATGCGGTGAAAGACGGAAAGGTTAACAAAGATATTCTGATAGACTATACGGCTGCTCACGTTGCATCTGTATTTGATGTTTCCGGCAACATGGACGATGCGAAGCGCATAAGTACTGAGCTCTATTCCAAAGTCAAGGATGTCGCTGACATCATCGCGGAGTTTAACTATATCGTCCATGCTGAGAAAGTCCAGATGCCCGAGATGAAAGAAGCGAGTGAAGAGCGGTTCGCACTGAAGACAGAATTGGTGAAATTCCTGCACTGGAAATTCCAGGCAAATGAAAAGAGAAAGTCAGGATATTCTTATGTCGTTAAGGATATTGCCGGACAAGTGGTTAGTACATATGCAACAGCCAAAGAAGTGTGTGATGCATATAACATAACCGAAAGAACTCTTAGACGATATATCAAAAGCAACCGTGCAGTGACAGAAAAACTGCTTTTCTTTCAAAAAGTCCGATGAAACTGTCTAAGTGATTGTATATCAGTCGATTAAGTGTGTGTCCGAGCCAGGTCAAAATTGACTGTCACACTCAGTATACGTAGACAAATTTTTGGTCAGCACGGACACACTCACTTTTCGCACTAAAGTGCACGACGAGAGAAAACCACGACAAGCAATAAATACACCATGGAAATACCACAATATTCGACCACAATTCCACGGACGACGGGAAATCCACGACGAGAGAAAAAACGAATCTTTCCAGACAGTCATGCTTTCCTGGTTTCGAAGTTTTATAACTCAAAAGCGTGGAAACGACTGCGTGACGTTCTGCTCCGGAGAAATCCAATCGACCAATTGGAGTTGCTAGAACGTCATGTTGAGTCAGCAACAGAACTGCATCACCTGATTAAGTTCGCTGACCAGGCAAATGAAGCGATAGCATGGCAACTCTTTCTTGATGATGACAATATCATCTCAGTGAGCAAGACCACACACAATAGGATTCACTATAACTCCAGTGAGCTCACAGATAAACAAAGAGTAAAATTAAAAGAGATGAAAGAGAAAGTCGTTGCAAAGTACTTGCTCGCTGGTGTGCACATCATTGAAACTGAAGATCGAAATGATAATAGAAGTAATCAGTAATAGTAATAATAATTTACACGGATTTCCATCGACCGTTAACGACCGTTAAAACCCGGGGCACCCTCCCCCTGTTAAAATCCGTTAAAATAGCGCCCGGACCCCAGATCAGGCGATTTGGTCATTTTTAGGGGTGTGTAGTTTCTTAAAAAGTCCTAATCTATTGATTTGCAAAGAATTAACTGTTAAAATAAATTTTTATGACACAACAAGAGAGAAAAAAAGCAGAAGCCAAAGCGAAGAAGTACATGAAGTCCGTCCGTGCAGCCATCGTTGCACAGTACGGTAAAGTACCCGGACAGTACGAACTTCAGTTAACTTAGTTGCAGGATTTATATTTTTGTTATCTTGTGGCTCAAGACGAACTTTATGCATCTGAAGACTTATCAGTGACTGTCTTCATGAACGGCGGAAAGACTCAGGCCATGAACTTTAAGATTTCCGCTATGGTGCAGTTAGCAGCGAGCATCGACAAAATCATCAAGAACTTCGGACTTTCTCCGCTAAGTGAAAAGCGCATCAAGGGTACAGTAGAACCGGAAACAGAACCCGACTATATGGCGACATTATGACTCCACAAGAAAAATAGAGATATGACTATTGGACACAATTCGCCAGAGAGGTGTCTAGCGGCTCCCGTGTCGCCGGGAAATACCTGAGGCTTGCATGTACCCGCTACCTGAGTTTTTTCGGCCGTACGGACATTTTTTTCGATTACGACCGGATGGACAAGATTGAGGGTTTCATAAATCATATGAAGCATTTCGAGGGTCAGTTTAACGGTGTACCTTTTACGCTTCTCCCGTGGCAGCGTTTCGTACTTGCATCTATATTCGGTTTTTATTACACTAATGATCCGGAGAAACGACTCACTGAGTACGTGGTTTTATTCGTTGCACGTAAAAACGCAAAGACTGCATTGTCTGCTGCCATCCTGCTGGCAGAGATGTGCGTTAACAAAGAAGCGGGTTCTGAGCAGTACATATCCGCCAATACACGCGACCAGGCCCGTATAGCCTATAAGTTTATCAAAGGGTACGCAAAGTCACTCGACCCGAAGAGAAAGCATTTCAAAATCTATCGTGACTATATCGAGTACCCGAAGACGAATTCCATTTGTAAAGTTCTTTCAGCAGAAGCCGGTGTACAAGACGGAAGCAACCCCAGCATATTTTTGATTGATGAAAACCACGCTGCACCCGATGATTCCATGTTTCAAGTCTTGAAGTCCGGGCAAGCAATGCGCAAGAACCCGATTAGTATAATAATTTCATCAGGCGGTTATCTGATGGACGGTTTCCCTTTCTTCGAGCGAATCAAAGTCGCTCACGCCCAGCTTGACGGTACTGTGGAGTTTCCGGACAGTTATTTCTATGCGCTCTTCGAACTGGACCCCGAAGACGACTGGACTGACGAATCAGTCTATGAAAAGGCCAATCCGTCACTAGGTGAGATAGTACAGCCGAAGTTTCTCCACGAACGTCTAAACGAGTCTATGGTCAGCATGACGACTCAGGTCGATTTCAAAATCAAGAATCTTGACATATTCGTTTCCAGCAAGAACATATGGCTGGAGCCGCAGATATTAAACGAAGTCTATACTGACATAGACCTGACTAAACTTATCGGAGAGCCCTGCTATGCCGGCTGTGACTTGTCAGCAACTGCTGACTTGACATCTGTTGCTTTCTGCTGGCCGCCTAACGAGTACCGCGAATATTATCCGGACAAATACTTGTTCTACGCATTATGCTGGATTCCGCAGTCTGCACTCGAAACCGCTAACGGTACGCTCTATAAGACATGGCTTCATCAGAACTATGCTAAGATGACATCGGGAAACTCCGTGGACTTTATGGAGATCTTGCACGACATCGTGGAATGGAATAATAATTACCCCATTATGAAATTTCATTACGATGCCTGGAATGCCACACAGTTTATCCAGAATGCCGTAGCAGCCGGAATACCCTGTGAACCTATGTCACAATCTCTCGGAAGCTTCAATCGCGGAACGAAGTCGCTGGAGATTCTTGTCAAGAATAAAGAATGCCTGATACACGGTACTTCGCTCGTTGCCTGGTGCTTTAATAACGTAGAGCTGAAAGTCGATGTCTATGGAAATGTCAAGCCGATGAAAGCGAACGGAGTCATCAGCAAAAAGATAGATGTGGTCATTGCTATCATCGAAGCATTGTCTGCACATCTCTTCGAGCAGATTTTTGGAAATATGGAAATGCTCACTTTGGAATAAAGATAAATATTTCACCATGGGACTTTTTAGTAGAAAAAACAAAGAACAGAAAAGAGCATCACTGCAGGCGATTCCGCTCAGTGAAGCATTGGCTAAAGAAGTTCGGGCAAATGATATAGAGAATTGTCCGGCTAAGGTCAGTGCAGAATCGCTCGCTTTCGAATCTATACTGAGCCGGTCTTTCTCGTACCGGTCACTTTCGGCAGTGTACTCTTGCATAGAAATCATCTCTAACGCTCTCAGTAGCATGCCATTACGAGTGATGAAGACAGACGAGCACGGACACAAGGAGTTCGTCCGTCATCACCCGCTACAGCGCATTTTTAACAATAAGAACATCCAGATGATGTCTATCTAGACAATCATCAAGTCAGTCATCCAGGATGTTCTTATCCACGGCAACGGATATATTCTCGTTGAGCGAGGCGACACCGGTCTTATCAATTCGCTGAGATATATTCCGGCAGGTCAAGTCGGCATCGAATATAACCAGAACAATAATACTCTATGCTATTGGATTTCCCTGCTGGACAAGAGCTCAACAAAAAGAAAGTACGACCCGAAGGATGTCATCCACGTCGTTAAAGACACTCGTGACGGCATCACGGGCATTCCGGTTTCTTCATTTGCCAAAGACACAATCGAACTGTCAAAATCCGCAGAAGACGCTGCCAAGAGTTTCTTCGAATCAGGCATGAACGTCAGCGGCTTGCTGGCTTGTAAAACGATGATGACGGAGAAGCAGCGTCAGGACATCAAGGCTTCGTGGCAGTCAGGCGGCGGCAGAAACTCTCTACAGGTTCTGCCCGTTAATGTCGATTACGTACAGTTAGGTACTGATGCATCAAAGGGTCAGTTGCTGGAATCCAGACAGTACCAGGCCATCGAGATAGCCCGCTTCTACGGTGTACCCGCTCAGTTCTTGCAGTCGAGCGATAAAGTCACTTATACTGCCGGTGCACTGGAGCAGATGAACCTGATATTTTTCCAGCAGACGTTGCTGCCGTTTATGACTTCGATTGAGTCTGAGTTCACGAGAAAACTTTTTTACGACTCAGACGAGTATATCGTTGATATGGACGAGAGCGAATTCCTGATGCGTACTGACAAGTCCACGACATCACAGTACTTGCAGACTCTCGTGGGGGGCGGCATAATGACAGTGAATGAAGCCAGACGCGAGCTAGGCTTATCGGAGCAGGCAGACGGTGACTCGCTCCATATTGCGTACAGCGATGCCACAAAAGCAAAAATAGACGATAACAATATACCAAATGAAAAATAAAGAACGCATATATCGCTCGGTAGAGTCCATGGAAACGGACGGGCGGACAATCCGCGGAGTTGCCGTCGTGACCAATTCGTGGTCAAAGGACTTAGGCGGATTCCGTGAGCTGATTAAGCCCGAAGCGTTAACTGACGACCTGATTAAGAAGTCAGACATCATGCTCAACGTGGACCATGACCCCAGCAAGATTCTGGCCCGGTCACGCTACGGCAAGGGTTCGCTCAAAGTCTTCAAGACGGAGCGCGGACTCGAATTCGAAACAGAAGCACCCGACACACAGTTAGGCCGCGATATGATTGTGATGCTAGAACGAGGTGACTATAGTCAGTGCAGTTTCTGCTTCACATTGCCAAAAGACGAGAGTTGCCAGAAATGGTACAATAACGCCAATGGCGAACTATGTCGTGAAATCAGTCAGTTCGACCGCCTGTACGACGTTTCAGTCGTGTACGACCCTGCTTATGATGCTACCTTTGTAGATGCCCGTTCGGCTCAAATGGTAGAACTTAACAAGAAACTTAACGACCTTGAAAAATTAATACACGAAATATTCCCCTATGACTAATTTTGAAAAAGCCAAAGAAATCCGGCAGCAACTGCTGGATATGATTGCGGAAGCTCGGAAAAATCATAGGGACTTCGACGCCGAACAGCAGAAGCAATTCGACGAGCAGAAGAACGAGCTAATCGCTTTGAGCGAAGAACTTAAGGCGACTGAAGACAAGCTCGACGATCTTGAGTCAAAGATTCCGGACGTTTCTGAAAAAGCGGAAACTCCTGCTGAAGAGCAGCCGGAAACCACTCCTGAAACTGCTCCCGAAGAGTCTGCTCCCGAAGAGAAGTCCGATGAAGACGGCGAGAAGCCCGCAGAAGGCTCAGAAGAGCCCCAGGACGCTCCCGAAGACGGTGAGCAGACAGACACTAAGCCAGGTAATGAAAAGGCTCCCAGCGAACCTGAAAACAATCCTGACGATGAAAAGATAAATAAAGACGAAGACACTCCGTCAGACTCCGATGAAGACGTAAAGAAATCTGAAGACGAAGACGAAAAGAAAAAAGAAAATAAAAGTAAATTTTATTATAATAAAATGGAAAAGAAAAACTTCTCTCTGGTTGGCGCCATCCGCGCCGCTTCTGAAGGCCGTCAGTTCGACGACTTCACAGCCGCTGTAATCGACGAGGGTCGTGAGCAGCTTCGCAAGTCTGGCTTCTCTAGCAATGCCCAGATCATTCTCCCCACGGAGACCCGTACTATCAACGTGACTGACAATCACGATGCTATTATCGAGACTCAGTTCACTGATATTCTTGACATTCTGAACGCCAGCCCCGTTATGCAGAAGGCTCGCAGTCTGACCGGTCTGGTCGGTGACGTGCAGATTCCTCAGATTCTTGCAGGTACCGCTCAGGAGGGCAACGTCGGCGCATCTTGGCTCGGTGAGAATACTGAAGACACTCTCTCTCACTTCAAGTTCGACCATCGCAAGTTGAGCCCGAAGCGTCTGTCTACAACTTTGATTTTGTCAAAGTCTTTGATTATGCAGGATTCTATCGGCGTTGAGAATGCCGTCAGAAAAGCTCTTGCTGATGCAGTTCGCCAGAAGCTCGAAATCACATTCCTCGGCAGTGAGGCCGGTACTACCACAAAGCCCGTCGGCATCTTCTATCAGAAGACCGCAACTAACGTGACAGATTTCAAGAAGCTTTGTGAGTTCGAGGCTGTTGCCGAACGCGCCAATTACAATGCTCCCCTGGAGTATTTGCTGTCGCCTGAAGCAAAGGCTGAAATCCGTTCGTGGACTTATGGCGGAGGTCGTACACAGCGCATGGTGATGGAGGGTCAGGAAATCGACGGTACTCCTTTCATCAGTACTTCTAACGTTGCTGCCAAGAAGTTCGCTTATATCAACTGGAATGACATTCTGGTGGGTACATGGCAGGGTCTTGAGCTTGAGCTCGTTAACGACCTTTCTCTTGCTCGTACCAATAGCATCGCCCTGGTTCTGTCAGGATTCTTCGATTGGATGGTTCTCCGTCCACAGGCTATCCAGTACGCTACCGTAGAGGCTGCTGCTAACAATCCAGGCTGATAAAAAAACTTTACGACGGGAGAGAAAAAGACTCTCTCCCGTTGATTCTTATAGAGCATGACAAGCTATCTTGATTTGGACGTATTAAAGCGTCACCTTAACATAGACGAAGATTTCCACGACGACGACGAGTATATACTTATTCTCGCCGATGTTGCCATCCGCTCTATTGAGAATCACATCGACTGTGACATCAGTCAGTTCGTGTACGACGGACAGCTGGCCCCGCCCCTGGAGCATGCCGCTCGCTTGCTCGTTGGTACGTACTATCAGAACCGCGAGTCAGTGACATATGGCTCCGTTCTTCAGGTACCGCAGGGCTACGAATATCTACTTCATCCTTATATAAATTATGAAAGCCGGACTCTTTGCAACTCCATGTGAGATATTGCGCAAGCAAGTCATCGAAGGCGACTATCGTGATAAAGAAGTCTGGACTTCGGTGTACCGGACGAAATGCAACTTCGTCTGGACGGCCGGTGCACGTAATATTGAGAATCAGGAGATATTCTACTCCAATACTGCTACCGTCACTCTCAGGCTATACGTACCTGTAGAAGACGAAGACCATATACTGATAGACGGCGTCGAGTACCGTGTCATTTCCATCAACAAGATGAAAGACACCGGTCACATGCACATCGTCTGCACCGTCGAAAAAATCAACAAGTGACGACCATGGCAAAAAGAACGACCACATTCACAATCACATCGCATCTGCATCCGGATGCAGCATCGCTCTTCGAAGCAATGCTCCCCAAAGCCGCTTATTTCAAATTTTATAAAGCGGCCATGATGAAAGTTGCGAAGAAAGTGAAGAAAGACGTACTTGATGCATTTAAGTCTTCTGGAATTCCAGATAGCGGACACGGCTTCAGATATATCGGCGGAGATTGGTCACATCGTCACAAGCGAGGCGAGGGAAAGAAACTCAACTTCACGGACAAGCTGAAAGATGCTATACGCATCGGAAAGATTAAGGGCGGCGCATCAGACATGGAAACTTCGGTGCATATATTAGGTACCCGCAAGAAGACATCTGGTACGTACAGACTCCGTTTCTTTGAAACCGGTGTCAAGTACAAGACCCGTCATAACGGATGGTCTGCACAGCCATTCTTTAATCAGGCAACAGGTCACATAGTCGTGTCTAAAGAAATCGAACAGGCATTCGCTGAAGAATTAGAATTAGCATAATTATGTATAACGGAATACACATCAATCGCTACGTGAAGCGCTGGCTCACTTCTAATCAGGAGTTGCTGGCTTTATGCCCGAAGAGCAATATGGCTCCGCTGGTCATCAGCCCGAGCTCGTACCCCACAGTCACGTGGATGCACGGCCCGATTGAGCCTGACTATACTAAAGACGGCTGCATCGTGGACAAAGTAGAGGTCGAAATCCTGATAGTCAGCAATGACTACGAACAGACAATCGACATCGCGGCAGCAGTCCGTAAAGCGGTTGAGTACCAGTCGTACAGCGACGGAGATGTGACGATTCCAATCATCACTATTCAGTCCATCAGCGAAGACGCTGAAGCCGATGCCTATATACAGTCGATCGTACTTAGTTTCGAAATAGAGTCAGAACGTGAAAATTAATAAAAATTAATATATATTAACAAAATCATGCCTAGTTACGTAAAAGGAAATTTAATTAACGTTTTCTACGCTACTAAAGTTGGAAACGAAACTGTGTGGAAGTACTTCGCACACACGACCAGCAACTCTTTGCAGATGAGCTCTCAGACCAATGAGATCTCTAGTAAAGATTTAGGAAACCACCCCGATCATGAAGTTACCAGCCAGAACTGGACTATGTCGGGTGAGTTTTATTTTACAAACGAAAACGCAAAAGTTGCTATGGATATGGCTAACAGCGCAAAGCGTATCAGTTTCGCATTCGCCAAGGTCGGCAACCCCGCTTCTGCTGCTGCTGACGGTCTGAAGCCAGTCACCGGCTACGGCTCTGAGACAGCCTGGACCATGGGTACAGATTTCGTACAGTACGGTTCTGCCCGTTGCACCAGCTTCTCAATCACAGCCGCTCAGGGTGAAGTCTGCACATGTTCGACCGAGTTCACAGGCGACGGTGCACTGAGTTCTACAGCTCCCGAAGCTCCTGAGTTCTATGCAGAAGTTGCGGGATAATACATAAGGCTTCTAAAGTCTTTTGTTGTGTTTCATCAGGCGAGCCCGACCGATTTCCGGCCGGGCTTGCTGCTGATAAATACAAAGTAAAATTTATATTATTATAAGTGACATGACATTAGACATAAAAGGCAAGCAGATTGAGATTAAGTTCAACTTCAAGGCAGAAATTCTGTTCGAGGAGATTAACAAAGAAGCGTTCAAGGGAGCAAATACAAGTGACTGGATCACAATGTTTTACTGCAACTTGCTATCATGCGGCGGTGACGGTCTTCTGACTTATGAAGAGTTCGTGGACTGGCTAAGCGATAACCCCACGCTTCTGTACGACTATATCGACTTATACACGTCGTATATTGAGAATATCACGAAGCAGCGGGCTATTCAGGCTGAAGCAGTCGCAGACGAAAAAAAAAGAGTGAAGAAGACATCCAGGAAAGTGAAGTAAAAGAACTCTACTTTCACTTCTGGTTGCGGGTTCTGGTCTTCGAGTACCGGACAGTCACACTGGAGTACTTTCTCTTCAAGATGACACCGATAGAGCTCGACATATGCACGAAGAATCTGGAGTACACAGACCGCCCGCTTTGGGACACGACTCGAATTCTGAGCATGTTCACAATCATGCCACACACAAGAAAGAGAGTCAAGCTCCACGAGATGTTTCCGCTACCGTGGGATCAGGTGTACGACCCCGAAGAGCAAGACCTGATGCAGCATGCAAAGCAGATGGAGGCCATAGCAGAAATGCTGACAAAGCGTGACTTCGGAAAGAAAAACAAAGAATCATAGGATTGTAAAGATAATGGATAGTCTGAAAGTTAACGACACAGAACTTAAAATCACCTTAAAAGCGGCAACGCTTTTCGAGAGCCTGACGGGGCAGAATTTTAACTCCGTCTTTGACTCTTTTTCAATGAAAAATTCTTTACTTCTTATGTTCTGCTGCTATATGGCGGCAGGAAAACCGCGTGATTCCTTTTCGGAATTCTTAGGATTCGTTAACGAAGAGAATTATTGTGGTTTTTTAAAATTAATCGAAGACTTCTATGGCAGGGGCTAAACTAAAAATCGGAATAGGCATCGAAGATCAGGGTCTTAAGCAGACTTTGACTCAGGATGCTAAATCGGTCGAGGATTTCGGCCGGAAATCACAGACGATGGCCGCGGAAATCGAAGACGCGGCTCAAAAACAGGCAAAAATCATCGCTCAGGGCGGAAATTATCGCTTCGAGCTCAAGAATCTGACGCGCGAAATCCAGAACTATACGATGGCTCTCCGTTCTATGTCCGATGCGGACAAAAACGGGGCAGTCGGGCAGGCTATTTCCGAGAAATTGGCAGCAGCGAAGCAGAGAGCAGCCGAATTGAAAGACACAATCGGCGACCTTAACAATGAAATCAGCAATATGGCTTCTGACACTGCTTCTATTGATGCTTTCAATCAGGCTATGGGTGTGGCAAGAGATTCTGTTTCCGCTTTTATCGCTGTTTCCGGACTTTTCGGTACGGAGCAAAAGCAGCTTGAAACAACTTTACGTGATTTGGCCGCTATTATGACAGTGTCAAATACGGTTATTGGCATCACCAATGCGCTTCAGAAGAATTCTGCTGCTATGTCGCGTATAGTTTCGCTCCAGAAGAAAGCAGAAGCAAGATCTATTGCACTTGCAACTGCTGCAACGAAAGCTCAGACGACTGCAACAAAAGCCGCCATTATCCAGCAAAGACTCTTCAATCTAGTTGCTAAGGCTAATCCATATGTACTTCTGGCTACCGCTATTATCGGCATCGGAGCCGCTCTTTACGGCTTCATCAAGTTTTCTCAGAAAGCCAGGGCCGAGCAAGAGAAGCATAATAAGGCTCTCGAGGAAAGCCGCAAAAAGATGGAGCAGTTTATCGACCGTCAGAAAGAACTGGCTGGTGAATCTGAAAGTGTACGTGTGAAGTTCTATATGCTCACTGAGCAGTACAGACTCTTGAAGAACGAAGCAGAAAAGAAGAAGTTTATCGAAGACAATGCTTCTGCTTTCCATGCACTCGGTCTGCAAATCAACTCAGTGACCACAGCAGACAAAATCTTTATCAAAAATACAGACAAAGTCGTGGCCGCTCTTATCGCCCGTGCAGTAGCCGCAAAGAAAGCGGAGCAGGCAGCAGACCAGCTAATCGAACTGGAGAAGAAATACAAGTCAGAAGACCGTCAGTTTGAGGGCGGCAGCAATACTAGTAAAAACGGCAAGTATTACAGAAAGGTAAAGAATCAGTCAGACGTTTCAGATGATGAAGCCCGCAGGGCCGGTGTACGTACACGTTCACAGCGTGCAAAGTACTGGGATGACCCCGAATCTGGCCGGTCTATATACGTCGGGAGTGACGAGTTCACTCGTGATGAAATAAAAAAGATTGAAAAGAACCGCGAGCGCGAAGCAAGAGCCGTGCAACGCTCAGTCCGTGCACGATATGATTCTGAGAAGAAAGCTATACAAGACGGTGTAAAAGAAGCAGTTAAGGCTCAGTACGATGCAGATAAGGCTCTTGCTAAATTCTCAGACCCGAAAAAGATTAAAGGTTCTGGCGGCGGCAGCGGAAAGACCACAAAAAAAGACGAAGAAACTCCCGAAAAGGGCTCTCTTGCAGACCTGAGAAAGCAGCGTGAAGAGCTCGACAAGATTCGTCAGAACAAGACATATGCCAAGCATAAGACAAATGCTGACGAAGTCGAGAAAGAAATCCGCAGACTTGACCAGTTAATACAGAACGAGCAGTTCGTGATTGATTTTAACACGGACCCCGCCAAAGTCGAATTACAGACGATTGAAGAGCAGTATAATAAGCTATATGCCCGCTCACGTTCTGCTAAAATCGACACTGAAGACGTGAAAGACCGCGGACAGGATATGCGGACTCTCAATCAGACTATCGTGGACAGAAAGTACAAGATTGGAGCCGATATATCTCCGGCTATGGACTCTCTTATCGAACTCCAGAAGAAAGCAGATGAAGTACTGGACACCCTGTCCAATCCGGAATTAGCCGGAGCAGATTTCTCCGAACTGGAGCGTCAGTACGACGACCTGATGAAGCAGGTTTCCAATAAACGGACCGAATTAGGAATCACAATAAAACCGGACGAAGGGTCTATCGACGCTTTACAGGCTCAGATTAAAGACCTGCTCGACCAGCGCAATGCACTCAAGCTCGATGTCCAGACAGATGAAAGCAAAGCAAAAATCGACGAATTAACCGGAAAAATCAACGAACTCCGCGCTCAGGTTAACGGAGCAGTGACCGAGTATAAAATCGACACCACAGCCGCTAACGTTTCGCTCGGAATGCTCGAAGGGCGGCTCAGTGAGATGCGAAAGGAAATCACACTGTCTGTCGGGATGGACGACGAGTCACTCAAAGCAGCAGTCGATAAGTGCAAAGAGCTCGAGAAAGAAATCAAAGACCGTAAAATAAAAATCGGTCTTGAAATCGACCCGAACGTAGAGAAACTGAAAGACCTGGACGAGAAGAGAAGCGAGATGCAGATGACTCCGAAAGTTTCGTCTTTCAAGAAAGCAGTACCAGTCGAAGCCCCGTCTGCTAAGGACTATGAAGGGCAGCTCGCTGCCATCGAGTCTGAGATGGACTATAACGATTCTCTCCTTGAGCAGCTCAAAGAACTCCAGGAAGAGTACGCTAAGTTGGGTGAAGCCGGAAAGGAGGGCTACGACCAGATTGGGGAGTCTATCGGTCAGCTTAACGAGAAGCAGGACGAACTCGGTGAGAAAGCGAAAGATGTTGACAAGAGCAACAAGAACCAGAAGAAACTGCAAAAGAACTGGAATGCCGCAGCAGATGCTGTCGGAAACTTCGGTTCTGCACTCGGCTCGCTCGGTCAGATGACGGATTCGCCCGAACTCAACGTAGCCGGAATCATCGCTCAGGGCATCGCAGAACTTGCACTCAACGGTACTAAGTCACTGGCCGCTTGCACGACCCCATGGGAATATATCGCAGCAGCCGTCGGAATCATCGCAACTATCACATCTGTAGCAGCTTAGATTCACTCAGCAGTCGGATCCTATGCAACGGGCGGCATCGTACCCGGCAACTCGTACCGAGGTGATAAACTCACGGCTCACGTTAACTCCGGGGAAATGATTCTCAACTCAAGCCAGCAGTATCGTCTGTGGCAACTCGCCAATAACTCCGGTGCAGCCGGCGGTACTTCAGAAGGCGGTGAAGTAGAGTTCGTCATCGAGGGCGACACGCTTCGCGGTGTACTGAAAAATACGAACAGAAAAATAATAAGAAGTCGCAGAAAGAAAGACTTATGATTTATAAAGGCATTTTTAAAGACACACTCCAGCGTGACGTTCAGGTCATCATCGACACAAATGACGGTGACCCGAACGTCGTTGAGTTTAACGAGCTATCCAGCGACATCAAGTTCACGAAGAAACCGGTCACTATCACCAGCGAAACGGATGACATGTTTCAGACGACTGAAATCACATCCGCAGACATCAATCTGCTCGTTTCCACGTACTTGGGCGGTGAACTGTTCGCTATCAACGAACGCTATATCCGTGTAAATATAATTCGCGGAAACGACGTACTGTTCGCCGGATTCCTGGAGCCTGAAGTCTATAACCAGCCATATTCCAAATCGTGGAATCAGTTAGGTCTGACTGCCTATGACGGACTTTCCACATTAGAGTACAGAAACTATCTGGACATCCAGACAAAAGACGAGTACGGACAGCATAAGGCTGAAATCGACACCGTGACTATCGGTACTATCTTCGAGAAGATGCTGGAATCAGTGAGAAATCTGGACATTCTCGGCGGCTATCACTCCAATATATTCTATGACGGCTCCGTCCGGCTTGATGCTTCGGCAGCGGCTGACTCCATCTTTGATATTTCACTGTACGAGGCTCTTTTCTTCGGAGAAGAGTTCGACGACCTGAAGACCTATGACGAACTCGCTGAAGACATTCTGAAATATCTTAACCTGCACATCAAGCAAGTCGGGTACGACTTTTTCATCTATCATCATGCAAGCATCGGTCACGACATTACGTGGTACCCCGTTTTAGGCTCAACAGGAGATGCAGCGACTCCGGTCTATGAAACCGGAGCGTATATTCTGGTCAAAGACTCGTATATGATATACGGCGGCGACTATCGCCAGAAACTCCGTCACACACTGACAAAAGAAGAAATTCCGGGCAACATTCTGCCGCTCCGCTTAGGTCGTACAATTGAGTACGTTTCCGGAGAGTACCGGAGATATTATTTTGCCGAACTGCCGAATCAGACCACGGTCAAGACCGATAAATATAATGTGGTGAGCATCACAGATGACTTAGACTTCATCGACAAAGACGGAATCCAGAAAGTACTGTTGCAAGACCCGTATGGCAATTATGACTTGCTCGCACTCGATAACCCGCCTGATGATGCATATGAAAGCGGACAGTTCGTCAAGTCTGCGTATAAACCACAAGACGGCGAATTTATAATTACTGACAATTGATATATTATGACACTCACTATCAAATATGTGGATATTCCCGCATTCTACGGAAGTCGTACAGGTACTTTCACTGAGCAGCTCGAGCCCGGCGACAGCATCACCGATGTCATCCAGACAAAAAACTATGACTTTCTGTACGATGATTTCCCTGCAGGAAACGAATATGGAATCACCGTATCGGTCACATCTTATCCGGCTTTGATGCCAGATGAAGATCTGACTATCACTTATACGTGCACTTATGACAATATTTTTACACTGACTCGTGTATATAATATAAACGGTTCTAATTTCAAGACATTAACTTCTCAGCATCATTTTTTCGAAGAATTAGCAACTCCATATAAACCGTTTATGGGGTTCGACACCGAAACGCATCAGGTTGTACTGTACCCCATCACTCAGGATCCTACAGTCGCAACTTCTGAGGAGGTCGATTTCACGACTCAATTTATTCCCGGTCAGTACCGCGACACATCGGATGATGTCTGGCCCTCTGGATGGACAGCTCCAGATGAAGGTACTACGTTCTATATGCCCGGAAATAACGTGACATATACCATGAACTTCAGCGGTACTACTATCGAGTGCACTTTTAACTTCTATAATACAAGCGGTGAAATCGTCTATACACGTACAGCCAATATCAGCGGCGGTTCGCTGTTAGGCTCTTTCACTTTCTCTCAGATTCTGCCCCCGGAGCCGTACGACACCTATGAGCTTGTACGCAACGACATCAGCAGCGAGCGAGTGACCAATTCGAACAAAGTCTTCAATTACGGTACTTTCGCCAATCTCCGGCAGATTAACTATATCACGAACGGAGATATGACGAATCCATGTGCACAGCCTGTCAAAGTTGCTGTCGGTACTCCTATTCCGAATAATCCAAAATGGCCTAATCCGCAGAATTCGACATATATCCGCGGAATGGTCTTTGCCGGTGCACTGGACATCACTCCCGCCTGGATTTATCCTGACAATCTGGATGTCAGTTCTGCAATGCCTGACCATGACATCTATGTGAGTGCAAAGTACTGTCCGAAGTATAATATCGCATATCACCCGACATCATCGGATGCCAATTTCCCGGTGATTCCGGACTATAATGCAAGTTCTTATCCGAACCAGGTGATTTCCTATCAGGTCTATTCTCCTGAAGTACCCGGCTACGAGTTCGACCACATTGATTCTTCTACGAAGCCGGCAGACGATATTATGCCCGAAGAAGACATCACTATCAATCTGGTCTATGTAAAGGCTCAGGCAACGCTCCGCTTCATTCTTGAAGACGAGCGCGGCTTCTCTGATGAAACAATCGAAACCCGTACCGGCCTGGACTATGACTCTCCTATCGGTACTTTCCCGACTTTGCCCGATCTCGGTACTGACTGGCAGTACACTGACTGGCGCAACTCGCTCTATACTAACGAGTTAGTGACAGCAGACACTCTTATCGGAAAGGGAATGACTGTCTATACAAAGGCTCAGGCTAAAGTCACTGTTAACTATTATGTTAACGGAATCATCTATCAGACCAAGATATTCTGGCTCTCTCCGGACCGCAGCGGCGACGGCAAAGTACCCGTTAACCTGAAGCAGATTTCCGGCGAGTTCGGATATGCAGTGACTTCTATCACAGGAGCAGACGATGTGGAATTCCACGAAATCGAAGACGACTATATCATCAATCTGACCAGACCCGCAACAATCAATATCAACGCATCTACTCAGACTCACATTCTGACTGTGGTCGATAATGCAACCGGAGAAGTGAAAGAGCGTCTTGACCTGGTGACCGGCTCGAACATCATCGACTTCGTTAACATCACCGGATATAAGTCAGCAACTGTCACTCCGGGCTATCTGAAGTATATGCCGGACAATGACTATACTGTCCGAATCGACTATCACAATTTCGATGCACGAAGACTCACATGGCATATACTTGACGATTCTGTCACTGAGTACTATATTCCTGGACGTGAGATAGTTATGCAGCCGGACCCCCGAATCGACGGAAAGACTTTCCGCGGATGGATTGGCCTGCCGCTCAATAATATAATGCCCGACAATGAAGTAGATGTCTACGCCCAACTCGTAGATGTCACCAAGCCGGAGTTCACACTCACTTATAAAGTGGACGGTACTGTCTGGAAAACCGAGAAGTACCGCGCCGGCGACACAGTCAGCATGGAGCCTGCTCCTGCCAAGACCGGCTATAACTTCATCACGTGGAATCCTAGCATCTCCACGATGCCTGAGTTCGACCTGACTGTAGAAGCAGTCTATGAAGACAAGCCGGCCGTTTATCACACAGTCACTTTCATCATCGAAGACAAGACAATCGACATCCGGACTCTTGAAGTAGGATCCAAGATTAACTTGCCGGAAATCGCACAAAGACCCGGCTACGTACTCGAATGGACGGGCTATCGTACATATATGCCGGACTTCGACTTCACAGTCACCGGTCAGTACACACCGGACACAGAAACCCGCTACGCTGCACGTTTCTACGCTGACGGCGAACTCGTTTCAGCGCATTATTATCTCTTCGGTGACACTATCACGGCTCCGGCTGCTCCTGAAGTACCCGGATATACTTTCGTCGAATGGCAGAACTGCCCGCAGACGATGCCCGCAGCAGACCTGGACATCTATGCTCTCCTGACTCCGGAGCAGTACCACACTGATTCTGTCTTCTCAGTCATCTACAAGATTGATAGCAGAATCTACCGGAGCGTTCTTTACAAAGCCGGCTCTTCAGTCACTCTCGTGGATGCTCCCGCAAGAGCAGGGTACGAATTCTCCGGATGGGGTCACGAAACCACATTCACGATGCCCGAAAACGATGTCATCGTGAGCGGCTATTATGTACGCAACTATACGAACGGCCAGCATGTCGTGGACTATTACACACCCGCTGCCCCGGTTCGCAGCAAGAAGAAAGCCGCTCTCCGTGCAACTGCCAATTATGACCTGCACGACACTCAGGAGTACTATACAGGCCAGACTATCATTGCCCCGTCTGCTCCTGAAGTTAGCGGAAAGACTTTCATAGGCTGGAATGGACTCCCCACAAGAATGGGCCAGTCCGATGTCGATGTCTATGCAGTCTATTCTATCGCTCTCCCTGAGAATCTGGTAGAAGTGACTGAGAGTACGATTCCCGTTTTCCGTGAAAAACTCGTTAACGACGAGTCCGGAAATGTGAGAAAGGGCAACCGGCTCGACACTGTATTAGGCGACACTGAAACAGTCACCATCAACGATGAAGCAGTCAAGATTCGTCGTGTGAGCGTCGTTTCCGGAAATCAGACCGTGCAGACGAACTATTTCGTCCGTGCAGATGCCGCTTCAGATGAAACAGTCACTGAAACCGCAGTCATCAAAATCGGTGACGAGTACTATGATGCAGAAGTCACTGAGGGCCGCGTTAATATCATCGACAAGTCAGAAAGCCAGGCCGTACCCGAAAGTACTTATTATATCCTGACTGACCGCGTCACTTATGAAGACGGACGCTATTACGAGATGCTGTACAGCAGCGATGCTCCGGACACTTATTTCCGCGGCAGCGAACTCTATATCTACGGACAGAACAGACCAGTATATGGAAAGTTCGAAGACGGTCATCCGTCACTCGTAGAAGACAGTGAAGGAAAGTTTACAAACTGGGTACAGGATCTTAAGCTGAAGAACAATCATAATGATGTCACTTATTCGCTCGTTTTAAGCCGCGACAGGCTCGCCAAAATCACTGTCATTACAAATACTGACGGTGTGGAGAAAGAAACGATTCTGAGCGAATCTGACACGCTCTACCGCTATCTGTGGTACCCTGTCATCGACATCGCACTGCTGCCGAAGAGCCAGATTGAGAGAGTTGCGCAGGAGAACGCAACCGGCTCAATGCTCGCAGGTGACAGACTCTATATATTCCATGTTACGACCGCTTCTACGACAGATGCATGCGTCTGCTATGTGATGAAAGATGGCGAGAGAGTCGGGTTGGTCACCGGCTCTCTCGGAGATGCGATCGAACTCCCCGAGACCATTTCACTGAAAGGCTGGAAATTCGTCAAGTATATTGAGCCGATTCCCGCTTCTTTCACAGCGAAGACAATGACTGTTTCTGCTGAGTTCGTCAAGGATGAAGAGTCTGAAGACCCTGATTCTCAGCAGGATAAGACCAAGAAGTACAGTCTGACTCACAAGATAGCCAATTATAACTGGCGTCACACTATCAAGCTCGCAGCCGGAGAAACCA
>ODAI013416674.1_pt1 | contig 43878 bp, 32 predicted proteins | sample 1539321 | NCBI WGS metagenome assembly ODAI01 (sample SAMN02144231, study PRJEB22623) | gut metagenome | biome: sheep rumen | host: Ovis aries | place: New Zealand
AGGCTTTACCTATCATGCAACCTACCCCACCGTTACCAGTAACGCAGTTTCAAGGGAGAATAACCCATACAACAGGATTAAAAGTATCCGTTAAATAGATACAATACTAACACACACTTAAAACAGTGTTTCAAGTGAGAACAAATTGAAGACAATTGCTTGTCGCACTAAAAAAAATAATGAGGGGGGTTAGAGTTATTGGATTTGAATAATTCCTTCATCTGCATTTACTTTAATCAAATCATCTGATTTTATGCAGTTTATAATATCCGCATCTGGCTGGTCAACCATAGGAATTTTAGAAATGATTGCTCCTATTGCAATAATAGGTTCAGCATTCTGACAAATAATTGCCTTTGGTGCTGTATTGTTTTTTATCATTTGATATATCACATATGAACCTACTGTAGATCCCTTTCCTGATGGAATTATCAATATCTTGTCTGTAATGCATTGATTGTAAAGTTCATGCTTCTTATCAATAACAATACCCGTTTTAGGATCAACTCCACCAAGAAAACTTATTGAATCCTTGGTCACAATTGCTTTTCCTTCTTCAATTCCCTTTGATATTACTCTGCATTTGATTTCATTAGACATGATTAAAGTACTCCTCTATTTTAAAGTAATTTTTCTGATCTTATTAAATCAATAAATGTTTTTACCTCAGTGGTATCATCAGCTTTTTCTTCTTTACTTTCTTCTTTTTTAGGTGTTTTTTCTTTGTTTTCTGTTTTTGGTGTTTCTGTTTGTTCGAGTGTTCCTGTTTGTATTTTGTTGTTTTGTCTTAGTTGTTGTGTGAATGATAGTCCTGTTGGTGTTGGTTCTGTTTCTGTTTTTGGTTCTTCTTTTGGTGTTTCTTTTTTAGGTGTTTCTTTTTTAGGTGTTTCTTTTTTAGGTGTTTCTTTTTTAGGTGTTTCTTTTTTAGGTGTTTCTTTTTTGTTTTCTGTTTTTGGTGTTTCTGTTTGTATTTTGTTGTTTTGTCTTAGTTGTTGTGTGAATGAAAGTCCTGCTGGCTCTGGTGTTGGTTCAGATTTTGGTTTTTCTTTAATTTCTTCTTTGACAACATCTTTAATTGCTTCAGCTTCTTCTTTGATTTTTTTGGCTTCTTTTTTCACATTTTGGGCTTCTTCTTTTACTTTTTTGGCTTCTTTTTGCACGGTTTCTTTAGCTTTGGTTTTTACTGCTTCTTTTGCATCGTTAATGTCCTTCTTGATTTCCTCTTTGGTAACTTCTTTTGCAGTATTGATTTCTTCTTTTGCTTGTTTGATATCTTTTTTAACTTCTTTTGTTTTTTCAATCAAGTTTTCAGCTTTTTGTTTTTCAGCTTCAACTTTGGCTTTTACTTCTGCTTCTTTGATTTGTTTTTTGGCTTCTTCAGCTTTTTTGGCTTCTTCAGCTTTTTTGGCTTCTTCCGCTTTTTTCTGTCTTAGTTCTTCATTTTTTCTTATGATTATCTGTGATGGTCCTGGTGTATTTCTTTTGTTTAATTTGATGCCTAAATTTGATTTCATATAACTTGCTTCGTTTTTATATTCTGTATCTTCAGAAACTTCTGGTTCAACCATTTTAACAGCTTCTGAAACACTTTTTGGTGTTATGCTGTTTTTGTGTAAAATTTTAGCTGATTTTGGATTAACTCCTTTAATATGTTTTGGTTTACAGTTTTCTGGATTTGTATCCTTAAATTTTGTATCATTCATTTTTATCCCATTCCTTATATGTGAAATTAATTACCTAATAATTTTAATAGATGATATTCATTAATAATTCTCTATTCATCCAAATACCTGTGTTAAAGTATGTTTGAATGTAAATAATAGAAATATTATTATCGGTTAATCTTTTAATTATATTATATATTTATCATAATTTATAATTATAATTATCATGTTTTTATGTTGATAACCATTAAAGGAATTTAAAAAAAAGTTGAAGAAGAAGGTAAGTAATATACTATGTAACCTAAAAAATGAAATTCATTATAGTTACATGTCATAGTCATCGCTGTTGTTTGTGATATTATACTCCTGTATCATATTGCTGCTAGGTTCTATATTAAATCGTATACCGCCCATTTTTGAAGATATAATATTATATAGGAATGGCATTACTGCAGTAAATACTATACAAATTGCTATGGTATTAACTATATTAAGCAGGGCAACTTCCATACTTCCGCTAACCATGATGTTAATCAATGTTCTAATTAACTGTATTGTTAAAAGAGTAAATCCGACGCTCATAACGTAGCTAATGACATCGATGGATTTTAACTCAAGAATATCATTTTCAACAATATCCAGTTTCAAAGGATTTCTTCTGGTGAAGAAATTGAATATGAACATGGCAATAAACATCAATATTGACATGAAAACCCATGATATTAATGTTACTAATGTAACAACGGTTAATGAATTTGCAGTTAATGTTGCCACGTTTATATTTCCAAATATATTTGAAGCACTACTTATTAGGGATATTACAATTGAAAAAGTTAAAATCAAGACTATTTCTGCAAAAATGAACCATATTGCCATTATAATCATTTCCATTGTTAAAGTTGGAAGAATATCTATTTCTTTGATTTCATTATACGGCGTTAATTCAAATTGTATTCCTTTAAAATACTTCAATAAATAGTTATACAGCAATGCATTGATATATACTACAACATAATTCAGAACTAATGATAGTATAAGTCCAATTATAATTCCAATAATGATGAATGCTGAGATGTTGGTGGAAATATAAGTGTTAAGTTGAGGTAATGCGCTAACTATCAATCCAATTGCGATTAATGATATGATTACTCCTATAACCGTTATAATTAAACTCAAAACGGTTGATACTTTGGAGATTGATTTTGGTTCTATGTAGGCCAGTTTCGTGTTGATCATTAATTTTCCCTCCTTTTATATTTTTTCTTATTTAATTCAATAATTATTGATATGTTTAAAAAAGTATTAAAATATATTTTTTTTTAGAGGTTATTTTATTGGGTATTATCATAATTGATGAAAATACACTACAATTTTTAAGTATGCTTTATAGATTCTTTAAAATTATTTTAATATATCATTTGTTTTTGGTGATGGATGATATAATTCTTGGTAAAAATAGAGTATATATACTGAGATTAAAAATAAGTAAAAAAAAGAGTTGTATAATATTTAATAACCCACGTTTATCGTGAATCTTAATGCTATACAAATTAATGCAATAATTATTGTTGCTATTACCACTTGATTTGGTGTTATTTTCATTCCTGAAGTTTCATCATCAAAGAATCTTACTATACCTGCACCACTAGCTGGTAATGTCTTTTTATCCTTCCGTGCCACTGTTTTACCTCCGCTGATGTTGTTGTTAATCTTGTATTATGAATGTGATAACATTATTTGTTAGTTAATAATATTGTTTTATGTTTTTTATTTATATTAAATATTACTCTTTTTTTGATAATTACTTTTCATATTTTTTAACCATTTTTATAGCACAGAAATCGCCGCACATACTGCACATCTCATCATCTGATGCTCCACCATTTTCATAGATTTGGCGTGCTGTCTTTCCATCTATTGCCAGCTCAAACTGTTTTTCCCAGTCAAAGTTTTCTCTTGCCACGGCCATATCATACTCGCGTTTAAGTGTGGATGGTATTTCTTTTGCAATATCTGATACTTCAGCAGCTATTTTTGAGGCTATTACTCCTTCTTTTACCTGTTCAACACTTGGTATGGATAGGTGTTCTGCAGGTGTCACATAACAAAGGAAATCTGCTCCACTGGCACCTGCTATACTTGCACCTATGGCTGCGTTGATATGGTCATATCCCGGTGCAACATCTGTAACCAGTGGTCCCAACACGTAGAATGGTGCATGGTCACAAATTGTCTTTTGTATTTGCATATTTGCTTTTACTTGTTTTATAGGTACATGTCCCGGTCCTTCTACCATTACTTGTACGTTTGCTTCTCTTGATCTTTTTACTAATTGGCCTAGTGTGGTCAATTCTCTTATTTGGCTGATATCCGTTGCATCATGTATACATCCTGGCCTTAATCCGTCTCCTAATGATAATGTGATGTCATGTTCATGACATATCTCCAACAGATAATCAAATTCCTTGTATAAAGGATTTTCCTTATCGTTATGGATTATCCAAGCTGCCGTTAATGCACCTCCTCTACTGACTATTCCCATTAACCTATTGGAGTTTTTCACGGCTTTCACGTTTTCCTTGTTGATACCGCAGTGGACTGTTATGAAGTCAACACCTTCTTTTCCCTGTTTGGATATTGTTTTGAAGATTGCGTCTTCATCCATATCAACGATGTTTTTATTTTCTTTCAGCGTTTGAGCACCTGCTTCATAAATCGGCACGGTTCCTAATGGAATATTTGTTTTTGCAAGTATCTTTTGTCTAATCTCTTCGAGTTTAGGTCCTGTACTTAAATCCATTACTGCATCTGCTCCGTATTCCACAAGAACATCTACCTTTTCTAGTTCGATGTTAATGTCTTCTCTTTCTGTTGATGAACCTATATTTGCATTTATTTTGGTATGTAAATCTTTTCCAATTCCGGTAGGGAGTGTATCTCTATTTTTATTTTTTGGAATAACTACTTTACCTTCTGCGATATATCTGCATAGCTTTTCTTCTGATATTTCTTCTTTTTTTGCTACATATTCCATTTCTGGTGTTATAATCCCCTTTTTAGCATCTTCTATTTGTGTCACAGGAATACTCTCCTATTTTTTAATACGTTAAATTAAAATATATTTCAATAACTATTGTTTCTATTATTTGTTTTTAATTGTTCATGTAATTATTTTTTATGCAAGACCTGTGAATTAATTTTTCTTTAATTTTTTCCGTAAACTATATATATCATGTTTAATATAAATTGTAATAGTAGCCACGCCGGGGTGGCTCAGCTGGTTAGAGCGCACGGCTCATAGGGTATTAAGCAGAGCTCTGACTTTTTCCTGGGATACCGTGAGGTCGCGGGTTCGAATCCCGCCCCCGGCACTTATCTATATTAATATGGATAAGTTAAAATAATTGTACTTCTTGTACATTTATATCTTTTTTTTATTGTTTTTATTTTCAGTTTAAATTCTTTAATGTAAATTGCTATTTTCTGTTTTATTTATACATTTCTGATAAAATTAAAGTTCTTTTTTGTAATATAATAAGTTTCATGATTTTTGTTGATAATTTAAGTTATTTGCAGTTTAATATTTAATTTTGAATTTGCATAATCTTTATATTGTATCGGATATAAACTATTACATATAGGAAATATATTTCCGATAATAATGCATATAATAAAATAGATTATACTTGAAGGATATATAATTAATTATTATTATCACAAGTATAATTAGGAGACTTATTCAAATGTCAGAAAGAGATGAACAAATAGACCAAGTAATCAAAAAGATTGATGAATATGGGTCTAAATTTTTAAGATTTCAGTTTTCAGATATTCATGGTACACCAAAAAACATGGCAATATCATTGAACAAACCTGAAGACGCTGAAGATGTAATAAACAATGGTTTACTATTTGATGGATCATCAGTAGCAGGATTTGTAGATATAAATGACAGTGACCTATTATTAAAACCGGATATATCTACCTTTTCAACATTACCATGGAGACCAGAAGAAAAAGGATCCTGTAGATTCATATGTGATGTATATCATACCGATGAAACACCATTTGAAGGTGACCCAAGAGGTGTACTTAAAAAATCACTTAAAAAAGCCGAAGAAAGAGGCTATCAATACAATATGGGACCAGAACCTGAATTCTTCATAGTTGATGAAGATGAACATGGAAACCTAATTCCGGCTGATGAAGCAGATTACTTTGATGTGGAACCATTAGATTCCGGAACAGATTTAAGAAGGGAAATAGTATTAGGTCTAGAACAACTTGACTTTAACATAGAAGTAAGTCATCACGAAGCTGCACCTGGACAGCATGAAATCGATTTCAGATTCGCCGATGCAATGAAAACAGCCGATGCAGTGGTAACATTCAAACAAGCAATCAAAGCATTTGTAGCTAATCTGGGACACAAGGTAACGTTCATGCCAAAACCATTCTTTGGAGTAAATGGTAGTGGAATGCACTGTAACCAAAGTTTATTTAAGGATGGAAAAAACATATTCTATGATCCTGATACAGAAACACAGTTGTCACAAGAAGCTCTATACTTCATAGGTGGATTATTAAAACATGCAAAAGCATTATCTGCCATATTATCTCCTACAGTAAATTCATACAAAAGATTGGTTCCTGGATATGAAGCCCCATGTTATATAGCATACGGACTCAAAAACAGATCAACATATCTAAGAATTCCTGCATCCCGTGGTCTAGGAACAAGAATAGAATGTAGATCTCCTGATCCATCATGTAATCCATATCTGGCATTTGCAGTATTATTGGAAGCGGGACTTGAAGGAATGGATAAAAAAATTGATCCTGGAGAACCTGCAGAGTTCAACGCATTTGAATATACACCTGAAGAACTTGCTCAAAAAGGTGTCGATACACTCCCTACAAGTCTATGGGAAGCATATCATGCATTAGAGGAAGATGAAGTAGTTCAAAATGCTTTAGGTGAACACGTATACACTCAATTCTATAACATAAAAAGAGCCGAATGGGATGATTATAGAATACAAGTATTTGATTATGAACGAGAAAAATTCTTAAACATATAATCCAAATCTTCACCAAATATTTTTTTTTAATATTTCTTTTTTCAATTTATTCATATTAAAGTAAATGGAGGCTAAAACATCACTATTAAACAAGAAACTGATTTAAAAATGATGGAAATACTCAGAATCTTAAAATCAGAGGATAAAGTTCTGGGTGCAAAATATATCTCTAATGAATTAAGAAAAAGAGGTTATTCTTTAGGTGAACGAGCAGTCAGATATCATATGAGAATTCTGGATGAAAAGGGATTTACTGAAAAAATCGGTCACAAGGGTAGGATAATTACTCAGGAAGGAATAAAGGAACTCAATAACGGATTGATATTTGACCAGGTGGACTTTTCCTATTCTCGATTTCAGGAAAAAATGTACAACATTTCGCTGGACATATCCACAGCCAAAGGATTAATAATCGCAAACATTTCATCAATAAATCAATTAGATGCAAAGGATACAATAGAATCAGTATTCGAACATGGATTAGCTGTGAGTAAGAACATATCCTACACCAAAGAGGATGATGTCGACTTTATAAAAACGGTCTGTGGAACAACAATCGATGGTGTATTCCAGAAAAATGGTATAATCTCAAGACCATCCTACGGAGGATTAGTCAAAGTGGAAGATTATGCACCTGTCGAGTTTGTAGAACAGATAGCCTATAAGAAAACATCAATTACTCCTCTAGAGGCATTTTCCGGAAAGGGAAACACATCCATTCTAGACGTGATTTCATCAGGTGACGGAATAATTCCTGCAAATTTCAGAACAATTCCAATGACAAAACAGGACCAGGCCAAAAAAATACTTGCAAACTTAAATAAGATAGGAATCGGTGGTCTGATAAAGATGGGCCAACCGGGTGAGTCAGTATTAGGTATAAACGTGCCTGAAGGTATGGTGGGAGTCTCAATAATCGGTGGAATAACTCCATTGTGTGCAGCTCAAGAAGACGGATATGATCTAAACATTAAATTGGCCGATGAATTTGTCAATTATGAATCAATGTCCTCTCTTGAATATAATGTTAAGCCTATCCTATCCAATGCTAATAAAGAAGCTAAGAATGTTTCATTTGTATTGGAAAAAATATTTAATCTGATGTCACAGGTAACCTTTGATTACAATACATTTGAAGGTGACATCATAACAAACATCTCATACGTCGATAAGCAAAACCTGGATGAAGCCCTTGAAATAATAAATAAACTATACAAGGACTATCCACAATACTTCATGGGAGACAAATATGCATTAGTGGATGATAACGATGGAAAAGTGGGCATTGCAACGATATGCAGTTTGACAGTGGATGGTATATTGACCAATAATGGTATTGTGTCTATACCGATATACAGTGGAGTGCTGGACATAGACAACAGACAGCCCCGCTTTATAGAACTAATCTCATATACGGGTTCATCAGTAGATCCTCATGAGATATTCCTCAAAAAGGATATGTGTGATATAGCAACCGGCAACGGCTCTGATAAGATACTGGCAAGTGTACATTCAGTACCATATGTTGCAAGAGATGATGCCTTGGATATCTTTGATACGATAGGTGATGCCGGATTCAACTTTTTGGATATAGGAAAGCCTAATGAGTACATCTATAATTCAAAGATTGACATGTATCACTTTGGATATGCTACGGCAGGTGGATTAAATCCTATAGAAAAGGTAAAAGAATCCGATGTTTGTGTGGATGTGAAGTCTATTGAAAAGATTATGGACTTCAAATATTTCGAAACATTTTAGTTTAGTCTCTTTTTATTATTTTTTTTCATTTTTTGGAATATTACCTGTTTTAAGTATTCCTAAAAATCAATTTTTATAAATACTGTCAATGATAAACTACAAATTATAGTATTAATATTGTCTTAGGGAAGTTTGAATCAATATTAATATGATTATAATAGGTGATTTATTTTTTTACATGCTCCTACAGGAGTTATAAAAAAATTTCAACAAGTGATAAATATGGCAGTAATAATAGATACAACTAAATGTAATGGAGTGGACGCCTGTCCTGCAGGTGGACTATGTATAGAAATTTGTGCTTTGAACGCTATGGAAAATGTGGACGGAAAACCAAAAGTAAATGAAGAAGCATGTCCTGAATGTGGATTATGTGTAATGAACTGTCCAAATGAAGCTATTTCTAAATCAGGAAATTAATATAAACTAAATATAACCTTTCTGATTGAGTGATATAATCAATGGAATGTACTACAACTGAATGTTCAAAGTAGCTAGTTTGAAACTTGAAAAACCTTTTTTTGAGGATAATCTACTGACAATCTTAGATAATACATTGATTGTATCAATATTTTTTTTCAAAACCCTTTTTAGATTTTTTTGAACATTTTTTTTTAGATTTTATTTAATTTTAATAGCCAAAATTATTGATTTTAATTTAAAATATGTTATTCTGTTAATACATGTAAAAATAGTGATATTTGAAGTTTAAGAGGGTGCGATAACTTTAATGAATAAAAAAAAGAAGGTTAGAGTTTATGTTAATATAACATCTAATTTGTCTTCTTCTATTGCATTTTTAATTTCTCTTGAAATTCTACGTCCCATACTCATAGGTTCTCCGAATTGGATATATGAATATGCTGAACCGTTCATGAAAGTGTTTGTACCACCATCGATACGTGCACTCATTTCAAAGATAACAATTTCTCTGTCATCGTTTACTAAACATTGTAAACAGAATGGGCCGTTCATACCAGGTTCAACCAGTTCTTTTGCTGTTTCAACTAATTGATCACCATTTTTGAACACTTGTGGTAATAATGATTCCCTTATAACTACAGGGTGGTTACCACTTACAACATATGATGGGCTTAAGTTTGCTTCCATTTGTTCTTGTGCAGGAATTCTTACGATACCGTCGATGTTTGTTTCGTATCTGCTGTCCATACCTAATACTTCAACTTCATCTTTAAGAGCTGAATAGAAATAGTGTATACAGAAATTTGTTCCACATACATATTCTTCGATGTGTGCAGCTTTTACATCATCATCGTTAATCCAATTTCTTTCCTTCATTTGAGCTATTTTTTCTTGGAATTCATCATAGCTTGAACAGATGAAGTATCCTTGTCCACCTCTAGCTCCAGGGAATTTGACCATTACAGCTTTATCAATATCTTCTGGATTATCATATTTCATAGGCATTCTGATGCCTGATTTGGTAATCATTTCTCTTTCTTTATCTCTTTCAGCTTCCCATCTTAAAACATCTCTGTTTCCAAACATAGGGACATTGAATTTGTCTTCTACATTGCTTAATCCAGCATAAGCTACAAAAGAACCATGAGGTACAACAATAGCATTCATAGCTCTTAATTGTTCTTGAACTTCTTCATCAACAATATCTTTATATTCATTTACAAATATAAATTCATCTGCTACACCAAAACGTTCATAAGGAACTTCTTTTCCTTTTTCACATACTACTGCAGTTCTGAAACCTTCTTGTTTAGCTCCTCTTAAGATGTGGAGAGCTGTATGACTACCTAAAGTAGCAATGGTAATATTACTTTTATCATAGTTGTCTACAATAGATAATATATCTTCTTTTTTTACTTTTCCCATATTTACTACATCCGAATATTTCTATAAAAATATATTTTTTATAATATTATTTTTGTAATTCAACACTTTTAACTATTGTTACTTAATTTCGCATTGAATTATTTTTGATTATCGAATCAATTTTTTATAAGAAAAATTTTTTAATTATTTGATTCGGATATACAATCATGTAAATTTATATTAACTAAAAAAAATATAATTTTATTCAAAGAGTGAATAGTAAACTTCTTTAATGGATTTTTAAATATTAAGACTTTTTTAGAATTTAAATTATATTGTAAATAACTAATTTAATAATATTTTTTTGAATAATTGAGGAGTATTTCATGTTAAAAGTTAATCAGGATTATTGTTTAGGATGTGGGGCATGTGTAATAGTATGTCCGGTTAATCAGAGTATCTGTCCACAAATCAGTGGAGGAAGTGGGCCGAATACTACTGAAGTTATCATGTTGGTGGAAAATGGGGTAATCACATTGTTTCACCCGGAAAAATGTAAAGAATGTATGAAATGTAATCAGACATGTCCGACAAAGGCTATTTATCATAAGGAGAATTAAAATGGATGAATTAGATGTTATCATTAATACAGGTTCAAGTATTATCCAGGCATTTTATGAGAAGAAAGGTTCAACATTGAAGGATGAATACAGACAGGCAACTGCAGTAGCTTTTATGGATTCAGAGGATATGCAGCTATTGTCATTAAATCCCAGAGATAAGATAGATGTAATCACAAAATGGGGTGAAGTAACGTTATATGTGGACATATCACATGATGCTCCACATAAAGGCATGATTTTTATTCCAAAGGGTCCATGGGCAAATATCATAGTCAGTCCAGAAACATATTGTTGCAATATCCCCACATTCAAGGGAATCAGGGGAACAATAAGAAAATCGGATAAGGAAGTTTTATTGGTCGCCGATTTGATGAGAAAGACATACAACAAATACCCATCAAAAAGTGATGAATCATTAGGCCAATTACCTGTATACATAAAGAGAGGTTAAATCATGGAACATAAACCGATTACAGATTATGATGAAGAGGTAAGAAATTGCTGTTGTTCATATTGTGGAAATAACTGTGATGACATAACATATCTCCTGAAGGATAAGAAAATTGTGGGGGTAAGACATGCCTGCAGATTAGGTGCCAGTAAGATAATAAACGATCAAGACCAAAGGCTACTTAATCCATTAATTCGTAACGAAGATGGAATTCTTGAAGAGACAACATGGGACGTGGCATTGGATAAGGTTGCAAATTTACTCTATAATAGCCAAAGGCCGGTACTCTATGGATGGGGAGAAACATCCGTTGAAGCAATCAATGAGGGAATTAAGCTGGCAGAAACGACTGGTTCTGTCATAGACAATCAGTCAACGATATGTCATGGAACCACCATTCAGGCATTTCAAAATGTAGGACACCCTGTAATGACACTTGGTGAGGTAAAGAATAGATCCGATGTGGTAATATATGTCGGAACAAATCCTATGGACGATCATCCAAGACATCTGTCCAGATACACGACATTCGCAGAAGGATATTTCAGACCAAACGGGCGGGATGATAGGACACTGATTACATTGGATCCAAAGTATACAAATACTGCCAAGGTGTCTGATGAATGGATACAATTTAATGTAAATGAGGATTATGAACTATTCAATGCAATGAGAATGATACTCAAAGGTAACACGTTGGATGTTGATGAGGTGGCAGGTGTTAAAACAGAAAAGATATGTGAATTGGTTGACACCATGAAAAATGCTGAATGCGGTTCATTATTCTTTGGATTAGGATTATCACAGACAATTGCAAAACAGAGAAATGTGGACATATTGATTCAACTAATCGAAGATTTAAACAGATACACCAAATGGTCAATGTTGCCTATGAGGGGATTTTTCAACGTCAACGGATTTAACATAGCAATGACTACCCAAACCGGTTATCCTTATGGAGTTGACTTTTCAAGGGGATATCCCAGATACATGGTTGGAGAAACAACAACAATTGACTTACTAAACAGACGAGAACCTGACTTCTTTTTAGCAGTAGCGGCAGATCCTGGAGTTCAATTTCCGGGTTATTCCATAAGACATCTGGTTGATATTCCTGTAGTCCAAATTGATACTCATTGGGGGCCATACACGGAGCTTTCTGATATAGTCCTTCCGAGTACAAGAATAGGTGTTGAAACAGAGGGTACCGGTTATCGTATGGATTCAATTCCATTGTTTATGAAAAAAGTGGTTGAAAAACCTGAAAATTGTCATTCTGATGAGTGGATATTAAATCAGTTAAATCAACGGATTAACTCATTAAAAGAAAATAATGGGGAGTTATGATGGAGTACATATTAAAAGGCGGAGTAATATTTGATCCTAAAAACAATATAAACGGTGAATCAAAGGATATACTTATAAAAGATGGATTCATCACAGACAAAGTCTCATCCGATGCAAAGGTTCTTGACGTCTCAGGTAAGCTCGTAATGCCTGGAGGTGTGGATTTACATTCACACATAGCAGGGCCTAAACTTGCAGTGGGTAGATTATATCGACCGGAGGATACCAGAAAAGGAATAAAAAAAGCACCAAATTCCGTTCAGGGATTCGAAACAGGTTTTTCAATACCCTCCTGTCCAACGATAGGATACCGTTACACCAAGATGGGATACACTACAGTAACCGAGGCAGCAGTACCTCCACTTGAATCAAAACATGCTCATGAAGAAATAAAAAGCATTCCAAACCTTGATATTCCAACGTTAACATTATTCGGAAACAATTGGTTCATGCTTAAATACGTTAAGGAAAACAACATGGATAACTTGACATTATTCATATCCAAATGGCTAAAACTGGCCAAGGGATATGGTATAAAGATAGTTAATCCATGTGGAAGTGAAGCATGGGGTTGGGGAAAGAATGTGGACGGTTTGGATGATCCCGAACCTCACTGGAATGTCACAGGTAGAGAAGTGATTACATCACTGGTCAAGGTAAACGAAAGACTTGGTCTTCCACATTCTGTTCATGTTCATACTAATGATCTGGGCCATCCAGGTAATTATGAAACAACATTGGAGACGTTTGACTGCGTAAAAGGATTAAAGAAAAATAAAAACGTCGAAAGAGACCAGATAATGCATTGTACTCACGTTCAATTCCATGCGTATAAGGGTACTTCCTGGAGGGATGTGACATCCGGAGCAACGGAACTGATAGATTACATAAACAAAAACGATCATCTGACTTGTGACGTGGGTCAGATAACATTTGATGAAACAACCACTATGACTGCTGATGCACCAATGGAGTATGACCTATTCAGACTAACAGGACTAAAATGGGCCAACAAGGACATTGAAGTTGAAACGGCTTCCGGATTAATACCTTCAATATACTCTAAAAAGGCACCAGTAAGCGTATTGCAATGGGCCGTAGGACTTGAATTCTTCTTTGGTGTTAAAGATCCATGGAAAATAGCATTAACTACAGATTCACCAAACGGGGGACCATTCATAAGATATCCTAGGGTAATATCATGGCTCATGAGTAATGAAAAGCTAAATGACATGCTGGATAACGAAGTACATAATTGGGCTACAAGACGTACTGCAATAGCCTCCTATGACAGGGAATACTCCTGGAATGACATTGCCGTGATTACCCGTGCAAGTCCTGCCAAAATATTGGGATTAAATGACAGGGGACATCTAGGTATCGGTGCTAAGGCCGACGTAAGCGTTTATGATATCAACGTTGATGACTTTGACCCAACATTAAAGTCAAACTCTAAAATACTGGAAAAGAAATTATTAAACAGCTTACTTACCATAAAAGATGGTAATATAATGGTAAAAGATGGTCAAATAGTAAAATTGGTTGAAAGTAATCATCTATGGTGTAATGTATGTGGATTAGAGGATAAAGAAAAAGAGTTGATTAAGTCAATAAAACCTTTATTCAATAAGTATTATACAATCAAGTATGAAAATTATGGGGTCAACGACCATTACATTAAACCGGACACCAGATATGACATAAAATATTCAAAAGAGCAGTGATTAATATGAAAATAGTCGAGATAACCTTAACTAAAACAGTTAAAATTCCATTGGAATTTGATAATGTTCTGCCTGAACTATTGTATGATAAAAGCATTGAAGAAATAGGAAATACCATAATCTATCAGGGAAACAAGGAGAAAAAATTAGGAGAATTCTTTGAAATAAATGTTGAAGGCTCCTGTGATGAGGCCTGTGACTGTAAATTGATAATAAATGGAAACCTTGATAGGATAAAATATATAGGAAACAAGATGTCCTGTGGTAGCATAATAGCCAACGGTAACGTTGATTTACACGCCGGTTCAATGATGTCCGGAGGACGTCTGGTGATAAATGGTAACGCTGAAAGCTATCTTGGAAGAGAAATGACCGGTGGATTAATAAAGGTAAACGGCAGCGTAAGGGAATTTTGTGGCTCATCTTATGTCGGTGAATGGAGAGGAATGAACGGTGGAACGATAATAGTTGAAGCTGATGCCGGAAAACAATTGGCTGACTGTATGATGAAAGGCCATATACACATCAAGGGAAACTGTGATATTCTTCCAGGCGTTCACATGGCTGGTGGTTTCATACAGATAGACGGTGATGTGGAAAGTTGGCCTGGAGGTCAAATGAAGAAAGGAACGATAGTGGTAAACGGCCACATTAAGGATATGCTTCAAGGATTTAAACTTCAGGAGATAATACACAATCCACTTATAAATAACAGATATTTCATTGGAAGATATAAATTATACATCGGTGATATCGGAGCAAACGGTAAAGGTCATCTATGGGTAAAAATCAGGTAGTACTATGAATACTGTAAGAATAAGCGAGGATGAATTGAATAAGTTTATAATAAACAACTTCTCTGAAAATTCATTGCTTGAAATATCATTCAACAGGGTTTTTATTCCAGGAATCCTGTTAAATATAAATGATGATGACGATTTGATACTCACTTTACGGTTACAGGGACAATTGCTTCATCAAACAGTTGACATCAACATTGATGAAATTAAAAAAGAGCTTGTAGAGATAAGATACACTATGGATGATGATGAAATTACTTTGATAATAGTTTAAACGTACTGTTATCCTATTACTTCAATTATTTTTTTTAATTAATTTTGGTAAATGAGATGTTTTTTTAATAAAAAAGATGATGGTTAGAATAATCTATTCTAACACTGTATGCCTTGCTTTTAAATCTTTTTCCGTCTGACCTAAAACATGCATTAACTCTGCAATAGTTGAATCCAGGAATATTAATGCACTTATTTCGAATAATGTACCAAGAGGGGATAATGTTTGATGTTGTCCACTTATTTGACGTTTAATGTAACTAGGTTCACTTTCAATTTTTGTTCTTCCTTTTAACTGAACAACTATATCTGCACTTTGACCTAAAGAACTGTCCGGATAGGAAGTGATAGCTATTATCTTTGAACCGATTTTCTTGGCGATACTTGTAGTACTTAGGATGTAACTTGTCTCACCAGAACCGGAAATTGCAATAAGACAATCATTTTCTGTAATGGCAGGAGTGATTGTTTCGCCTACAACGTAAACATTTAACCCTAAATGCATAAGACGCATTGCAAATGCTTTTGCTACCAAACCGGAACGACCTAATCCCATTACAAATATACTATCTACTTCTTTAATCATGTTTATCATGTCAGAAAGATTTTCTGGATTTACTTCTTCCGTTGATTTTTTAACATTACTTATTATTTCATTAACAGCATCATGATATATCATTTTTAATATTCCCTCTGTATTATCTAATATATATTCTATTTTTTTAACTACGAATTATTTTGTAGAAAAATAATATTTCCTATTTATATGTATGTTGAAATATATATTTACATTTTATCGTTATTGATAATATTTTTTCTGTCGCGGACGATAACTGTGTTATTTCTATCCTAAAGGATGTATTCTTTCTGTCGACAAGACTTTTAAATCCTAAATAAAATATATGTATAAATGATAACATAAAGAAGAATAGGTTTTAATTTAGTATTTGGCTATGAATGGTCGTAGTGAAGTGTTTATTATGGTAGATAAAAAGTTAAACTATGAGGTCGACGATATCCTCTTTGACTATAAGTTATTCGACACGTTAAGGGCAATTGATAAGCATAAGTCTCAAAGGAAGGCTGCATCATCATTAAACATTTCACATACAGTATTGAATCGTAGGATTTTGAATGCTGAAAATTCGTTAAATAAAAAGTTGGTCACGGTATCAAACAAGGGTTCTTCTTTGACGGAGTATGCAAGGGGAATATTATCTGATTATGAAATATATGAACAGCGTCTGGATGATGATGATGTCATCACCATATCGGGTGGTTTTGTTTCCTGTGAGTTTTTAAGGCAGTTGGCTATGGCTTATAGAATCGATGTACGTATATTGCAGACTGATATGCATTCGGCAATCAAACTTACTAATCAGGGAATGGTGGATATTTTAAGTTTTGACGATCCGGTACGTGCATATATGATGAATTTGGAACCTACACCACTTGCAAGGGATAACTTATTATTGCTGTCAAATAAGAAAGAGGAGTTTAGGGATGTTCATGATCTTGATGGCCTTAAATTTGTTGAGGTTGAGGAATCTGCACATCGACTTGCATGGAATACATTGGCTGATTATGATTTGGATTTTGACATTGTTAGGGTGGTTAATTCATTCCATGAAGCCATTAAATTGGTTGAAGAGGATGATTCATTGTATACTTTTGTAAATAAAAGCATGTCCTATAGATGTCAATATACTTATGATGTAATTTCCAAACAGACACAACATATAATCAGTGCTTTGAATGTTAAAAATGATACTTCCATAGAGAATTTTCTTAATTTTGCATCGCATCGTGCACAAAAATTAACTGAAAAATTTGGCTTTGAACACATCTGATTATTATGTGATGTGTCTTGACAAAAAATATCATAAAACAAAAAAAGCTAAGTTTCAAACATTTATCTATTGGGAGATTAAATTATTTTTTTCTTCAAAATTTCAAAAAAAAGTAATAAAAAAAAAATGGTAAAAAGGGATTATTCTTCTAATCTGAATCTTTTTACAACAAAGTCCTTATCTAATGATAACACAAATGAAGCAGCTCTAGGACCTTGTTTTTTACCTATAATGGTTTTATATATTGCCTGGAATGCTTTTTGAGGTTTCATCTCCAATGATTCAAGTACATCATACATTCTGTCGTGGAAAGCAGCATCATCATCAAATTCCTCATTTTCAAGTACATCTGCCAGTTGTCTTAAGAACTCTTCCTGTTCAGGGGTAAGTTCAATTCTTGGCATCTTCTTCATAACCTGGAATTTAACGAATTTAGGAGCATATGTTTCTAGCCAGTTGTTTACGTGTTCTAATCTTTGCAGGTATGTCTCTTTATCCCAGTCGGATAAGTCATCATATGAAACGTCTTCTAATCTTTCAGGTAACTGATGATTCTTTTTTAGTATTTCGTATATTTTTGCGGCATCTCCATTGGCAATCTGGTAACTTACTGTTAGGAACCTGTATGATGGTTGGAAAGGCATTTCATCTGTTAATTCATTAATCTGTGCAATTTCATATATTTTTGTTAGTTTTTCTTTTTCCTTGTCATTACTTGCTTCCTCAATGTCGTAAGCTATACGTTCTACCCTGTCATACTGGTCCATTAAATCAAGGAATCCCATTTTCGGTGAGAAATCTTTAGGTTTTAAAGGTTTGTTTCTGAATATGAAGTAATTCAATGTTTCAGGTTTTCCTATTTTAAGCCATGCTTCCGGACTGAAGAATACTCCTTTTGATTTACTCATAGCATCTCCGTCTAATGTAATCCATTCATATGGAACAGGATATGGTGCTGGATAATTGAATATTTCCTCTGATATTATTTTACTTACATCATATGATCCACCACTTGCAGCATGGTCTTTACCGAATGGTTCGCATGTTATGTTTAGTATTTTCCATCTTGCAGCCCATTCTACCCTCCATGTGAGTTTACCTTTACCTGTAGTGTAATCCATTTCGCCTTCATGACCACATTCACATCTATATTTGACTGTGGTTCCTTCATAGTCGTATGCTTCGGTTGTATTTACTCTTCCACATTCGCTACAGATTGGATTATATGGGAGCCAGTATTCTTTTAACGGATGTTCCCTATATTGGTTGAAAATTTCTCTTATTCTCTCTGCATTTTCAAGTGCTAGTCTTGTAGCTTCCGTATAAAGACCATTTTTATACATGTAAGCCCCACTTTTTATCTCTAAGTTTTCAATATCAAATGAGGTTAATGCTTCTGTAAACGGTTTTTGGAAGTGCTCTACAAAGTTCTCACAGCAACCTTCAGGACATGGTATCTCATAGTATGGCTGTCCAAGGTATTGGCTGTATGACTCAGGTAATGGGTATGGGACTTTTCTTAATGGATCATAATCATCTGCAATCCATAAGGTTCTTGCATTTTTGCCAAGTTTTCTTAATTCCTTACTTACTGCATTTGCTATAAATACGTCACAACTGTTACCTATATGTATTGAACCTGAAATTGATGTTCCACTTCCAACTACATATTCATCTCTATCTTCTTTGCTTAATTCTTCTGCAATTCTTTCTGTCCAATGTTTACTCATTTTATCACTAAAACTATTTTTTTGTAATGTAAAAAGATAAGTATAAAACTTTATTATTGAGGTTATTGTCTTAAAATTAGTTTATTCATTAAATAACTTCTATTTATCTTCATATGATAATTTTAAAGTTTGTAAACTTAATATATGATGTTTGATATTTCATTAAAATATATTATATAATTATTTGTTTTTGATGTTTAATATTTTTTATCATAACCATTTTTATATTTCTTTAAGAAAATATAATATTATAAATTATATTATGGTGACAGGAATGTATGTGATTATCGTTGGTGGTGGAAGGGTTGGACTAAACCTCTCCCAATCATTAATTAGAGAAGGTATAAACGTAACTATAATTGAAAGTGAATATTCAAAATCAGAAGAAATAGCAGAACAGACGGATGCAATGGTAATCCATGGTGATGCAACTTCAATACAGGTATTGGAGGATGCGGATATAAATGATGCCGATGTTTTTGTAGCGGCAACAGGAAAAGATAGTATCAACCTATTGGCTTCAGTATTATGTCAGAATTATGAAAACGTTACCAAGATTATTGCACGTGTAAATGATCTGGCTCACGTAAATGCATTTAAGAAAGTAGGTATAGACATTACTGTAAGTCCTGAGTCAACAGTGGCAGCATACCTTGAAAGGGTCATTACAAGGCCAAAAGTGGCTGATTTGATAGTACTTGGTAGGGGAACTACAGAACTTTTGGATTTAAGAATAGAAAACAGTCAACTATATGGAAAGCCGGTGTTGGAGTATAGTCCTACAGAAAATTATATCGTATGTGCCGTCTATGAAGATGGTGAACTTGTCATTCCACAGAAAGACACAGTTTTCCATCAAAATCAGAAAATATCCGTGTTGTCCAAGGCGGATTACGTTAAAGAAGTTACAAAATTCTTTGCACCATAATATTTAACTATTTTAAAAAAAGGATAAATAGGATAATTCCTATTTTTTTATTTATTTATTGGATAATACTATTTTTTTAATCATCGAATGCGTCAACGTCTGCTTTGTCAAGCCATTGATTGACGATTTTTATGGCACAGTAATGTCCACACATTGTACATGTATCTGCCTCTTCAGGTGGTCTTTTATCTCTTATTGCTTGAGCATCTTCAGGCCACATTGCACATTCATATTGATTTTTCCAATTCAATGATTTTCTGGCATCAGCCATCTTGATGTCCTGCTGTCCGAATCTTTCCATATCTACAGCTATATCTCCGGCGTGAGCTCCGATTCTGGTAGCTATTACGCCATCCTTCACATCCTTACGTCCAGGTAAAGCTAAATGTTCTGCAGGGGTCACGTAACATATGAAGTCTGCACCATATCTTGCACATTGTGCAGCACCGATAGCGGAAACTATATGGTCGTATGCAGGTGCAATGTCAGTTACTATTGGACCTAACATGTAAAATGGGGCGTTTTTACACATCTTTTTCTGAATGTTGATGTTTGTTTCGATTTCATTGATTGGGATATGTCCAGGTCCTTCAACGATTGTTTGGACTCCTCTTTCTCTAGCTCTGTCTACTAGTTCACCGAGTACAATTAGTTCTTGTATCTGAGCTCTATCTGTAGAATCGGTTAATGCGCCAGCTCTCATGGCATTTGCCATACTTAGACATACATCATATTCTTCCACTATGTCCAATATTTGATCGTAGTTTTGATATAATGGATTTTCAGCATCATTTTCAACCATCCATGAGGATATGAATGATCCTCCTCTGCTTACTAGTCCTCCTTTACGACCTTCATGTTTTAATCTTTTTAATGTTTCCCTGTTTACTGAACAGTGAATGGCCATAAAATCTATACCATCTTTTGCCTGTTTTTCAATATTTTTAATCATATCATCTGGATCCATGTATATTGCAGATCCATTGTTTTGTATTGATTCTACTGCTGTTTGGTAGATTGGGACACTACCCACAGGTTTTTTGGTATTTGCAAGTACTTTTCTTCTGATTGCATCTAAGTCCCCACCGATACTTAATTCCATGAGTGTATCAGCACCTGCTTCTTCTGCAATTTTTGCTTTTTCCAATTCCATATCTACGTCAATGATATCGGTAGAGGTACCTATTGTTGCATTTACTTTGGTACGTAAATTTTGTCCGATACCTACTGCAACGGTTTCTCTTTGATTGTTGTCTGGTATAGCTATGTATCCCTTTGCAACCATTTTTCTAATATATTCAACATCTAATTTTTCATCTTCAGCCACTTTTTTCATGGCTTCGGTAATATTACCTTTTTTTGCTTCTTGCATTTGTGTCATGATAATTACTTCCTATTGATTTTTAGATTTTTTTAGATTTTTAGAATGTTTTTATGAAAAGTTGAATTATTTATTTCAACGATTGCTTTCATATCAACTATTACTTACTTAAGTTTGAATCATATATAAACGTTGCATTATAAAACCTATTTACAACCCTTTTTTATCTATTTTACTTGATTTACATAAATTATCTTTTATTATCAGTAAAGTGTTGTTTTAGAAGTGAGTCTGATTTTCAAGTATTTTTTACACTTATGGAATTGGTAAATTTTGGATATTTAAATGGTTCAGTAATTAATTAAAATTGGTGGATGGTATTATTAAATTGTGAATCTTTGATAAAATGTGTATGATTTTTATGATAAAAAAGGAGGGGGAGAATAATTAAAGTATATTGTCTGTACTTTCTGACCAGTTGTTGTCCATCCGTTCGAGTGCCTGGTCTATTGAAGGAATATTTGTCTGGGTTCCCTGGCTTTCAACGATATATGATGAAACGGCACTTGCAAAGCGACCGCAAGTTTTTATATTGTTGTCTCTAAGGTACATTCTTAAGAATGCTGCACGGTAGGAGTCTCCGGCACCTGTAGGGTCGAAAGCCTCTGTAGTAACCACTTCTATTTCAGTAGGGTCTTCATCCTTCATGTATATGATACTTCCATTTTTACCCAGGGTCTTCACAATCATTTCAGGTCCGTCTTCGAGTAGTTCATCAATTTCCTTCTCAAGAAGATAACTTATGTGTTCAATTTCATGTTCATTACCGAATAATATGTTACAGTTTGAGATAACTTCTTTTAAATCGTCCGTTGTGTATAAATGTAAATCCTGTCCTGGATCGAATGAAACTAATTTATTCTGTTCATATGCATATTTTCCCGCTTTAATGTTGAATTCCGGATCACCTGTAGCTAAATGAACTGCCTTGGCTTTATTTATTGCATCTTTAGGAATCTCTGATTTTGAGTACATTTCTGCTGCACCCCAGTAGAAGTAGAACATCTGTTCATCTTCAGGATTTGTCAAGACAAATGCTGTGGGCGTGTTAGCATTTTCAGATACAATCATGTCTGAAATGTCAATATTTAATTCATTAAGGTATTTTTCATATTCGCTGTCCTTAAAATCTTTACCAATACATGATATTAATCCCACATCCAATCCTAATTTACTTGCAACAACGGCAACGTTTCCAGCAGCTCCACCATTAAATGTTTCCATTTTATTTACTATTGCTGACGTGTTCGGTTTTGAAAATTCTTCTACTTGCATTATATAATCAAATGCAGTGTGTCCTAATACTAGTAAGTCTACGTTCTTCATTGTTTCACCCTCATTAATGTTATCTGTGATAATATGATTAATATTAAAGTAAAGGAAAATATTTTCTTTCAAGATATTAATTTTATATTATCGATAATTTTTCGCTATTTTATTATTATGTAACTTTCATATTATACAATTTTTGTTTTCAAATATTTACCAAATAATTTAAATAAGATTGTCCTAATAATTAATTAGAGGAGTTAATAATGACTATCTATGACAAGATAAACAATAAGAATCTATCGTTTCTCATTTCAATAATTATTGGAACATTTGTTGGATTAGTATCTGTGATGATCTGTACGAGGTATAATCTGGCAATCTATGGATTCAATATTTATATCATAATATCTCCGATTATCGCCGGTTTTGTTGAAACATATGTCTCCAAAAACTTCACAGGTGAAACCTCCGGTGCAATAAGTTCAATCATATTGTTTATTATCACAAATGTGATGGGTTGGGTATTTCCCGCAAATCCAATTACATGGAATATCTTCACAGTTGGCGGATTTGTCCTGATGTTACAGGCGGCATTTCCATTGACTATAAACTATATTTTATTGGCACTATTATTCATATTTATCTATGGATTAGGTCGTGTAGGTTCAGTAATAGAAACTTTGTTCGTAAAACGTAAGAAGGCAATACCTGTAAATCAGATGCAGGATTTTGAATCATCTGATGTTCTGGTGTTGACAAATGAACCAGAAATATCAATAAAAAAATATCATGGTTTAATCTTTTCAGAAAAAGTCATAGAATTTGAGGATAAAAAACCTGGAGAGGTAATTGATTTTATGGGTTCTGATGTATCCAAGAGAAACATGCTCAGACAAAACGATTATACCATTGCAAAGGAGTACATACTCAATGATTTGAAAAAAAATGCTGAAGAAATTGGCGCCAATGCCATTATAGATATTGAAATTGAGTATACAAATTATAACCAGCAGTTTCCACCGGATGTATTGGTTGCTATATACGGTACTGCTGTAACGTTGGAGGATAAATATTTATTATAAAAAAAGAGTAGTGAAAATAAGTAATTGTCTACTTATTTTTGCCATCTGTTTCTGTCTAATAATTCTTGTTTTTTACCTGCATTCCATCCACCGGATGCATGTTTTGCGTGACCTACCTGTTGTACGTATCCTGTGATTCTGTCATACCATTCTACTTCTTGTGTTTCACCACAGTGGGTACATTTTGATTGTAATCCTTTCATTAATGTCTTACAGTTTACACAGAAACTTAATGCACTGCTGTATGCCCAGAATCCTATGTCTGTTTTATGAGTAATTTTATCAGTTAAGCTCATTAGACTGTCAGGATCACTGTAGCTTTCACCCATGAATGCATGGAATATGTGTCCACCCTGTGTTAATGGATGATATTCTGATTCTATTTTTATTTTTTCAGGAAGGCTCATTGCAGTATCTACAGGTACGTGGTTACTGTTGGTGTAGTATGATGCTGAAGAGTCTCCGTTACATATTACCTGGTCAGGATATTTTTCTCTGTCCATGGTTGCAAATCTGTATGCTGTACTTTCTGCAGGTGTTTGGATTACACCCCATCTTAGGCCGGTTTCGCTTTTGAGACTGTTTGCTCTATCGTTGATATATTGGATTATGTCATGACCTAACTTGTTTGAACTAGGATCTTCTAGTCCTGCACCGGTTTGTGCCATAAGCATTTCATTTAATCCTACAAATCCGAATGATAATGTACTGTTGTCTACTCTGTAGTATGGATCATCACCCATTTTTTGTGTTAGGAATGGAAGTATCTTGTAGTCGTTTAGACATTTCAATGCTCTTTCACGTCTTAAAAGCAGTACCTCTTCAACTATGTTCATGTAATCGTCAAGGTAGTCATAGATTTCGTTTTCATCCCTTGCGTTGTATCCTATACGTGGTAGGTTCATTGTTACATATGCTAGGTTTCCTGTTCTTAGACAGTCTGTATCCCAGTCACCTGTCCAGTTATCAGATAGTCTGGTACGGCATCCCATGTAGTTTGCCATGTTTCCCATGTATTTTGGTAACATGTTTATGAAGTATGCTGTTCCGAATTTGGCTGATAAGAAGTGTACTCTTTCTATGTCTTCGGTAAATTCAGGTGTTAAACATTCTTTTCTTAGGTAGTAGATGGTGTTTGGGAAAAGGTGTGGTTTTCCTTCTGAATCTCCTTTTATAAGTGCTTCAGTGAATGCTCTTTGGATGAGTCTTACCTCTTTTTCATAATCTCCATATACTCCTACTTTTTTACCTCCAGGTCCGTATGCAGGTTCGTTTTTAAGGAAGTCCGGTACTGTAAATTCAAGTCCTACGCTGGTAAATGGTACTTGTCCTCCACGAGCTGCATATGCCATGTTTAGGTTGAATATGAACATTTCCACGGATTGTTGGATTTTTTCGTATGGAAGTCCTACTGCAAATGGTGCTACGAATACGTTCCATAGACTCATTGCTTGTCCACCACTCATGTTTTGCTGTGCTGCAAGCATGATTTCTCCGGAGTGGTTCATTAATGTTTCGATGTGGTTTGGTGCTTTTGCTACACTTGTATGGTCACCTGTTCCATCTACTTTTAGTCCGTATTTGATGAATTGTCTAAGGTCGTGTTGTAAACAGTTTATTGGTCTTCCTGCGAAGAATTCCAGGTCGTGTATGTGTACGCTACCGTTCATATGTGCATCTGCAAGGTTGTGAGGTAGTATGTTTAGTAATGCGTACTGTTTTAATGACTCGTCTGCAACATATTTATGGATTGTTTCAGGGTTATGCATCATGTTTGCATTGTCTTTGTTTCCTGATTCGATTAGGTTTGTTATGTTGTATACCGGCATTCCTAATCGGGTATATTTTCTTCTTAATGATTCAAGACCGTTTTCTGTTAGTTTTGTATTTACCATTTCCCTTATGATAGGTGCAGTAAGGTAGTCTAATTCAAGTTTTTTGAGTTCTTTGTATACTTCATTAGCTATTTTGTTTGCTAATTTAGGTGTTGTCTGTGTTTCTTGAATAAGTGTGTTTGCAATTTTTGATTTGTCGAATGGCTCGATTGTGTCTCTACCTGTTCTTACACGTAATGAGTTGGTATTGTAGTATTTATCTGCAAGGTTTACGTTTTCTTTTTTTAGTATTTCGTATATTATATTTTTTATTTCTTTTGTTGTTATGTTGTCATGTGCTTCTTTAGATACTTTGTATGCTATTTTTTCTGATAATCCTAATGGGATGTTTATCATTATACATGAACGGATTAGTTTTTCATAACTGAATTTTTCCTTAATTCCATCGTTCTTGATGACATATATGTCATTTAGGTTGTATGCTTCTTGAATTGTTTCAGGGTCTTTCATCATTTTTTCACGTCCATATCATTATATCGGTAAATTTTTTTAGTCATTATTTCTTATTATTACTTTGGTTTTCGTAGTATATAATAAGTTGCATTTTTGAAAAAAAGAAGTTCGTATATATTAAAATAGTTTGTATGTATCTAAACTATTTTTCCTTGAAAAAAAGTAAAGGGGATTAGAAAAATACGTCCAGTGAACTCTGCTTAGATTTGTCACTTTCAAATAATGAATTAATAGAAGTCTCCAATATTTCAATACGTTCCACAACATATGGATTTATAGGATATTTCTGACATAATTCCTTTGAAATGTCTAAATACTTCAATACAGACCCTTTGGATATACTGAATATCAATGAGTTTCCACAAGTACACTCTCCTGATAAAGGAATTCTTCTATACTTGGCTCCACACTTAGTACAACGTACCTTCTGTCTTGAAAACGCTCTGATATTTCCAGCCATGTCTGGTAGGAAGTGGGAGTTTAAAACACCTTCCACAACACCTTTTTGGTCAACGCATCTTAGCATCTCTGCGAGGCTAATCTGTCTTTCAACCTTTTCGGGCATGGATTGTAAAGTTTTATATAGACAAATTTTTGGTCCGGCATGTATCGAACTAGTTGGGTGGGAATACATCAAACCTTTATACTGTGCATCAGTACCCAACCTTGACTCGACATTATCCATCAGGTCGTTGACATCTGATGGTTTCACACCACCTTCTTCTGTCTTACGATAAATCTCCAACGGAATTCTCCTTACACAGTCAATGTTGTGGGACTCATCATCTATCTCCTCTGGGTCGATTTTTATACTTAAAACCAGTGGGGCATCCATACTACCACCACGAGTATTAGGCAGATATGTTTTACCAAAGTTAAGCAATGCATCCAAAAGCAGCATCACAGCATCCTCATCACTGTCACAGTTTCTTCTTTTAGCAGAATGGAAGTACGGGTGAGCATAACAACCGGAAGCCTTGGTATACCCAACAATCCTACCGAGAACACCTGCTGATGTGTGCGGTGCCAGTCCCGCTATCAAATGTCCAACCAAGTCAAGTCGCGTTTCGGCATTATAAAATGGTTCCATATTATAATACTTGACAAGCAAGTCATCAATGAATTTGGAAACCTTAAGAAGATAATCCCCACAGCTTTCAGATACCACAACATCCTGTATCTTAAGTTCAACAATCTGATCATCACTGGTAATAGGCTCTCCATAGATATCCTCGGTATAGTCCATCTCAAGAATCTTCTCATGTGGTACACCGATTTCACGTGGAATAAAGTGTGTCAACGGCAAGTCTGTTGAGTCATGTCTTATGGTACCGTCCCTATATGTAAACACTTCATTTTTGGCACGTAGCACTCCCTTTTCCAATGGTTCAGGGAATTTGTCCTGTGAAATCAAACCTTTAACACCCTTGACCTCATCAAGTCTTCTTATATTAACGCTGTCAAATGCATCTGCAAGTAATTTACCTAATTTAATGTTTGAAGCACCTGAATTCTGAAGTTCGGTTCTTGAACCACATACCGGGCAGATTGACTTGAATGATGTGACCATACAGTCAGGATTGGTACACTTACACTTGGCCAGGTCAACCTTGATGGTTCCCTTCTTTGCAGCCTCAACTATGTTACGAATGTTACCTGCATAGTTACCTATAGGAAATAGTGAATGAGGTGCAGGTTTCATGAGTCTTTCCTTGGTCTTCTCAGGTCTACCCATTCTTCCACCAATAAATACAGGAGCTTTGGCCTTTATCTTTACTGGGCTGTTCTTGTTTATTGCCTCAACAGTGTCAACATCCTCATCATCAGTCAGATGCTTAGGAATGGTATACATGAGAGCATACAAGTCATCATTGTTCATGACAAGGGAGTTGTTGTTTACGTGATGACAAATACCCAGAACCTCTATAATCCTTTTATGATAATCTATAGGAATCCTGTTCATATCAACATTAAATACATTATCCGGGCTTTCAATCAAAGAATACAGGTAATCATGTAAATTGTTTGCCTCTTCCTTTGTAATATCATGATAATAATATGTATATTTAGGATGTAATGGAGTATCTGTTTTCTGTGCTATTTCAATGGCCTTATGAACATCAATGTCCAGTTTCAGCAAATCATCAAGTTCCAGTTCTTCCTTAAATCCAATTCCAAAGTCGTCATGGCTTTCTTTGAAGTAATCTGATGCTTCAACTTCCTGAGCCCACCATTCCTCACACCAACATGATGCATCAAGTGGAATGTTTCCTCTTAGGTATTCACCGAATGCCACTAGCATATCACCAACGAATAATATTTCAATGACGTCCCTTCTGATTTTTATTGCCTGGCTGATGGAGTTTACCTGTACGACATCACCATTCTTTAGCTTGACAATAGGTCCCTCGATGGAGTCACATGGAACTACACAGTTACCCTTACCTGGCTTTTCAATTTTCATCTGAGTACCGACTGCTAAAAATTCTATGATTTCCATCGTAGCGGGGTGAATTGCCATGGATGCCAGTCCACTGTCACGTGTTCGACCATATCTTAATCTGAAACCTCCCTTAGCTCCAGGGTATGATAATACTGGCCTTCCACCGATAATATCCTCAAGATATTTTGCCTTTTTCTTAGGCTTTGGCTTATTTTCTTCCTTGGAGTCATCTTTCTTCTCACTTTTTGGTGCAGTGAAGTACTCAAGCCAGCTCCATCCGTCAATCTTTAACGTAGCAGCATACTTAAGAATCTTACGGGATTTCTGGATAACACCTTCAGCCACCGCAAGTAATGCTCCTCCCCTGATGTTGTTTGTTTCAACACGTGGAAGATCCCTATTCTGTACCTCAATCTGGTCGGTAGGCTCACCGGTTACCTCTACCGGAATTCCTCTGATGGCAAGTCTTACCTCTTCAGGTGTAGGTGAATACTGGAGATTTGTAACTTCTGACTCGTATAGTTCAACTTCCTCCACATATCTTTCAATCTCATCATCAGTAGGCTTGTACCTGTCATGTCCCTGTGCAATTCTGATGTAATCTCCCAATAGCACTGCAAGTGCTGCGGCAGTACCACCCGCACTTCTGATAGGACCTGCAAAGTAAACACCGAAACATTTGCCTCCATCAGGGTTATCCTTAATTTTTACCTTAGCAATACCTTCCAATGGTGCTGCCACTACTCCTTCCGTGAGTATAGCAAGTGCTGTACGAATAGCACTATCTGCGTTTGCCTCCTGAACTTCATAGTTGTTGTCCTGGCCTGCAACGTCATCCTTTGTAGCAATTTCCTTTGCTATCTGAAAAGCCACTTCTTCACGACTCATTGATTTTTCTAGTTCCTTGATTCTTTTAGCAACTCCTTCAGGACCAACAAGCCCTTCTACACGTTCGGCCAAGTCTTTTGCAAGTGGAATTTCCGGTTCCAGCTCTAAATCCTTTCCCTGTTTTCTAGCTTCTCTTGCTATGGCATATAACTCGTGTGTCTTTTCCTCAAGCATCTGAAAATAGTCCATCTATTTACCTCCCTGTATTGTTAATAATTTGTTATCATGATATTTTTCTACTTAGTATATATTATATTGTATTTCGTATTATTCATTTTTTGTCACAGTATTATATAAAAATTTTTTTACTTCAAAGTACAATATAGTATTATTATTGAATGAAAAATTTATTATAACAATTAACAGTACTTATAAAATTCATGGGGATTATATGTTAGAGACACAATTAAACAAAGAATGGAAAAGGGACTTCTTTGAAATATTTTCAAGGAATGAAAACACAAAAGAGGATTTGGAAAAGGCGGATAAATTAAAATTTGAACACTTTCCACCAGTAATAGCCAGATTTTACAAAGATGTGGAAGATATTGATACAAATGAACTATTTGCTCCAAAAATAAAACTAAGAAAAGCGAAATTATCCACCAATTACAATGACAGCATAATAAAAGTGGACTATGAAAATACCATAAAAACACAGTTGAACGCATTGACCAACCAACAGATAGAAAACCTGAAACAGGAAGATCCAACATTTCTAAAGGATGATGAAAAACAGATAATTGAAGAAGCGGACTTCCCATTCATCAAGCTTATGACACTGGTCTACTCAAAGGATACCGGTGACATGACAGCCGATGATCAAAAGCAATGGAAAAATACGATGAATGAATTCATCAATCAGCAACTCGTATTTTCACTCATAAACACCTACTTTACAATGAAGCTCTACCGAGACAACATTTACACACAAACCTTCCAGACACCATACAATAAACTACACACATGGGACAAATACGCATGCAATCACAGGGGAATATGTCTTACATATGACTTCAAGGAGATATCCGAGATAAATGCTTATCACTTGTCAAAACTATTTCCGGTAGTCTATTCAAGCAAAAAACTATCAAGTGACGACTTTGACCATCCAATCTATAACGCTCACTGTGCAAGCATGGTAAAAGTGGATGATGATATAAACGAAGAAGACAGCGGATGGGAATACATCTACTCCTATAAATATACTGAAAAGGAATACTCACTACTTGACATGATACTTCAGCCTGCATATGAAAAGGTCATGACCTACCCGAAAATAATGGAAATAAACAAAAAGAATTATCTTAAAATGGAAGGAGAATACCTTGAATATGATTATAAAGCAATTATATCAGATGTAGTAACACTAATTGAATCCGATGAAATCTCTGAATTAATAAAGGATGATTTGGAAAACGTATACTCACTGACCGATGATGAAATCGAAGTGGACTTCCTAAAACCAGAAGCAATATATCTGGGACGTGACTTTTCTGAAGATAAGATTGAAGAATACAACAAGCTGGCAAACGAAAATGACGTAAAAATCTTCAAAATCAAAGAAGGAAACGGAATGTTATACAAATCATTAATATAAGTGAGCAGAAATGACCAAAACATCATACATAAAACTGGTGGAATGCTATGAAAAAATAGCATCCACATCCGCACGTCTAGAAAAAAGGGATATAATTGCTGATTTTCTAAAGGATATCAAGGAAAACGACCCTGATAGAATCTATGACATAACTCTCTTATTGCAGGGAAAGATATTTCCTCCGTGGAGCGAAAAAGAGATGGGAATATCTACCCAGCTTATAATAAAGACATTATCCAAGCTTCTTGGAGAAAACACCACTCTTATCGAAAACAAGCTGGCATCCGTCGGGGATATGGGGGAAATAACCGAAGAGTTAGTTGCAAACAATAAACAGGTAACCTTCTTTAAGGTACCGTTGACTGTAGTGAAGGTAATCTCAAACCTCAGAAAGACCGAGGAAATAACAGGAAGCAAATCCCAGAACAAGAAATTGAATTACCTGTTGGAGTTATACACATCAGCCGAGCCGATAGAGGCAAAATATATTACAAGAACAATAACCGAAAGACTACGTATAGGTGTAGGGGAGGGAACCCTTGTTGATGCGATAGCAATAGCATTCAACATGGATAAGCAAATAATAGACAGGGCATACATGCTCTCAAACGACTTAGGAGAAGTGGCAAAAAGAGCTACCGATTCAATTGAATCCGTAAAAAGTCTAACAATCCAACCTGGAAAACCAATCCGTCCTATGCTTGCTCAGCTTAGTCCGGGGATAAGGGAAAGTATTGATGAAATGGAAGAGGTGATGTGTGAGACCAAATATGATGGAATAAGAGTACAAATACATCACTTCGATGGAATAACCAAGATATTCACAAGACGCCTTGAAAACGTAACCAACGCACTGCCTGAAGTAGTAGAATATGTTGAAAGGGCAATAGAGGATGTGGACTTCATAGTGGAAGGAGAGGTAATCGCGACTAAGGATGGAAAGCCAATATCCTTCCAGTACATACTTCAACGGGTAAAAAGAAAATATGACATCGATAAGATGATGGATGAAGTTCCTTTGAAATTATTCCTCTTCGACGTATTATACTATGAAAAGGCAACGGCTGAAGAATCCCTAAGGGATAGACGAAAACTACTTGAAGAAATCGTCACAGAATCAGATGACGTGGAATTAAGTACGATGAAGATAGTAACTCCTGATAATTTTACCGAGGCTGAGGAGTTATTTGATTGGTCTATCGAGTCAGGACATGAAGGAATAATGTTCAAGGACATAAACAGTCCATACTCACCGGGAAAACGTGGAAAGACAATGCTTAAATACAAGCCGATACGTGAAACCCTGGACTGTGTAATAACCGGTGGAATATATGGTAAAGGAAAACGTGCAAAGTTCTTCGGATCATATCTATTGTCACTTTATGATGAGGACAGTGGAGAATACAAGACGCTTGTACACGCCGCGACGGGGATGGATGATGAAATGCTTGCAACTATGACCGAACGGATGCAGGAATACATAATATCAACATCAGAACAGACCGTGGTATTTAAGCCTGCAGTAATCCTTGAGGTAGCCTACAGTGAAATAGTCGAAAGTAACGAATACGAGTCCGGATACTCATTGAGATTCCCTGCAATTAAAAGAGTTCGTGATGATATCGGACTTGATCAGGTGGATACGATTGAAAAACTACATCAAATGCTGGAGTTACAGAACTCCTAGCAAATCCCTTTTTTTTGAAAAATTATAAAAATTGTTTATCCATTTTTCTCATGTAATCTCCGTATTGAATTATGAAAAATTGTCAGTTAATACTTGAGATTAATTTGGATATTAATCTATTTCTTTTAACATTTTTTTAGCATCTAAAAAATACTTAATTCTATTGAAAATTCAATATGAAGTGTTTTGTTGATGTGATTGGTTATTTCATTGCTAAATCTTTAAAAGCATTGATACTTCATCAATGGAACTTATCATCCACATCAGTATATGAAATTCAGGTGGGAATTTTTCATAATATGATTTGATGTCATGATAATTAAAAATGTGATTAATTAAATTTGTGAATCTGAAGAATAAGTAAATATTATTGATGATGAAATACGACTCTTATAAGTTGAGTATCTGATAATTAAAATAATAACATCACATGTATATACCATGAGTAAAATCTAAAATTTTTTAATCCAAAAAAAAATAAGTTAGGGAAATTATTTCCCATAACTCTAGTTAACAGTTAAAACTGCAGTATTTTCAAGTTTATCATAATCGGATGAAATAAATGTAGCTGTGATATTATAATCTTTTGATTTCATATCAGCAGGTAATGTGTATTCCACGCTTACCTGACCATTTACTACTTTAGCATATATAACTTTGCCGTTTTCATCCTTAACTGTTTTACCGTTTATCTTAAAGACTATTTTTCCGGTGTTGATTTGTTTATCTCCATCGGTAATGGTAGCAGTAAGGTTGATTGTTTGTCCTGCAGAAGCTGTAACATTAGCAACTGTAAGTGTTGGTTCTGCTTTTGCAACACTTTCAACAATGCTTTCTGTTGATTTGTTGAATTTGCTGCTTCCTGAATAAATTGCAGTGATGTTTAAATCCTTACCGTTCATATCTGTTGGTACAAGATATTCAGCTGTAGCTACACCATCAGTTACTTTTGCATATATCACTTTACCATTTTCGTCTTTTAGTGTTTTACCGTTAACTTTGAATGTTACTTTACCGTTTGTCACAGTTGAATCATCACTTGCAGTTACGGTAGCTTTGATTGTTGCTACATTGCCTGCAGTTAGGTTAATTGTTTCAATCGTGATTTGGGTATTAGGTTTAACTGTTTTAATTGATATTGTTTCTGTTGCAGGTTTTCCATTGTATGATAATGGTGCGGAAATTGTCACGTCTGTAACGTCTGCAACTGTTTTTATTGAAGCGGTAAATGTTCCGTCTTCTTCGGTAACTGTTTCAACTATTTCATCACCATAAGTTATGGTTAATGTGGTGTCTGCCACTGCGGATGTACCTGCTGTTACTTTACCTGTAATGGTAGTGTTTTCACCTAAAGCCACAACAGTTGATTCTGCGGTAATTGTTGTGTCGGCAGGTTTATTGTTTGATACTGAAGCAGCGTTTGCTGCATCGTCACCGAATAGGTCATTTGCTGCAATGTAGTTGTTTGTTACTGAGGAAGATGCACCGTTAATTGATACTACTGGTGTTTCATCGTTATCTGAGCTTACTGTTACATTGTTGTAGTTGAATGTTACTCTTTGTGAACTTGTCATGTCTACTGCTGTTGTTGGGTTGCTGCTTGTAATGTTAATGTTGTTGTATCTTACATATTCTGTGTAAGTGTTTACTTTGTTTTCTGCTTTGAATGCTGCTGCATTATCCGCGGTTATGGTTATGTTGTTGTATTGCCAGTAGTCCATTCCATAATTTTCTGCTTTTATGGTGTATGCAGTGTTTCCGCTTTGTGTTATTCTATTGTATGAGAAATAAACATTTTCTTTTGCTGCATCATATACTATGGATGTGTCTTCTGCTGTCACATCTATTGTACAGTTTCTGATTTCTGCCACACCATTTACACTTGTAGTTGCTGTTTGGTTTCCTACAAATATTAATGCCGTTGCGTTTTTACCGGATACGGTTATGTTGTCCCTGTTTAGTAATAGGTATACATAACTTGTACCTTGTTCTTGTGTACTGTTTATTGCTACAGCATTCTCACCGGTTACTCTTATTGTACTGTCGTTAATAAATAAGTAGTACTGGTAGTCGTTGTTAAGGTCTGTTACGACGGCAACTTTGTCAACGTTATCTATGATTATACCTGAAAGGTTTGATCTAGGACTTGCATATACTCCGGATGGCCATGTACCGTTAAATACTAGTGTTGTGTTGTATAATACGCAGTCACCTGTATTGTATAGGTTTACAGGTCTGTTGAATATCATGTCCTTACCGGTTATGTCTGATCCGATACCGAGTATGTCTGAAACTATTTCTTCTTTTAGTACTCCGTTTTCATCGAAGAAGTTGGAGTAATTTTCTTCTGTAATCACCTTAATTGATGGGGTGTTGTTTACGAGTATTGCATCGGTAGCATCTGTTACTACAGCGTCATCTCCACCGATTGTGTTGTATAAGTTGAAGTAGTTGTTGGATACGTTGATGTTTGTAGCATTGTCTAATATTATTCCTTTACCTGCGGTGGAGTTCCAACTGTTTAGGTATAATTGTATTCCATCCACATTGTTTGCTAATACAAATGCTGAGTTTTCATTGTCATCTTCTTTGTTGTTGTAGTTTATTCCATATAATACTGTGTTGTTTGAGTTTGTAACATTAACTAATGTGTTTTGTTGACCTTCCATTACGAATGTTGCGTTACCTATGAGTGTACCGTTTATTCCTTCAAGTTGGAATCCTACAGCGTTTGCACCTTCAATGCCCTGTAAGTATATTTTGGATAAGTTGTTGTTGTTTATGCCGTTACCGCCCATATTACTTACGTAAGCACCATATGCAGTGTCACCAGCTGTAGCATAGATGTATCCTGCTAGGGTGTTGTCAGAGGATTGTCCTGATAACTGTAATCCATATGCATAGTTGTCACTTGTAGCGTTAATCCAGGTCATACTTGATGAAGTGTCTTTTACACCTATCATGTTAACTCCATAGGAGTATCCTGTATTTACACTTGAAGCGTTTATTCTTACATTATATAATGTGTTACCAGTTAATATAATGTTTGGATTTCCTGATTGTATATCTATACCATATATACTACTGTAAGCTTCGGAATTATCTTTAGCTCTGATTGTAATGTTTGTAAGGTTTATGTAGTTATCGGATGATCTTACTGCTATTGCAATTGTATTTCCAAGTCCAACCCATGTACCATCTACTTCTACCCATTGACTTGCAACATCTTTTGCATCAATGGTTATTGACACGTTTTGTAATTTGTTGGCATCACTTGCAAGTACTATTGCATTGATTTTACTGTCGGTGTCAATGATTACTTTGCTTCTTGTCATCTTTGATGCTACTGATGAGTTAAATAATACTGCATATTCATTTGATACATTCATATTGTTGATTGTCACGTTATCCAGTAATATCTGTGCATCACCTATTATTGAAACTGAAGCATTGTTTAATACAGCATTTACTCCTACAACTGTTAGTTTTCCTGTGTTGAATGTGAAGTTCTTATTGTTGAATGCATCGATAATGTTCACTTTACTTCCCGGCTGGAACTTATCTGCTATTTCCACACCATTTTCATCAAAGTACTCTGAGTAGGTTTCATCTGTAATGTTATAAGTTTCTACTTTTGGTAGATTGTCTGCTATGATATTATTTGTATTTACACTTATTGAGAACTCACCGTCTCCACTGTTTGCATATAGAGTGTTGTTTACAATTGTATTATTGGTTCCTGCATTTGTACCTTGTACTGCATAGTCTTTTGTAGTGTTAACTGTGTTGTTTTCTATGGTGTTGTTTTTTCCAGTTATGTATATGTTGTTGTTTAATGTGTTGTTTCTGATTGTTGCATTGTTTGCCGTGTATATACCATATCCATACTTGTCATCCGGTACGTCGATTGTGTTGTTTTCAATTAGTAATTGAACACCACCAAGGTTGTATATTCCCCATGATGGTTTGGTTGTTGATGACATTGATGTTGTAAGGGTTGATGGTTGCATATCAATAAATTGATTGTTTGCAATTATCTGTGAGTATTCATTTTTTGCACCTGATGTAATGTATACACCTGTAGAGTGGTTGAATGTATTGTTTATGATTCTTGAATTTACTTTACCATATGTAATGTCAACGTGTTCGTTGTCCTCAAAGGTACAACCTTCAACGTGTAATAATAATCCTTCAGTATCATATGCAATATTGAAGTCTGCATTACCCGTGTTTGCATATATTGATGGACCATTCTTATATGTACTTGTACCGTCATATCCTATGTTGTTTGCAAAGTAGGTGTTGTATACATACATTGTCTTATCGGTTGTTACACTACCCCAACGTGCTATGTTATTGGTTACAAATGAATTGTTTATAACTGCTGTTGCATTGTTATATACTGCTGCTCCAAAGTTACCTGTTGTTGTTGATTTAAGGTTACTGTCGAAGGTACAGTTGTCAACATATAATGTTGCACTTGGATTGAATTTTTTGTAACCGTTTCTTATACCTGCTCCACAACCTGCTGAGTTATGATAGAAGTACATGTTTGTTGCCTTAAGATTAGCATAGTTATCTATGGTTGCACTGTAACATGCGGCAATACTACTTCCACTGGATGAGTAACAGTTCTGTATTTTAAAGTTGTCCACTACAAATGATCCGTTACCTGCGGTTATGTTCATAAACCAGTTTCCGGTAGTGTTTACCCATGGCCACCAAGTATCTGAACTATCCCATACCCATCCAGGGTTTGGATTTATTGTATAGTTTAGTTCACCATCTATGATTGTTTTATCTGTACCGTCTCCGAGGAAGTTTATGAAGTAGTCACCGTTTACTGTAAGGTTGGTGTTACCTACGCCACTGTATGTTCCTTCCTTGATGTGTATGTTATATACATTGTCGGCGGTTGTCTTATCTATTGCTGCACCAATTGTTTTAAATGGTGTTTCCTGTGAACCATCGTTTTCATCTGAACCTGTTGAGTCAGATACGTAGTAATCTACGCTTGTTTCCGGTTCTGATTTAACATTCTTATTATTTTTTTCTACACTTTTAATGTTATTATTATCAACTTTAACAGTATCTTGTGTATCTGCCACGGTATTATCTATTGATGTACCGGTAGCAGTTGTTTGTTCGACTGTTATGTTACCCGTGGTGTCTGCAGCGGATATTGCTGAGATACCAACAAGCAATACTATTAAAGAAGCTAATAAAAACATGATCTTATAATTTCTATTCATATTTTTTTTAACTCCATAAATTGCATCATATTAACTTTCATTGTAATAATACACTATTAAAAATTATATTAAAGTATTCTTTTAATAATTTAAAATTAAGTTAATATGACATTACATATGTAATTACTCATATTTAAAAATTAGTAACTTGATAAAAAAATGTAAAAATTAATCAATGAATTAATGGGATGATATAGTCTTCAATAGACATATCATTTATACTGTAGATAATGAATTGAAAGATAAACGATTTTTTTCAAATAAAACATGGACCTGTAATATATTTCAACGTGAAGTGATAAAAAGTAATACTTATTCGATAATAAGAATATGTGAGGTGTACAATATCTTTTTAGTTTAGATAAGAATGTCCGAATTTTGACCAAAAATATGTACTAACTTATTTTCTTATTTAATCATTTTAAATCATTCTATTTTTAAGTAAACTTCTTAATATTTCTTATTTTCTTATTTCCATAAAACATATGTAATACTTTTAAATCTATTTTTATTATTATTTCGTAGTTTTTACTATTTTTCTTTGTTTTAATCTTTTATTTTTATTATTATTTTATAATTAAGTATTTATATTATTAATTCTATATTTTTAATTAGTTATAATTAAATTAAATAGTATATAATTAGTTATACATAAATTTATAGTTTTTTTATTAGAATTAGATTATATGGATTTTGTTATATTCTTTTTATTTGATTTAAAGTAATTTTAGTATTAATTTTTCGCGTGATGATGGTTTATGATTTCTAAGAAGTTTGATGAATCTTTGAAAAATTTTGTGGAAAGACGTTATATCGAGGATATTGATGAAGATCATGTTGTGTTTTTTGTGATGTTCTTTGTAGAAATGTATTGTAGCTCGATTTATGAAGCTTTTGAATGTAAAGAGCGTGGTAGGCCACGTTTGGATGCTAAGAAAATGTTGACTTTAATATTATATTGTCATGTGATTAAACAGTTTTCTCCTGGAGATATATCAGAGTTTACGAAGACTGATTCGGTGTTTAAGTTGATTATGGAGGGTGTTAGTGTTTCGCGTACTAGTGTCCGGCGTTATAGGGAATATTTTCGGAATTATTATCAGGAAATTCTATCTAAAACACTGTTGTTTGCATATGATTATGGTATAACCTGTTTTAATCGGGTTGCTATTGATGGTACTATATTAAAGGCGTGTAATGCTCCTTTTAATTATATTACAAAGAAAGATTTAAGAAGACTGTTAATAATTCTTAAAAATGAGCGATATGGAAGTAATGAGGTTGCTTTACTCAAAAAGCCTGCACAAAAATTTTATTATAACAAGAACATGACTGTTGAACAAAAGATAATGTTTCTAGAGGAAGCAAAATCCAAATGCGGATATATGGTAAAAAGAAAATACCATTATATGATCCGGATGCACGTTGGATGTTGAATAAGAAGAAAAAGAAGCAAATTTCATATAATATTCAAACTTGTGTTGATACAACGTCACAGTTATTTTTAAGCATTTATGCATCACAGAATGCTACAGATCACTATGAACTACCACCAACACTACAAAGAGCAATAGAAAACAGTCTAGAAAAACCAGAAGAAGTATTAGCCGATGCAGGATACAACACCGAAACCACATTCTCATTCCTAAAAGAAGAAAACATAGAAGGATACATTTACAACGCAACACAATCCAGAATAGACAAAGGCAAAATAAGAACCAACCCTTTTAGTTTAGACAACGTAAAAATACATTACGAGGAAAACTACATAGAATGCTTCATGGGATACCCACTCTTCAACGAATACACATACATCGTTCATGATGAAAAGAAAACAGCCAAAGGACTACCTGACGAAACCAAGAGAATATACGTTAATACAGAAGCCTGCCGTGACTGTCCACTACAAGAAGAATGTTTAACAGAAAAACAACACCATAAAACATACACAATCTACGGATCACCAGAAAAAAGAGAAATGATAACCAAAATGCAAGAAAAAAACGCGAAAAAAATATACAAACAACGAGCACCCACAGTAGAATCACCATTCGGCACATTAAAACAATTCTACCACCTAGACACAATATTCTACAGAGGACGAGAAAAAAATAGAAAACATACTACAACTCTATGCAACCGCCTACAACCTAAAGAAAATCTTCGAAACACTAAAAACAACACTTAAAGAAGATAAAAGATACATAACATTCATCCAAAATACAATAAACAAATATAAAACAACCTAAAAAAATACTAACCTCCCTCCTCATAATAATGGAAAAACCCCAAACAACACACCATCCCCCACGCACACCAAAAAACACTACAAAAGTATAAATAACAATAACAATAAAACATTATTACGCGAAAAATTAATGAACTAAAATAATGGTTTTCCACAAAATTCCATCATTTTAGAAATCATACTACAAAATACCTCTAACCTTCAAAAAAAGAACTTATTTTAAACAAATACTTAAAAAATAGATTTATAAACAACAATTAAATGATATTCATAATTAAAAAAAGTTAAATTAGAATCTACGACCTTAAATAATTTAGGTCAAAACTCGTCTATAGTTAAAAAAAAATAATAAATATTAAATAAATATATATAGTCATATGTTTATGATGTGATGTTTAAGGAAGTAATTACTATGAAATCTTTAAATGAAATAAAAAATAATAAGGATTTTAATCATAACTTGGAAATTGTTAATTATTCATCTTCAATATTTAGTAAAATAGTTGATTTTAATAATAAAGTTCTTGATGCATTTAATAAGTTGGAAGAGGATGGTTGTACTGTTTATTCAGAAGATTATGAATATATTAATGAACTTAATTATTCTGCATATAAGAAATTAAATGTTGAAACTTATCAGGAATATTCCAAAATAGTTGGTGCTATAGGAATTAGTGAAATATTAGTCAATCAGGGTATCGAAGATAATGATGTTGAATGTTTAACAGAAGGATTATATACGTTAGGTCAGATTTTAAATGAATTAAACGTGTTTGATAAAGAAGATAATTATGTTGGATTTTAATTATAGAAGGTAGTGTCTGTGAATATACTTATTGAAGAAAATAATAATAATCTGAAATCCAAGGAAAAATTTGAGAAAGATTATTATTTAAACAAGTTAATTAACTATGCTATTAATTATGCAAGTGTTTCTGGATTGAACACTTTTATAAATGTCATGTTTTATTTAAAAAATATGAAGGATTATGATAATCAATTTTATTTATTTAATATGACTTATCCAGAGTCTATTTGTGAAATAGAACAAATATATAGATTGTTCATAACATGGTTACCATTTGAAAAATATGATTTGGGTGAATTAAGAGGTAATTTTTTAGAATTATTATCATATAATATATTAAATAATCAATATGCTGAATGTAGTATTTATAGAGAATCAAGAGTACGTATTGTGGATTATATTAGCCATACATGGGATATAATAGTAGATGATGATGAATTATATTTATATGAATGTAAGTTTTCTTATCAATCACTTAGAAGAAAACATATAGATCAAATGATTGCTTTAATGAACAAATTAAATGATTTAAATCATAAAGTAATACTAGTTTTTTATACACCACGAGAAAAGATAAATCGAAGATTAAAATATTTACAGTTTAATACTAAAGAGACGAAGTATGCTGAGATGATAAATAGATTTAATATAATTGATTTGGAAGATTTTAGTAGAGGAAATCCTTTTTTAATGGATTGAATTTAATGATAAATATTCTCTAAATCTCAATAACAAATATTTAATATATTTGATATTTTTAATCATTCCATTTTCGTATTTTAATTAAATCTAACCTCTCTCAATACAATATTTTATTTTTATTTCGTTATAGGCATGCATAGCGAAGAATAAAATATAATTTTTAATATTATCTATTATGAAAAACTGATAAAAACTAGTTCTATAAAAAAAGTGGTATAAAATGAAGAGTTATATAACTCTCCATTTGATATTTTAACTGTTATGTTGTAAAAGTTAAAGTTTCAGTTGCTACAAGTTTATCATAACCAGATGCAATGAAAGTAGCAGTTACAGTGTAGTTACCTGCTTTGTATGTTTCAGGTAATGTGTAATCAACACTTACTGTACCGTTGGTTACTTTTGCATAGATTACTTTACCATTAGCATCCTAAACAGTATTACCGTTGATCTTGAATACTATTTCATATTTTTTAAATTTTTTTGTCTGTTAATTTTCAATGACTTAAAAGATGTATTTGGTAAGGAATATTATTTTGATTAAAGTTTTCTATTGAAATGATGTTGATATTATGTAGTATTGAATCATACTTTGATTGGGTTGTATTCTCTTTTAAATTTATTAATTTGTCTTTTATAATAGTTTTTTCATCATAAGATACTAGAAATATATAAGAATTTGGTAATTTGTTGAAAGAACTTATCATTTGGTTTAAATGCTTTCTTTTTAATACGTTAGAAGAAAATTTAGCTTCAAGTAAGTTAATGGAGTTATTTAATTTTAGTATTATATCCCATGTGTGACTGGTGTATTTGCCAAGAATTATGTTTACTTCTTTATAAATTTCTCCTTTTCCTTTTTTATTTAGTAATTTATATGTCAATATTTCTAGAAAAGTTCCTCGTAATTCTCCAAGATTGTATTTTTCGAAGGCATTCCATTCTATGAATATATTGTAAATTTTCATTACTAATTCTATTGAGTTCTCATTTACTGTTAAAATAAGGGGTAAGTATTTCTTATATTCATCTAAACTTTTTAAATAGAACATGTCCCTAACATATTCATGTATTTCAGAATAATCTTCTATTTCAACTAGTATGTTGATTAAACTATTAAGGTAGGGGTCTTCATAAAACGATTTTTAGCTTTTAAGTTATTGTTTTCTTTTATTATAAAATTATCCACATTATATTACCCTAGTTTATTTTAAAAATATGTTTAATGTTGCTGTTGAATCTGAGGTTGTTTTTTTTTAGTTGTATGTGGTTTGGTAGTTGAGTGGTGTGTTTTGGTTTAGTATGTTTCTGTGTGTCCATCGTATTTGTTGTTCTCGTATTCTTCTTTTTAGTCCTTCTAGTGTTCTGTATATTCTTTTATGACATCTTGGTAGAGTTGTTCTGTAGTAGTTTTCTACTCTGTTGTTTGTTGCTGGTATTGATTCATTTTCTAGGTGATTTAGCATTACATCTAATTTGGATTCTATTTTATCTAAGAATGAAGCTATTATAGGGTTTAGATGGTCTTTTTGGTTGTGTATTGTGTTGTATCTTCTTTTTGCTTGTTTGAATGTTTTGGATTCCCATATTTTATGTACTCGTTCTTTTTCTTTGTCAATTTCTTTGAGTTCTTTTTCTATTTCTTTGATTTCTTTTTTGTAGTCTTTTATTTTGTCTTCGTATTTTTTTATTCTTTTTTCTTGTTTTATTGTTTTTTTGTCTGAATATGGTGTTCTTCCAGGATAAATCTTTTTGATTGCTTTGATATTTGCTATTTTTTCTTCAATGTCTTTGATTTTTCCTTCTAGTGTTTTGATTCGTATGTTTTTTCTGTTTATGTATTTAGTTAGTGGTGTCATGAGGTTTTGCATTATGTGGAAGAAGCATCGATGTTGTATTGCTCCTACTGCTTCTATTATGCTTTTATATCCTTTACGTACGTCAGTAACTATGACTTCAACTGGTTGATCTTTCAATGATTCTTCCAGGAATTCTTGTATGGTTTGGTTATTGTAATCTTCTTCACATACCAATAAATCGCCCATAATAAGTTTATTATGGTAATCTATCAATGTAAGTCTTAAATATAGTTTTTTATTTACAAATACGTACTGTTCGTCAAAGCAATATATGCATGAAGCTTTTATATC
>ODAI011038411.1_pt1 | contig 43841 bp, 35 predicted proteins | sample 1539321 | NCBI WGS metagenome assembly ODAI01 (sample SAMN02144231, study PRJEB22623) | gut metagenome | biome: sheep rumen | host: Ovis aries | place: New Zealand
TAAGCTTGCGTTAGGTAATGAGATATATCTTTGCACAAGTTCAACAACAGCAGAAAATGCCAAAGATAACATTTATCCTCATTTTATTTTAATTGCTTTAGATGCAGAAGGGCATAAAGGGATTAGAGAGTTAAGTACGAAAGCCTGGGTCAATAATTCTTTTATGTCTGTGATGTATAGAGTTCCTACTTATTATGAAGATTTATTTGATATGTTGCAAACATATAGGGGACATGTAATTGGTTCAAGTGCCTGTTTGGGTGGAAGTGTGCCAAGAGCAATTTTAAAATATAAAGATAATCCTAATAGCAATGATTGGGATGGTATTAAATATTGGATTAATACCATGGACAACATTTTTGGTCGAGGATTCTTCTTTTTAGAACTACAGCCGTCTGATTCAGAAGAACAGATTTATGTAAATGAAAAGTTAGTGCAGTTGTCTAAAGAAACCAATGTACCATATATTATTAGTACTGATGCTCATTATCTTACCAAAGAAGATAGAAACGTTCACAAAGCTTTTCTTAACTCACAAGACGGAGACAGAGAAGTTGACGAGTTCTATGCAACAACTTACGTTATGACTCCAGAGGAAATTCATTCCTATATGGATAAGTATTTGGGGTATGAAACGGTTCAGTTGGGGCTGAATAATACGAATCTGATTTATGATAAGGTTCAATATTACAAACTGACAAAAGACTTGGAAATCCCTTATATTCCGCTTGATACAACAGAACCAGATGAAACCCTTTATAAGAAGTATAGAGATAGTATTCCGTTGTTCAAGAATCTGTGGGAATCAGATTTTGACGGTGACCGTCATATGCTGAGAGAACTGCTTAAAGCAATTGAATCTCATGACAATTATCAGACGGAACTTGGATACTTTAAAGTTAATGAATGTCTGGATTATCTCATTAAATCCTCTGAAGTTAATAAAGTTCATTGGTCCGCGTATTTGATGCAGGAAAGAGATTATATCAATATTGCATGGAATACAGGTAGCTTGGTTGGAGCAGGTCGTGGATCTGGCGTTGGATTTTGTTTATTGTATTTACTTGGAATCACTCAAATTGATCCGCTGAAAGAAAAAACACAGACATTTCCATGGCGCTTCCTGAACCCTTATCGTCAGAGTGTACTTGATATTGATACCGACATTGAGGGTTCAAAAAGAGATATTGTCATTCAGGCATTAAAAGATACTTATGGCGTAGACAGAGTATCAAAAGTTTTGACTTATCAGACAGAACAGAGTAGAAGTGCTATTCTTACTGCTGCTCGTGGACTTGGGATTGATAATGATACCGCTTCGTATATTGCTTCATTGGTCGTGTTTGATAGAGGCATGGCCCGTTCCTTGTCTACCATGTATTATGGTAATGAAGAGTATAAACCCTCTGCTGAATTTGTACGAGAGATGAATGCTCACCCAGATTTATGGGAAACAGCTAGAAAGATCGAAGGATTAATTTGCGGCTGCGGGCAGCATGCGGGAGGAGTCATCATATGTGACAAGCCGTTGACCGAATCAACTGGATTAATGAGAACCAAGTCTGGTGATATTGTTACACAATATGATCTCCACTTATTAGAGGATGTTTCGCTCATAAAAATCGATTTGTTGGCAATTGATGCACTTGAAAAGATGCACGCCGAACTGGATCTGCTTCTTGAGTATGGCGAAATTGAGTGGCAAGGTTCGTTACGAGATACATACGAAAAGTACGTTGGTGTGTATACTTTGGAGCGTGATGCGGAAGATATGTGGCAAATGTTATGGGAACATAAGGTCTTGTCATTCTTTCAGATGGAAAAAGAATCTGGCAAAAAAGCTATTGCTCTCGCAAAACCGCATTCTGTTGATGACCTTGCAACCCTTAATTCTGTCATTCGCCTGATGGCTCAGGAAAAAGGAGCAGAACAGCCTCTACAGAAATACGCTCGTTTTAAGAATGATATTAATGAGTGGTATAAAGAGATGACTGCGTATGGGTTGACACAGGAAGAGCAAGATATTCTCAAAGAAATAATTGGAACTTCGTATGGAATATGTGAGGCGCAGGAATATCTCGTACTACTTGTAAACCATCCTAAAATTGGTGGATTTGACATAGCATGGGGAGACAAACTTAGGAAGGCCGTTGCAAAAAAGCAAGCTAGAGATTTTGATAAGCTGGAAAAAGAGTTCTTTACCAACGCTAAAGAAAAAAGTTTAAGTCAAAATCTGACCAATTATGTTTGGAATGTATTAATTATGACTCAGCGAGGCTACGGTTTTAATAAGGCTCATACTCTGTCGTATTCCATAGTCGGATTGCAGGAACTCAACCTTGCCTACAAATATAATATCTTATACTGGAACACAGCCAATTTGATTGTAGATTCTGGGGCATATAATGAATCTGCAAATGACTCTACCAATTACGGTAAGATGGGATCAGCTATTGCTAACATTAAAAAAGAGGGAGTACATATTGCATTCCCACTTATCAACTCTGCTGAGTTCAGTTTTAAGCCAGATTTAGATAACAATCAAATTATTTTTGGCTTAAAAGGAATCAATGGAATTAATACAGAATTGTCGCAAACTATTATTAATATGCGTCCCTTCAAATCAATGGATGATTTTGCAGAGAGATTGCTTGATACCAAAATTGTAAAGCCTAATCAGATGATTAAACTTATGAAGGCTGGCTGCTTTACAGAACTTGATTGTCCAGATAGAACAAAAACGATGAGATGGTATCTGGATAAATACAAGATCGAAAAAGTAGATAAGTTGACACTGGCTCAATTAGGCAGGATGAAAGAATGGCATATCATTCCTCAGTCGTTGCAGAAATCAGTTCAAATGCTCTCTCTTAAATCCTATATTCTGGATGACGAGGGTTTATATGAGATATTCAACGATCCAAATAAAAAACCTCTAAAGAGAGGATATCACGATAGATATTATATTCTGGATGATCAGGCTCAGAATTACTATTATGACTTCTTTTCTGATGATTGTATCGTGAAAGTGGTTAATGAACATTACGTTGTGTCAGAAAAGAAGATTATCAAAGAAGCTGATAAACTACTTGAACCATTGAGAAAATGGTTCTCTAGCCAAGAAGCCATTGATAAATATAATCAGGCGCTGATAGACGAAGCCTGGGATACATATGCTGCTGGCACACCCGCTAAATGGTCTATGGAAGCACTTTGCTATTATGATTCTGAACATGAGCTGGAACATGTAGATGAGAAGCAATATGGCATTGTTAATTTCAATAAGTTACCAGAAGAACCAAATGTGTATGACTGGTACACTAGAAAAATTAACGATGAGTGGAAACAAATGCCTAAATATCAGATTGTAAGAATTGCGGGTACCGTTCTTCATGCTGATAATCCTCATCATACGGTTACGCTTCTTACTAAATATGGTCCCGTCCTGTGCAAACTGAATAAAGGACATTATGCTTTTTATAGTAAACGTATTTCTGTAGTTGGTGATGATGGTAATAAAACAGTACTGGAAGATTCATGGCTGAAACGTGGTAGTCTGCTTCTGGTTTCTGGCATTCGTAGAGATGATCAGTTTTGGCCCATGATTTACAATGATACTATATATAAACACACCATTAATTTTATTAAGGAAGTAAATGCAGATGGAACACTTAATCTGCAAGTTGAAAGGACGAAAATATAATGTATACGGTTGATACTTGTCCTCATTATGGATGTGGGGATTGCAAATATTTTAGAGTGGATGCAGATAGGAATGAGAGTTTATGTAAAAGAATCGACCACAAAAAGGTCAAATTTGCAATCCCCTGGTTTAAATCGTATGACTGTGGGCAGCATTTTCATCTACCTTGTAATGATTTTGAACCGAAACATATGGAATATGCAGATGCAAAGGAGTGGTCTGGATTTGACAATTTCTGGAATGCTTATAAAGAGGCTTGGTTACCGTATAAAAACGAGCATAAATTAACTTGGTTCTGCCTAAACGATAACAAGAATGTTAGATACGGTGTCCCTATTAAATCTTTTGTCGAAGGAACTATGATTCAAAATGATAAGCTGATGGCAGTAAAAAAAGCTTATTACAAACGAGTAAAAGATTTTATTGGATATGAACTGTTATACGAAGATATAAAAGATGGAGTAGATTTAAATGGCTGTTAATACAAGAATTGAAATCATTTGTTCCGTTGAAAATATTCGTTTCTATAAAAATGGATGGGGGATTCTAGTCGTCTCTATTGATAAAACCATTAGTGGGAAACCTGCTGTGGATAGCAATAATGAATTGATTATTAAAGGCAACATGCCAGAGGTACAAAGCAATACTCAATATCATGTAGTTGCAGATTTTACTCCAGATCCTAAATGGGGAGATCAGTATACGATTGTTCAAATCTATTCTGAAATTGTGTTTGATAAAAACGATAAAGGCGCTCAAAAAAGATATCTGCAAGCATTATTTACCCCCAAGCAGTTTGAAACTTTATATAAAACCTTGGATGATCCGTATCAAGTATTAGAAGATGCTGATGCTGCCGCTTTGGTTCAGTGTAAATACATTGGAATGCATACTGCGATGGAGATGATTAATAAATTTCGTACCAATATGGCACTTGGACGGATATTTACTGAACTGGCTGAATATGATCTGACTAACAACATGATTGAACGTCTGATGAACAAATACCATTCTCCAGACATTATTATTGAAAAAGTTAGAGACAATCCTTATGTTCTGGCTGATGAAATTGATGGAGTGGGCTGGGTAAAAGCTGACACATTAGCGAGAAAAGGTGGAATATCAGAATTTGATCCAAGACGTATTGGAGCATACATTCGTAAGTATCTGAAAGATGTGGGTGAATCTGGGCAGTCATGGATTACTACAGATGAACTGCTTGGGGCAATCTTAGATGCATTGGGTGAGGATGTTCCTGATCAAAATATTACTCAATCTATTCAGAACATGGCAGATGATCTTTGGTATAACGAAGACAAAACTAAAATTGGTTTAAAATATTACTATACGATGGAGTATAAAGTTGCCGAGGAATTAATTAGACTTAGAGACGCTGAGCCAGATATTAAAGAAGACGATTATAAAGACTGGCAAAAAAAACTTCATCAAATGGAAGAAGAACAGGGATGGGAATTTACTGAAGAACAGATTAATGGTATTTATCTTGCTCTTAAAGAAAATGTAGTACTAATCACAGGCATGGCTGGTACAGGAAAATCCTCTTTGGTAAATGGTATTCTTGCCGTTCTTAATTCTTATAATTATGTACAGTGTGCGCTGTCTGGTCGTGCTGCCTCCAGATTATCAGAAATAACTGGCAAAGCTGGTTTTACTATTCATAGACTGCTTGGTTATCCCTCTTTTGATCCAGATGCTAAACAGAATTTTTATTATCACGACGAAAGACCCTTGCCGTATGAGGTGTTTATCCTTGATGAAATATCAATGGTTAATACGGTACTATTCTATGATTTGATTACGGCGATTCCAAGTGGAGCAAAGCTGATTTGTTTGGGTGATCATGGACAGTTAGAAGCCATTGGTTCTGGTAATATTGCTCACGATATGATTAATTCTCCAGAAATTCCCACAATTATCCTTTCAAAAATTCATCGGCAGGCTGAAGCATCTGGCATTATTTCTGAAGCATTTAAGGTGAGACATGGTCAGCAAATTGTAGAAAAGAACTATGCGGGGAAATTGATCAAAGGTGAATTACAAGATCTAACAATCAATGCCTACTCTGATGCCAGCAACACTTATTACAATATTATGGCAGCTTATTCAACTGCTATGGCTGATCCCGATTTTGATATGATGAAAACACAGGTTCTCGTTCCTATTAAGTCTAGAGGTAGTGCTTGTACTTATGAACTGAACAATGCCATTCAGGAACTTGTTAATCCTAAGAAGAAGGGTAAAAGAGAAATTACATTGTATATGAGTTCTGGTCATCCCTATGTGCTGAGAGAGGGAGATAAGATCATCAACACTTCTAATAACTATAAACTCGATCCCGTAGTCTATAACGGTAATATCGGTATTATCAAGAGTATTGATGAGATTAATGATGAAATTATTGCTGAATTTGTTGGGATAGGAGTGGTCACTATTCCCTCTAATTATTGGAGAGGATTGGAATTAGGGTATTGCATCACTGTACATAAAGGACAGGGCAGTCAGTGGCCTCATGTTATTTTTGGCCTGGACTATTCTGCATACTCTCTTTTGAGCAGAGAATTGCTTTATACGGCGATCACCAGAGCAGAAAAGAAATGCGAACTTGTGGTTCAGACATCTGCTTTACGTTATGCAACGGTAGTTGAAAGCGTTAGTAAAAAGCAGACCCATCTATATGAAATCTTACATGAACTTGCACATCCAAAGTTAGTTTTTTAACAGTAGACAAATTAAATTATTGACAATGAGGATGTGATTTGATACAATATGGTAGGCTAGAAAGGAGTGTATGCTATGCAAAGAATAGAGCGATCTGTTTCAGAAGAACAGTACAAAATGCTACAAGGGATGACACCAAAGCAGGTTAATGACTATATTGAAGACATTGCCTGTCATTCTGGATTCCATCCTGCGGGATATGGCTTTAGTAACCCTGGTTTTTTCAAGAGTGAAAATGACTATAAAGTTGTTTGGTATTGCTACGATAGCTGTGACTAAATATAATAGACAAATTAAAATACGGAGGACGAACAATGCTTGAATACGATGCTGATTTTTCTGTGAATTTACATTTTGAGATCGATGAGGAACAGGCATTCAAACAGGGTGGCATTAGTTTAGCAGATGTTAAAAAGAATATTGAAGAATTACCTGAATGGATCATGGGTGCGTTAAATGAATTTATTGAGTTCGGTGAAAACGATAGCGTTACAGTAATGCCATATGATTATGAGGTGGTTTTGAATGGGAAAGTAATCGATCTGGATGATATTGAAGACGAAGAAAATAATGAAGAAGATGAAAACCTTGACAACTCTGAAACAGTGGAGACGCATAAATGATTAAAGTAGAAAATATAGATGTATGGGGATTTGAACATGCAATCAGAGGCGCACGAAATCCTATGAACAGTTGGGATAAGAGTGATAGTAGTGTAGCGTTCAATGTGGTTGAAAATTTTGCTCCGGATGATCCAATGCAGGATAAATATTGGGAATGGAACGATAAATATAATTTGAATATCAAAATTGGTAAAAATGATTTAGCCCTTATGAAAAGATTATATAAAGCAGGAACAGAACATAGGAAGTTTCTTCGTCAGATATTTGTCAGTATGGATATCACAGCACCTCTATACTGGTGGAAAGAAGCGGACACGTACAAGGTCGGTACAGTTGCTAATTCCTGTTCTACGATGCACAAGATTGCCGCTAAAGAATTTGAATTAGATGATTTCAGCCATGAGCATTTATTTGGAGAAGTTGATAAAAGATATGCAAATCAGCCGATAGGTGCATTGCAAATAATTATTGAGTGTTTGAATCACTGGCGAAAAAATTATTTGGAAACTAAGGATAAGGATGACTGGTGGCAGATGATTCAGCTACTTCCATCTTCTTATAATCAGAGAAGAACTATTACCATGAACTATGAAAATGTGGTAACTATGATTAAACAGAGAACTAATCACCGATTAGATGAATGGAATGATTTTGTAGAAATCTTGAAAGGACTTCCGTATATTAAAGAAATTATGGAGTAAAATGGGAGACGAAGAAAAATGAGTTGGTTATTACTATTTGCTTTCGGAGTGGGGATGTTCTCATTAGGAGCAATGGTTGGCATTGTTCTTTATGAAGATGATGATAATTGGAGGCCAAGAGGATGGTAGATAAACTGAAATATCATGAAGAGTTATGTAGTATGCTTCATGAAATCTATGCAAAGAAAAATCATGATTATGGAGATTCATTTGGAAAATCCTTTAAAGAGTGGGGAATGACCGCAGCCATGGTACGAATGTCTGATAAATGGAATCGGCTTAAGACATTAGCCATGTTGCCAGATGACGAGAAGAAAGTGATGGATGAAAACATTACAGATACAATGTTTGATTTGGCTAATTATCTTTTAATGACTTGTATGGAGTTAAAGATTCGCCGTGAGGGACTGACACAAGATGAAGATATTTAAAGTTTATCTCGCTGGTGCATGTAAGTACGAACCAGATGAAGGAGAAGGTTGGAGAAATACTGTTATGGAAGAATGGAGTGATTTAGGTATCTCTTTCATTAATCCACTTCATTATTTCAGATACTCTGAAAGTTGGCATCAGAGCCATAAACAGGTTAAACAGTTCTATTTCTCAAAGATTAAAACTTGTGATGTTGTCTTAGTTAATCTGAATAATAGTGATTCTTCCTGTGGTACTTGCCAAGAAGTACAATATGCTATTGATCAGGGAATTCCAGTTATTGGATTTGGACATGACAACGTATACAACTGGCTAGAAGTAGACTGTCAATGCATCTTTGATAAAGCGGAAGATGCTATGGAATATATCTATAATTATTATGTTGTTTAAGGAGACGATATGCCAGACATTAAAACCTATTCTGCAAAATCTATCAAACTAATGATAGACAAATTAAATGAATACCGTGATGCATATTACAATCGCGCAGCCCCCATCGTATCCGATGCTGAATATGACAGATTGTATGATGAACTTGAACAGGCTGAGAAAGCTACAGGAATTGTAATGAGTAACTCTCCCACACAGACTGTTGGATATCCTGTCAAGAGCGAACTGTTAAAGGTTAAGCACTCGCATCCTATGCTGAGTCTAGCTAAAACAAAGAATCTGGTAGAATTTGCGGGGTATTGTGGTAATAAACCAGATATGGTTAGTCTCAAACTTGACGGATTAACTTGCTTGCTAACTTATGAAAACGGCAGATTAGTCCAAGCCGAGACGAGAGGTAATGGTGAAATTGGTGAATTAATCACGGATAATGCACAAGCTTTTCTGAATGTTCCACTTACCATCCCTCATAAATCTCATATTGAAATTGAGGGTGAGGCTATTATTACTAACAACGACTTCAAAAAGATTAATTCACTTCTTCCCATCAGCCAGCAGTTTTCAAATCCTCGTAATCTGGCAAGTGGTTCTGTAAGACAGCTTGATAGCAGAATTACAGCGGATCGTAAAGTACGGTTTATTGCATGGAAAGTACCTTATCTAACTGAAATTGCTAATGATAAAAACATCAATAATTTCGGGGAAAGATTGGAATATGTCCTGTCGTTAGGTTTTGATATTGTACCGTTTTTCTATGTATCTAAATCAGAGCCATTTGAACATTATATCAATAGGCTTAAGGACTCAGCCAAGATTTACAACTATCCTTATGATGGTTTTGTCCATACTTATTTGGATATTAAGTATGGCGAATCTCTGGGAAATACAGGGCATCATCCTAGACATAGTTTTGTACTCAAAGAACAGGATGAAGAGTATGAGACGGTTTTGAGAGAGATTGAATGGGGGATGGGGAAGAGTGGACAACTGACCCCAGTGGCTGTATTCGATCCAGTTGATCTCGAAGGTGCGGTAACCAACAAGGCATCTGTCCACAACGTTAGTATTCTTACCAAACTTGAATTGAATCCTGGAGATAGAATCACGGTATATCGAGCGAACATGGTGATTCCGCAGGTAAAACGTAATATCAGTGCTGAAGAAAGAACTGAACATTTGTACATTAGAGTGCCGAGTGTTTGCCCAGTCTGTGGAGGTAATACAGAAATTAAACGAGATAATAATTCTAACGTTCTTATTTGCACTAATCCAGATTGTAAGGGTAAATTGCTTGGCAAACTGAAGCATTTTTGTTCTAAGGACGCTATGGATATTCAGGGATTATCAGAGCAGACATTACAGAAATTCATTGATTTTGGATGGCTGAACACTATTTCTGATATCTACAAGCTGAAAGATTACAAAGCACAGATGACATCTCTTGATGGCTTTGGTGCTAAGTCTGTAAACAATCTACTTAAAGCTATTGAAGATAGCAAGAATACAACTCTTGATAGATTTATCAATGCTTTATCTATTCCCAACATTGGGAAAGAAGCTGCCAAGACTATTGCAAAAGCTTTTGACTACAGTTTCCTTAAGTTTGGTATTTCTTGTAATAGTTATTATAACTGGCAGAGCCTGCCCGACTTTGGAGAAACAATGGAGAAAAGCATTAAGCGGTTTTGGAAAGACAACAAGGATTGGGTAACAAGCCTTGGTTGTAAGATAGAATTCATTAACCCTAATGAGAATAGAATCACGAAGGTTAATGATGCTGTTGCTGGCAAGACATTCGTAATTACTGGTAAGCTGAACCACTTTAAAAATCGTGATGAATTGGTCAAAAAGATTGAAGAATATGGTGGCAAGGTTGCAGGATCAGTTAGTAAGAATACAGATTATCTTATTAATAATGATATCACTTCTATGAGTGGTAAAAACAAAAAAGCCAAAGAATTGGGAGTAAAGATTATTACCGAAGCTCAATTTCTGAGCGAGGGAGCATAAGGAGAAAATATGGAGAATACGAAGAAAAAATATCAGTGGGTTCCTACAAGGGTTCATACAAGAAAGATCGACCGTATGGTTGCTCATAATGTAATGGAAGAAAATGATTATAAGAAAGTCAATAAGCATGATTACAATACATATCGTACTGCAAGTGGTATGACCATTCAGGAAAGAATTGGAAGTTTCTTCTCGACTCACTGGAGATCTGCTGCTAACGATTATCAGGAGAAGAATTAAATTATGCCAAAAAAGGTTGATATTACAGGACAGAGGTTCGGACGATTAATGGTTTTAGAACCTACGGATCAGAGAAACGATACACGAGAGATTATATGGAAATGCCAATGTGACTGCGGAAATATAGCCTACACAACGTACCATAGTTTGATAAGTGGATATAATCAGTCGTGCGGATGCCTTAATAGAGAAAATAGTGCAATAAAAATTAAACAGCACGGATATACTCCTGAGGTTAACAAAGATGGAGCAGATGAAAACCATATTCTAAATGCTAAAACACCTAAAACCAATACATCAGGATATAAAGGTGTTACATATCTAAAAGATAAGAGAATGTGGAAAGCAGCGATTGGATATGGAAATAAGAATTACGCTCTATTAAAAAGTAAAGATATTAATGATTGTATTATTGCCAGACAGATGGCAGAAAAAGCTGTTGAGCGAGGAGATTTTTTATCCTGGCTGGCAAATTATAGAGAATCCAAAAGGAGAGAAGCATAATGAAAGTAATTAAGAGAGACGGCAGAGAAGTTTCTTTTGATAAAGATAAGATTCGTGCTGCCGTTGAAAAAGCATTTGTTGAGGTTGACAAAGAACTTGATGATTTTGGATTAAATAAGGCTAAAGAAATTGCCAATTATGTTGAATCTCTTGCTACAGATATGAATGTAGAAGAGATTCAGGACATTGTAGAAAACAAGCTTATGGCAAGTTCTAGAAAAGATGTTGCTAAAGCATATATTTTATATAGAGATAAGCGTAACAGGGTTCGTCAGTGGAATAGTAAACTGATGAAAGATGTTTCTGAGAAATTGAAAGCATCCAATGTTCAAAATCAGAATGCTAATATTGATGAATACTCATTTGGCGGTAGGAAAGGTGAAGTTGATGCCGCAATTATGAAGCAGTATGCACTAGATAATTGTATGTCAGAAATGGCTAAAAACAATCATCTTACTAATCAAATATATATTCATGATTTAGATTCATATGCCGTTGGTATGCATAATTGTTTGAGTATTCCATTTGATAAATTACTTGCTAATGGTTTTAATACACGACAGAGTGATATTAGACCTGCGGGTTCTGTGAGTACGGCTTTTCAATTAGTAGCTGTATTGTTCCAACTTCAAAGTTTACAGCAGTTTGGCGGAGTAAGCGCTACCCATTTAGATTGGACAATGGTTCCTTATGTAAGAAAAAGCTTTTATAAACATTTTGTTGATGGACTTCATTATATTGAAGATCCAATTGGAGATAAATATCTCTCACATATAAATAATGAATTATCTATTGAAGATGAGCGTTATAAAAAACCTTATTCATATGCATATAATTATGCTATGGATATGACTATTCGTGAGACAGAACAGGCTGCTGAGGGAATGTATCATAATCTTAATACATTACAATCAAGAAGCGGAAATCAACTTCCATTCACTTCAATTAATTATGGAACGTGTACTTTGCCAGAAGGACGGATGGTTACTAAAGCCCTTTTAGATATGTCTATTAAAGGTAATGGTAAATTGCATAAAACACCCATATTCCCTTGTGGTATTTTTCAGTGTATGAAAGGTGTAAATAGAAAACCTGGGGACCCCAACTACGATCTGTTTAGACTTGCTCTTAAGTCTACTTCAACTAGACTTTATCCTAATTATGCTAATGTTGACTGGTCTGTTAACGCAGGTTACGACAAAAATGACCCCAAAACTTATTTCAGTACGATGGGATGCAGAACGTCGAATGGTATGGATATTAATGGTTTTGGTCAGCTTAAAGATGGGCGTGGAAATATTTGTCCTGTAACAATTATTCTTCCAACATTAGCAATGGAAGCAAAAAATGAAGTCAATAAGTGTGTTGACACAAATATTGATGAACGTGATTATATTGCTGAATTTATGTTGTTATTAGATAAAAAAATCCATGAAGCAAAGGATATGTTAATCGAAAGATTTAACTATATTTGCTCTCAGTCGCCCGAATCAGCAAAATTTATGTATGAGAATGGCACTATGGAAGGATATGTTCCAGAGGAAGGTATTCGTTCTGCGTTAAAGCATGGCACAATTGTTATTGGTCAGCTTGGTTTGGCAGAAACATTACAGATTTTAATTGGATGTGATCATACTGAAGAAAAAGGTATGAAACTAGCCAAACGTATAGAGCAGTTATTCAAAATAAGATGTGCAGAATTTAAAGAAGAATACAAATTAAATTTTGGCGTATATTATACTCCCGCAGAGAATCTGTGTTATACAGCCATGAAGAAATTTAAAGAAAAATGGGGAGAAATTCCTAATGTCTCTGACCGAGACTTTTTTACAAACTCTATGCATGTGCCAGTTTGGAAAGAGATATCTCCCTTTGATAAAATTGATATTGAATCCCAGCTAACTGGTTATAGCAATGCAGGCTGTATTACTTATGTGGAGTTAGATGGTGGTGTTAAAAACAATATTGATGCTCTTGAAACAATTGTAAATTATGCCATGGATCATGATATCCCCTATTTTGCTGTAAATGTACCCAATGATACTTGTTTAGACTGTGGATTTACTGGAGAATTCAATGATGAATGTCCTATGTGTGGGAGCAGAAATATTCAACAGTTACGCCGAGTGACTGGATACCTGACAGGAGATTATCGATCCGCCTTTAACAAAGGTAAGCAGCAAGAAACTGAAATGAGGGTGAAGCATAGATAATGAAGTATGCAGGTATTATTAATAATGATGTCGTAAATGGACAAGATGTTTGTGTAAGTTATTGGTGTCAAGGGTGTCGTTTTCGATGCCCTGGATGCCAGAATCCTCAGACATGGGATTTCGATGGCGGAATAGAGGATAAAGAAGAAAATATTATTAATAATGTTATTGAAGCAGTTAAAAAAAATGGTATTCACCGCAATTTATCAATTCTTGGTGGAGAACCATTATGTGATGAAAATCTATATTTCACTTATAGACTGATTAATAAAGTAATCGAAGTGTATCCTAGTATTAGAATCTTTATTTGGACTGGATATAAGTGGGAAGATTTAATTAAATACTGCGAACAGGATTATATGGTTGTTGATAAAAAGAATGCGAGTCGATTAAAAGGTATTTTATCAAAAACGGAGTTATTGATAGATGGGCAGTTTGATTTATCACATAGAGATATTACTCTCCCCTTTAGGGGCAGCAACAACCAAAGGATAATTGATGTTCAAAAATCATTAATCAGTAAAAAAGTTATTCTATGGCAATCAGAATGAAGGAATCATTATATGGAAGAAAGTAAAGAAAACGTCATTGAATTCTTAACTGGCGAATCTCACGCTATCGTGACATTCAACCAGAGGAAATACGTTAATAAAATGAAACGTCTGGCAGCTAAATTCCCTAAAGAATGTGAATGGATCGTTGAAAATAAAGATGGAAGTATATGTGCAAAGATACCACTCACATGGATTAAGATATCTCATCCACGACAGGTATCTGATGCACAACGAGAAGCTGCCAGAGACAGACTGCTAAATAGTCGTAAAAACGAAAAGAGGTAATGATGGCAATTTATGTATGCTCTGACATTCATGGTCAATATGACCTTTATAAGCAAATGTTAGACGAAATTAAATTCTCTGATGAAGATGAATTATATATTCTAGGAGATGTAATTGATAGAGGAAAAGACGGAATAAAGATCTTACAAGATATTATTGATAAGCCAAATATCACCTGTCTTATGGGCAACCATGAATTAATGATGCTTCATTACTTTACAGGTGGTAATACTGGTTCATGGTGGAGAAATCATAACAATGGTGGAGATAATACTTTGGAAGACTTTACTAATCTAGATAATGAGGAGCAGCAAAAAATTCTGAACTATCTGGAAGATATGTTCCTTCAGGTTGAGATTCCAATCAATCAAGAGATATACCTTTTATCCCATTCTTCATTTATTGAAGGTGGTACTACAAAGGCGCACAAAGTTGGTTTTAATAATCATTTAGTAGAAGATGTGGTTTGGAATTCCCCTTGGAGATTTTGGGAATATGAGCCTTTAGAATACTACAAGGATGATGGTAGAATTCATATTATAGGTCATGTTCCTGTGCAAGCGCTACGTGAAGAAGAGTGGCCCGAAGGAATTATGCCTCAGATGCCTTGTCCCTATATTGATGACGAACATCATATTATTAATATTGATTTAGGGTGTGTTTTTTTAGATATGGATATACCAGAGATTGACCAGGGGTATTTATGTGTAATGAATCTGACAGAGTATGCATCTGGTAACAGGAACTCCTTTATGTATTTTACGAAACCAGAGGATGATAATAATGGCAAGTATTATAGTCCCGAATAAATATGAGTTAAGTTATCATGTAACAGCGAACAAATTAATTTCAAATGGTTTTAAAAAGAATGGGGATGTTTACCATAGAAAGAAGTGGCTGAGTGACTTGGTTTATGTTGAGATCGAAATTGACTTGAAAGAAAGATGGATGGTCTATTTCGTAAAAACAAGCAATTTTGATAATTACTATGCACACTTCTATGAACCGCCAGAAGATATGCAGGATAACGAAGTGTATCAGAATATTGTCAATAAATTTAATCGATACATGGACGCATTGTGTTGGTTTAGGATTTTATGGCGAAAAGATTATAAACCACAGAAAAGAATTGGGAAAAAGAGAGGCAAGTATAGATGACATGAAATTTATAATCATTGGAATTGTAGTTGCATTCATTCTTGTTCTTGGCTTCTTTGAATGTCTGGCATTGATTAAAACTCCAGAGGAAAAAGAGTGCGAAGACCAAGAACAGATGGAATACCTTAAAAAATGGAGAGAGGAAAATGAGCAGAAGATTAGTAAATAACTCCGCACGTTGTGAAGGATGCGTGTATTGTTTAATGGTTAAACAGAATAATCTTGATTACGTGCGGTGCAATAATAGAGAACGAACATGGATGTATGGACAGCATATTGAGCCATGTAGGGAGTACAGAAAGGATAAAGTTAATGCAGATAGTTAAAGTTATGTATCATGATGATGAACTGGAGAAAATTAAGAAAATTAGTGCTGGTGATTGGACGGATCTTCGTTCCGCTGAAGACGTTGATATGAAGCAAGGAGAATGGCGCTTAATTGATCTGGGGGTAAGTATGCAGTTGCCTGAGGGGTATGAAGCCATTCTCGCAGCGAGAAGCAGCCTGTTCAAGAATACAGGGTTATTAGTTGCAAATGGAATTGGCGTGGTTGATCATAGTTACTGCGGTCCAGAGGATCATTGGAAGCTTTCAGTCTATGCTACTCGTGATACTCATATTAGCAAAAATGATAGAATCGCTCAGTTCAGAATTCAGAGGATACAGCCTGAAGTATTCTTTAAGACCGTTGATAAACTGGAGAATCCAAATCGCGAAGGCTTTGGTTCTACGGGTGTTAAATAAATAGGAGCGACCAATAATGGTCGCCTTAGCATAATTCACCTGCCTTTCTAGGAGTGCTAAAAAGTTGGTGTTCGGGAACGCAATAGTCACACTCCTAGGAAGGTTTTACTATACTCGTTTACTATTGTAAAAGGAGGGCATATGTATTAATACAAATACAAACATCTTGGCAAATTTGCAAGAAGCTGTAGAAAATGGTATAATATCTAATACAGTTATGGCAAAACTGCAAAATGATGTAGAAATGGCTAAAAAGAAAAAATACTTAGACATGCATCAAAACAAAATCTATCAGGGTAAAGACGGACGTTGGTATACCAGAATGCCCAAAGCTGGAGGTGGTACAAAACAGACAGCATTTCGTTCTCTGGAAGACGCGCAAAAAGCGATTATTTCATTTTATTCTATAGTAGATAGTAACCCTACTATTAAAGAGTTATTTGATGAATGTCAGCTAGAGCGTCTGGAACGAAACAAGATAGTATCTGGAACGTATCAAAGGAACAAACTGATTTTTAATCAATTCTATTCTGAATTTGGGAACACACGTATTAAAGATGTGACTGTACGTGAGATAGCAAACTTTATTGAAGATACTGTGTATAAGCATAATTTAACCGCAGCGGGCTTCAAAAAAGTCAAGGGTGTTATGATCTCTGTGCTGAAATATGCTGTGAAGAAGGAGTATATTGATTATACTTTTGAAGCGGTAAAACCTCATCTGGATATTTCACAGAGTGACTTATCTGAAGATAAGATGACAGATGAATCAGAGGTATATAGTGAAGATGAGACAATCAGATTACGGAATTATCTCTATAACAGCACAATGATTCATGACCTTGCCCTATTGCTTTTCTTACTGACAGGATTAAGGAATGGTGAATTAACTGCTCTTAAATGGGAAGACTACAATGGTGAAAGCTTATTCATTCACAGGATGGAACGAACTGAGTATGATCTGAATGGTGAAAAACATTTTGTCATTTTGGATGAACATACGAAAACCCAGAAGGGTACGAGAGAAGTTCCACTTGTAAAACCTGCAATTGATCTGCTTGAGAGAATGCGTAAGATTAACCCAGATGGAGTCTATATCTTTGAAGATGAAGAGCATAGAAGAATCACATCAGAAAATCTGAGGAAAAGATTGGTTACTGTATGTAAGAAAATCGGAATCAGATATCGTTCTCCCCATAGAATCAGAAAAACATTTATCACAATCCTTCTTGACGGTGGAATGTCACCCACTCTTGTGAGTGATATTGTTGGTCATAAAAATCCCACTACTACATTACAGTACTATAAATATAGAAGAGCGTCTAACCAGACAATTCTTGAAAAATACGATCCTGTATTTACAGAGATTGGCTAATTTGTAGCAGTTTTTGTAGCACTTGACCCCATTCGTTTTTAAGTAACTGCTACAAAGTGCTACAAATTAGCCCTAAATTAAATAAAACCCACGGTTTTACGTGGTTTCTCAATGCGGGAGAAGGGACTTGAACCCGTGGTAAAAGTCCGAAAACCCCAGTGTTTAAGCCAAATTTAAGGAACCATGGGTGCTACAAAGTGCTACAGCCATAAAATTGTGACAAAAAAGGAGGAGCAGTTTTGCCATAACTCTTCCTCGATAAAAGTGTGTATATAATCTTTTAAACATAGTCAGTTTGACAGCTTATATATGAATTTTTATTCGGTCAAAAAAAGGAATGACCATCAGGCCATCCCCTTAGTATTAAATACATACTTTAAGCTAATCCAAGTTTTAGATACAGAATCATATCCCCAAATATTCCCGTCAACGATGAATGTCTTCGTAATCTTAACTTTTGTTCCCTTTTTGAGAATCTTTAGAACATCACCGTTCACAGGTGCTTTTCTCGCATTAAGCAGTTTTGCAATGACTTTACCAGAATCAGCTTTTTGAGTCTTAATAGCGTATTTCTTAATATACTTCAGACTCGCCCAACCTTCGCCATTTACATATGCCCATCCATCCTGTTCTTTGGTGATATAGACATAATCTCCCTTTTTAAGAGTGCCAATGACCTTGTTACCAGTACCCGCCTTAGAACGGATATTCAGCCCCTCAGAGGTGACTTCACCAATAGATTCAGCAGTAACGGTGGAAGTGGAAAGTGTGGGTTTGGCTTCCTCTTTCTTTTCAGGAATAGAATACACATATTCTATATGTCCGATGCCGCGAGGACGTTTTGGATCATTTCCAACGAACAAAATACAGTCACCGACCTTTAATACCTCTGGGTTCATAATATGTCCGTCTTTAATAGTGACATCTACAAATTCAAATAAGTCACTTTCGTAAATCGCTGCTGTATTGAGTAGCCAGGATCCAATATCCAGCCCAATCTTCCTCATAGTAGCCATCCCAGAAGAAGAACAATCAGAGTAATATTTGCCATCTTTATACTTGGTAAAGACATAACTTCTACGACTCTGATTGTAATAATTTCTACCAATAATGATATCGTATGTTGCTACGAACTTTTTCCTTAAGCTGTCCGTCATCTTCTTGTGACGCTTGACACAGCATATTCCTTTATGCTTACCATTAGGGGCTAACTTTTTATATCTCTCTTGAGAATATTCATACAGGTTTTTGATAGAGGGTCTGCCACCCCCATGACCACAAATTTTAATATCTTTGTCTGTCATTAATTCTCACCAACCTTTCTATTATATCCATATTCAGCATCAGAACTCCTAAATCCATTAACCAGATTTTCTTCCAGTTTCCATGCAACGTCTGCGTCCATAATCGTGTCAGCTATTATAATAGACTCAATATCGTCTCTGCCTTCAACAGCAATGCTATATTCAGCAGAATTGCTATACTTTCCAATTTCGGGATCAACCCCCATACGAACATGACCGTTCTCTTTGTATTCCTCGAATTGCATTACTCTGACATAGAACTTAGGAGTTCTTATTAATTTATTTTCGTACACAGCAGTAGTTGGTATAATGTCAACTATAATTTCATACCATGTCAATTTTTCATTATCCTTGTTATCCATCATATGTTATCCCTCAATATTCGTGGTAACAGGAACTTCAAAGGCATTAACAGTTGCCTGTGCGATAGTATCCAGTTCCTGACAAACACTTTCAATAAACGTTTCTACTTCAGGTGTTACTTTAATGCCTTTCTTCTGAAGATATTTAACGACATACATCTTCTTATCTACACCAGACATAGGCTCAGACTGTGCAAGCTTTTCTGCAGCCTGCACCCCAATTGCAACAATGTTATAAAGACGCTTTTCAATTAACCAAGGGATCATTTGTTCTCGCACCCACGGTAAAACATAATATGCTACCAGAATAGAGATAATACTTGCTACGACTTCAAATAAGTTGCTCAGAATTACGGTAAGAATTGCTTCAGCCATTGTTTTATCCTCCTATTAATCTTTTTCTGCTTTGATGGGTAAGGCTAAGACTTCTGGATATACTTTTTCATCCACGATGCCATCCCCACCTGCTTCTTTGTATCTACGAACCAGATCACAAAAACGATCCAGTTCAGTTTGATTGATATAACCCTGTCTGGTTACATCATGATAAATCCGAAAAATTGTTCCACGATATGTGTCAATTATGGTTTGGGCCTGTGTGTCCTGCACTTGTTGTACCATGCCAATCAGCTTCTTCATTTCGTCAGCGACTTCATTAAGTTTAGAATATTGCCATTTATCATGTGCCTCCAACTTAGATATTCTTGCTTCGATTTCAGCATCTTTATCTTCAGCTTCATTTCTGATCTTGTGATAACCATTCAGCCTGTCCAAGATCCATTTTCCAGATTCGTATACTGCTTTTACAAATAAATATACCAGTGCGATTGATAAGATCACGATCAGCACTGGTGATTCGGTCGCCATAATCAGCGATATTAAATTTCCCATTGGATCATTCCTCCATTATTTCTTAAAGGCTTTTGCTGCCTTTAGTGTAGCTTGGTCAAATTTTCCTGTTACAGAAACGCCAAGAGTTTTCTGAGTTGCTTTCACCTTGTTTTCCGTGTTCTGACCAAATTGACCATCTACTGTAATGTCTTTAATTGAGTCATCAATCCAATTCAGCAAACGCTGCATTCGTTTTAGTTGAGTAGGATAGTTGGTAAGGCTGGTCATCCCATCACCTTTTTGGAAATAACCTCTGGGTGGCATAACGGGATAAATGTCCTTATAACTTTCCTTCTTGTTAACTTGTTTTTTAGTCTCTTCCTTTTTGCTGACTTCTTTTTCAGGAACTTTCGATTCGATCTCTTTCTTTTGAGAGAGAGGAGTCATGAACCATTTCAGATCCTTTTCTCCAGTTAATCTGTTTAAATCAACCTTTCCTCGTATTCCATCTGCAATACCTTTATCTGTGTATTGGTGTAATTCCACGCCTTGATGACAAGGATATTTGGAATTATATGTACCAGTATTCTTTCCGTAACGGCACTCCCACCAAACACAGTTATTACCTCGATTATCAATGAGTTCTTTGTATTTGGTGTATTGGGAATACTGAGTATAGAGCATTGTCTTCGTGCCTTGCTTGTTAAGCCACGACAGAGCCTCTGCGACATTGCTTCTATCATTGTTACGTTCAATATCCAATATGTAGCCAATAAAATATTTGCCTACTTTCTTCTTACAGACAGATACAAGATATTTAGCTTGGTTTAATTCATTGCCTTTTTTGAGGAAGGTGTAAATCCAATATGGTATCTTGTATTTCTCACAGTAAGAGATGAAAGTGTTTAAATACGAATCAATAAAATTAATTCCCTCTGTTCCTTTGGTGATCATAAAGGGATGATTTTTCTTTACAGGACTCCAGTTAATAACTGGATCATGATGACTAATATCAGGGATTATTTGAGACATTTTGCACCTCCCTTCTAAAAAAAGAGAAGAGCCGTTTATACGGCTCTTCGTTATTGTAATTGTACTGTTTTGATTGTTAAGTCATAGCTTCAATTCTTTGCTTTAATTGTTCGTTCTCTTGCGAGAGTTGTTCAACTTTAGTTTCAAGTTCATTAATTCGTTTCTCATGTTCTTGTTCTATAGCAAGCATGGGTGGGATAATGTGACGGAAATTCCAGTTTTCAACTTTACCGTTACTATATTCAGTTGCAATAGGATAGCATTTTTCTACATCTTCTGCTATAAAACCAGGAACGTCAACTCCATAGCAAGGATCATTTTGTAACAAATAATCATCATTATATTTGAATGATACTACAGGTATATTTAATATATCCTTATAATTAATGAGTGGCTTGATATCATGTTTATATCGTTTGGAAGAAGATGCTGCTTTTAGTATTTGTCCATTACCTTCTAATCGACAATTTGCTCCAGAAGCTGACGTTTGCATACCCGCTGGCGGCAGATAAAGAGAATTATTTTTATTAACATACAATACCCATCTACCGAGTGTATTGGAATAAATTCCAAAATTGGCATCAGACGAATCGGAAGCATACAAGCTCCCCTCATGATGAGAGTTCTTGACTTTAAAATATACACCCGTACCTGCAGTAGTGGAGATTACGGCATTTCCCGCAGAAACAGTAAGCCATGTAGTATTACTGGGCTGTAGATATATACTTCCTCTAGATGCAATAGATACCGTATTTCCTTCAAGATGCGTTGAACCAATACTATCCTTAAATGATCCATATCCAAATAAAATTTCATTATTTGCATTTACACCACAAAGTATTCTGTTTGTATCATCGTTAAATTTTGAATATATATACTTGGCATTAGTATCTATTGCTATATGACCGCCAGTATATAATTCATCAGATACCTTTAACTGACCACTGGCTGTCTCTTTGATATATGAAGTGACAGACGCAGATTTATTATAATGAAAGCTGATTGCACCACCACTGGTAGCAGAACTCGCGAGATGTACTTCTCCATTAGTTGCTAACCAACATCCAAAATGATCTGTGTCATTATATGCTGTGCGGCCTCCCGTACCCAGCGCACCAGTAACATATGTATTGGCTGTGACATAAAGGGCATGATTAACTGAAACATCGTTATATAATTTTAAAGTGCCTGAAGCAGATTCATGGATATATGAAGTTGCAGTTGTTGCTTGATTATAATAGAAATATATATAAGATCCACCATTGGCTGGCCCAATTAAAAATGCATTGCCTGCATTGTTTAGCCAAACTCCTGTTTTACCATCAGCGGCTTGGGTTTTACCATTTGTTCCAACACCTGTGGTGACAGTAACTCTGCCACCTACATCAAGATTACCAGATAGTGTTCCACCAGTAAGAGGAAGAGCATATGAAGAGTAATTAACAGAATCTAATAATCGTCTCCATGACTCCCAACTTGTTGTTGAACCCATTCTAGTATATATACCAGAATCATTAAAAGCCATTTCATGGGCTTTTCCACCTGAAGAATCAGCCCATCCTCGTAAACCAACAACATAAGAATATGTATCATTGGATGGATTATTTACCGTCGCTTTATTTTTTAAGCCTGCAAAAACTATATTATTTTTATAATCGTTTGGAGTAGTTGCTACAGAACGTTTATCACCCAGTGTAATTAAAGCTTTTGCTTCGTTAGCTGTGGTTGCTGTAGTAGCGGTACCCGTAACATTTCCGACTACATTACCTTCCCAACCATTTGTTGTAATTTTACCAAGTAAAACCGCAGTGCTAGTTCCTGATCCAGTATTCTTCCAGAAATTATATAATCCACCATATTCATAAAAGTCAACTTGATTATGTCCGCCATATCCGAAATCTATTGCATGGTAATAACTATTCGCATCACCTTGTCCACGGAATTTCTGTGATTGGAAATAACTTGTACTATCGGTTCCAGTTTGAATAATAGGAGCAATAAACTTAGTTGCAGTGATATTAGCGGGAAATACTGCATTAAGATCGGCATCCCAAGTATAAAGACGATTATGTTTCATCATATAATTGCCACTAGGGTATGAGTATACAGAACTACCCAAAAACCTAATATCAGACACAGACAATGTACCATAATTTGCATCTGTAATTGAGGTGATTTTAAATATCATGCGATATTTATAGCCATTAGTTGTTTGACCCGCGCTACCACCAAAACTATTACTACTAAAATATCTAATATTATTTCCGCTCCATCCTGCAATATCCTGTCCTGAGAATACTTCTGTAAATGTATCTGGATTACCTCGCGTAGAACGTTGTAAATCTACTGTAGCTGTAACGCCTGCTCTACTGACCCAAAGATATAAACCATTTACATAAGCATATCTACCGTCACTTGGATAGATTGTTACTCTTAACCAATAATTTGTAGATCCTTGACCATTTGTGCTATTCTTACCCGCATATATCCATTGTTCACGAGTTTCTGCAAATAAAGCTTTCTTACTATAATCAGACAATCCATAATCTTGCCACGTTGCACCCGCATCTGTACTATATTCAACAGTAATTGCTTCGGCTGGCAGACCAAAAGTTTTATTTGAAGCTGATGGACCAATGTTATAAGCAGTTATAGGATCAAGAGATCCAGCTAGTCCTTTTGTACCAAAACTAAGATCCATTACAGTATGATCATGGGTACCTGTTTTAGATAAATATAAAGTATCTCCATAATCCTTATCAACGATACGTGTCCAATTATTCCAAGCTGTATTAGCTTTAGTTCTTAAAAAGATTCTATTGGCAGAATCATCAAAGGCTAATTGAGCAGCGTAAGCTGTACTCCATGGAATACTTACAATCATTCCGTCATTACTAGCCAAACCATTATTAAGTCCTGAAACTCTAGCCCATTTTATATAGTTGGTTTCCACAAAATCGTCAATAGTATCGGCTGTTAACGGATTTGATGAGTAAAGCTTTTGAGTATATCCTGCACTATCAGCATACCCCGCAAATATCTTTTCCCAGTCATCAGATTTCCATGCACCAGCTTGATATCTTAATATATGTAAATACTGATCTCCATAACCCCAGTTAAGAACAGATCCATACGAACTACTTGGTGCTTTACTAAAAACTATGGTTTTCTCAGAGCCAGCGTTGTTATAAAAGAATTTAATCATCCCAGCAGGAACTTTTTCCGCATTTGCAAAGTATTCTTTAGCTTTGGCGGCAGTTGTACCAGAACCAAGGCCCTGATCATTTCCTCCGTAATTAACGTATGAGGTTGCAATTACATTACCATTACCATCTTTAGTCGCTGACCCAACTTTAACATTGTCAGTCGTAATCCATTTAGTCGTTCCGCCATTAGCAAATGAATCAATTGTCAATAAATAACTAGCAGAAGTTGCTTGTGGCAAAGCATTGCCGTCGTTCCATTTTAAAGGGCCTGTAAGAGTACCGCCAGTAAGGGGAAGGTCTAATGATGCATGGCCTATAAGATCTCCCTCAAATCCGTTAGATGAAGTAATTTTTCCCAAAGATATTACTTCACGGTTATTATAACTAAGGCGAACCTTATCATCAGACCCCATATAAAGCATCCATGTATTGGTCGTACTACCATTTGCAAGTGTCCCAGCAATACCATAATTGTTTGGTAATATAATATTTTTACCAGAACCTATAGTAAGATTGCCATTAATAGTAACATTACCAGAAAAAGTACCACCAGATTTAGGGACAAACCACGCAGTATAATTCGCAGTATGAATCATTGTATTATGTGTAAATTCATATTGATGTGTATAAATATAGAGAGTGGTATTGTCTAATTGATTAAATCTTCCAAAGCTATATTGAGGCAATCCAGTTGTGCTATCAACAACAGAGGTATTATAAATATATATTTCGTAATAAGCCCTTGAAGATGGACCGATCCATCCTCTGAAAATTGTATCCGAACGCCCAGGATAAGTAACACATATTTGCTTTAATAATGCTTTAATCCATTCATCAATATTGGTTGATGAAGTGAGTTTTGTATTGGGATCATTAACCAAAGTGTTGTTGGTAGTGACCAAAGGAGAATCACATAATATGACATTACCTTGACCATTACCATTAGCAATATGAGTTGCTTGTAATATACCATTAATGTAGGTTCTGTTTCCTTGTAATTCCCATCCATTAGCCGTACCAACTAATCTAGGAGAACCATCACTAGATCCTCCGTGAGATAAATACATATTTTTATTGTAAGTGTAAATTCCCCATACAGAATCTGTGACTCCCGCCGTACTATTTGCATCTCCGCCTAAGACAACCGCAGACCATCCACTGGGAGCTTTATTGATTCGTACTCCTTCGTTATATGCACCTGAAGGGGGGTTAATAACTAAGCTCCCACTCATTGTATCTCCAGATTTACGCACATAAATATCATTTAAATGAGTGGAGATATTACCTGTATGTAACCCATAATACATAGTTGCGGTTTGATAAGTTTCTGGAAGTGTGTCTACAAAATCTACGACAATATTAGACATATCTACACTTCGTGCAGAGTCACCAATAATTAATCGTTCTACCACACAGTTTCGATAAGCAAAGTTATGTTCAATATAAAAATATTGACCATCACTTCCAAAAACGGCAACGCCATCAGATAAGTTTCCTATTATCGTAGCATTGAACTGAGTCCATGCATAAGGAGAAGTTGCGCCATGATAAGTATTGATTAATATTTTTCCGCCCTGTCCGTGTGAATGATCTCCACGAATTGCCACTTCCATGTAAACCATTGTCCAAGCAGTTTTCATGCTATCGGGTAATTTAATACGGGCATATTTCCTTGCGCCTGAACCGCCTACATAAACACCCTTATTAAACAAATATGAATCTGAATTATTCCGAATCTGAGGAGCATAATTAACATAATTATTTTCATTCAGTATTGCATAACTTGTTCCATCTTGACCCAATGTTCTATTAGGTGCAAAATACAAAACTCCGTTTTTTGCCCATAAACTATCGACAGTAGTTGATGTTCTAAAGAAGTGAATACCCTCTTGTGCATTATCCGAAAGATCTGCTGTGTAAATAGAATTCACGCCTACAATATTTGAGTTACTGAGATTAAGTGCATATGAATTATAGTTATCACCATACTGATTGCTCAGTAACGTTAATGGTCCCGTCATTGTATCCCCAGCCTTACTAACTGGCGTATATCCTAAAGCAGTAGTCACATTGCTACTTGTTAATTCACCACGTATGGTTGCTGAGGATTTGTTCTCAACATTGCCAAGGCCAATAGAGGACTTGGTTATATTAATGGTTGAAGTTGATGAACCATCATATGTACCTATATTAGTTGAATTACCTTGAATAGTAAGAGTTGGCTTGGGGTTGTAGTTAGTTTTATAAGGAACTTGGATGCAAGTATGGGCATCGCCTGCCTCAGGAATCACAGATTCTGCTGTACCAGTAGTAGATACCCAACTAAATCCAGTTGGATCAATATTCCTTGTACTGCACATGACATCAAGAACATCTGCATGAAAAGACATAAAATTTCTTTGAGTTCCATCGGTTAATGCTAGCGCCACATAATCCGTAGAATTTTTTTGATATTTAAACAAATATATATCAGGATGCCAACCACCATTATCAACTGCACCATAATTAGTAAAGTATCCATCATACATATAAAAGTTGATTAACAAATCAATAGGAGATAGATGAGAAGAGTAATCATATCCCCTAACATGAATAATTGGCATTCCACCACCATTCGCCCATTTAACACCTGTGTATAGAATGAATTCAAAACCACTAAAATAAGCACTAGCTACACTAAGTATATCTCGTTGCGTTCTTAAAGGTCCTGTCGAAGATAATATAGGCGCTGTCAGCACCCCAGTACTAGGATTGGCATAAATACTATTATTCCTCAAAACAGTATCAGTATAATTTGTTGTAGTTGATGTAGTGTTCTTTCCTAAGATTAAAGGATAATTGGCATTGGTTGATGATAAAGTCTGCGTTACTTTGGTATCAGTAAACACAGCATTGCTGGGTACGTTTGCTTCTATAGTATGACCATTAACCGTTAAAGAATCTAATGAAATCTGCTTTACTGAATCACCATCGTGTCTAAAAATGGGATGAAATACATCTAAATTATATTGACACCAACTATATACGGCTCCTAAGTATATATAGCACTTACCATCATCAGTTGTTGGTAATGATTGTGACCACCAAGTGTCATCTAAATAAAATAATCCATCAGAACCTATTGTTCCCACTAAATATAAATTATTACCAACCACTAATTGTTTTTCAGCAGTATTTTCAAGATTAAAGTGATAGCGACCATCAGCTACAGTATTAGATGCAAAACGCCAGGTACGATCTACTGCGCCAGCAGCAACAGATGCTCCACCATCTTTATAAAATATAGATCCTAATAGAAAGCCATGAGAGTTTTTAGTCTTATTTGCCGAAGTAGTAGAAGAGGTTACAATACTTTCCCAATGTCCATCAGACGTTTGTAAGATTAAAGAATATGGGAATAAAGCAACCGATCCAGCCGTATAACTTCCATAATCAGATCGCACTTTCCAGTCTGCATCGGTATTATACATCATATCCACAACCCAATACGTTCCGTCATATGTAAAGTTATATATCTGGCCTGCCTTGATAAAGTTATTACCGGGAATGCTTTCATATGTGCCGTTGTAAATATATTGAATGGACTTAGCACCTGTATTATTGACATTAAGTGTCAAATTTTCTCTTGCACCAGTATTTGTATTATCAAAATACACAGAAATACGAGTACCTTTAACAAGATCATCAGCGGTAAATGCGGTGCAAGTTACTACTTTGGCTGTTGCATTTGCTGCTGAAGAACAAGTACCTGTGAACTGTTTAGCATTGCCAACTTTAGCTGATAATTGATCTAAGGCATTTTGCGTAGCCGTGCTAATCGGCTTATTTGCGTCACAGGTATTATCCACATTTCCTAAACCTACATTGGATTTGGAGAGTGTGTATGATCCAAGTTGGGTGCCAACAGGATTTTTATAAGAGAGTGTCGTACCTGAGAGAGTAATATCTGAGACTAAATCTTCAGGTGCTGGCGTCCAATCTGTGGGTTTGTTGCCACGTTCGAGTTTGACTTTAGATACAGTAATGTTGTTATCTTTAGTAGCACCTGCAATGCCACAGTAAATTAAGAGTGTTAAATCTTTAGTCGCTGCTTTAGTCACTTTAATTGTCGCAGATGCTCGTCCATTTATTATTTCTCCAGTACAAGTGTTAGAACAACCACCGTCAGTAGTATTGTAAAGATAAAAAGTAACTGATGTAACATTACCTGCAATCACATCGATATCTGCCGATGCAACAAATTCATCATTTACTTTATAAGGAAGTTCATATAAATACCAAGTTTTATACCAATATTGACTCGTGGCAACTCCATATGAAACTGGAAGATAAGAATCTTTTACCAGATTTCTCCCGCCAATTTCAGTATCCCCTACCGCATTCTGCACAAAGGATGTAGTGGCTATTTGAGCAGAATTTGTTCCACTAGTTGCAGTCGGTGCTTTAGGCGTTCCTGTTAGTTCTGGGGAGTCGATTTTTTTTACCTTTAAGGTATCAGTAGAAGAATCATAAGTGAAATCATTATCGTATGTCGCACGTTTATTATCACTATTTATCCAACTCATCCAAATAGGGCGATCACCTGCAGAGCTAGCTACAGAAGTATTAAGATTAGTAGCGGTAACCGCTGTCGTAGCCGTAGTAGCTGATGTAGCGTTGCCATAGAAGTTTGGAGCGACCATGCCGTTATCTTTTAGTGTGAATTCAACGGTTGCGGTAGCATTTGCATCATCACCCGTTAATGCAGTTTCAGGATCATAAGTGTTTAATACTCCATGCCCAATGAATTTGAAAACTTGTTCACTCATATGCTGTGAGCTATTGTATGCAAAATTTTGATATACATCTACAAAATAGTTTCCACCAGTTGTTCCGATACGTATTAAACGAATCTTTGACACTACCTGACCTGTAATTGCACTAATTTGTGTGATTCGTGCGCCTGAATCTCGTACAGAAATATTAAATTCACCAATAGTTGGTGAACCTGATGCCCAACCGCCAGTAATGTATAATGAAAAATTGGGATACCCCGCAGCATCGTTTCCAATTTTAGCGATTCTGTACCAACCGACAGCTTTACCTACTCCAGCGGGCATCGTAGCTGTTCCCATGGTAAGCGTATCTAACTTATCTTTATCTTCCGCTGACATCAAACCCGCTACCGAAGAAGTCGCTTCGTTAGCTACGAAAGGTCTGATAGCACCGTCCTTAAACCAAAGAGGCGTACTATATCCAACAAAATCAAATGTATAATTACTGTAGGTGAATCCAAGATAGATATAGATTTTACCATCTTCAGTTGTTGGTAATGTTTGTGTATACCATGTATCATCAAGATAGAAGAGTCCTGAGGCATTATTATATGTTCCCACTAAATAGATTGGAGCATATGCAGTAAGTGTCTGTCCACAATTAAATGAATATCGAGCATCCACACCATATTGAAAAGCTCTGGTAACATCATTACCGTATCGACTGCCACTTGCCCAGTTACTGCTAGTATCGGCATAATATAGTTTTCCTAATTTAAAGCCAGTAGTATTTTTGGTCTTTGAAGTTCCTGTACCATAGTCTGTTGTAAAGCTTTGATAATTACCCGAAGAGTCTTCCATAATTAAACTATATTGTTTAATACCATTTGTACCCGCTAAAGGTTTTGTATAATAAGCAGTTGTAAAATATGGATAGGTATTTCGATCTCCTGAAACACTATACCCTTGTGTTACACCATCAAATGCAATACGAGTAGCGTTTACGCCATTGGTTGTATTACCATAATTGGTAGTATTAGCACCAGGCATATCAGCAAACAGTGTCATTGAATCCAAAAAAGTTAATGTACAATTTTCCTCTTCTAAAATTTCAATCTCAATAATTCTTGAATTTGCTACTACATGAGGATTGTAAGATGATTGAAAACGGAACCCCAACAGATGATTATAATTATTATTAAGCCCTGTCTCCGTTGCAGCGTGATATACATGGCTATATAATGGGCGATATGAAGTATTATTAATTGCATTGTAAATTTTATAAGCGGCATAAGTATTCCTCGCACCGTCAATCGTCACTTCACTATATTGATAGCCGTTTGAAATACCATTGATAGTCGCTTTTAATCTATACGAAATACGCCATGATTTATTATAGTTTTCTGGTTTGACTGTAGCAAAATACAAGTAGCCTGCTGGATCACTATTTGAAGAGCAGTAAACATTCGTATAGGTCTGTTTCTTTAATGGTTGAATTTCCGAATAATCATATGTTGGTTTAATATATGGAAGGTCTTTCCATAAATCCGTACCATTCCCCAGCTTCATCCAACCATGACGCAATCCACCAGAGGTATAAAGTGCCTCACCAGCTTTGGGAATAGTTGTAGTTGCTTCCCATTCTGCTTCAGTCTTATAAGGATGTTTGAAGCGGACTTGCAAGTTTGTATCTGCCATAAAGGATTCCTCCTTTCTTGTTTAATTTTCAATTATATATATGTAAAAAGGAGACTCAGGGAGTCTCTTCGATTATTCAGTCATTATAAAAGTCAGCTACACAGAATGGTTAAAACTGTATAGCTGACTTATGGTTATATTTAGATTTTGTAATGTTCATTGTATTCTTGATGCTCCTCTTAAATTAACTAAAATTACCGTCCAAAATAAGTACATCGCCCGAATCTTGCGTTAAGTATCTTGCGTTAACAGCAGAGGCGACAAGATTAACATTCCCCGTACCATCAAAATTAACCGCAGCAGCAGTTACAGCTTGAGAAATACTAAAACTACGACTATTGGCTAATTGCGTAGCCTTAGCTGCTGTATCTGTATTTGTAATGAAATTCTTATCATTGGTTAATTCAGATACTTTTGTAGGTACAATAATATCAACTGCTCTATTAGCATCAGGCGTTAATGCAGTACCGTTCTTCTTCACTGTAACAATAACATTCTTTTCTGCATCAACTGGTGCATGAGAGCCAATTGCAAAATCATAAGCAACCTTTCCATGATCTCCACGAAAAGCTGTGGAGGATGTCTCACCCAGCGCAAGTGACGGTGAAATCTCAACATATGCTGAACCACTCCATCTATAAGTAAGATTAGTAGCTTTATCTACATAAATTTTACTTGTTTCACCAGTACCAGGGAAGCTTGCTTTATTGGTATATTCAAGAACATCATCAACATAACTAGGTAACTGAGACGAAGGTACCTTTCCTGTTGAATCCAGTTCTGCTACACCAGAGGCAGCACCCTTTTGACTTGTGGGGATCGCACTTACATCAGCCGCAGTTATAGTTACATCAGCGGTTAAAGCATGACCATTGACTGTTCTTCCTGTAGGGACTTTCCCACTCAAAGCATCAGTAATTGCTTTTCTGGTCATAGTACCATCTGTACTATCGCCTGTTGACCCATATAATTTAACAATACCCGCTACAGTTTCACTAGCCGTTTCATAAGTCGTATCACCAGAAGTAATGGTAATAGTATCATTTTCTGCATTAGCCGTAATAGATACGTTCGCCCCACCTTGGATAGTTAAAGTGTCTGTCTTACTATCAGCAGCAATAGTGGTAGTACCAACCGTAATATTACTAAATGCATTCTGGTTAACCTCAGCACCAGTTGCTATACCCGCAAGTTTTGTTTTTTCCGCACTTGTATAATCGTTGGAAGATAGTCCTTTTCCAGTTTCTTTATCAACTTTATTGCCTAAAGCTGTGTTAATAGGAGATAAAGCCGTATTAATTAAACTATTAATTTCCGAAGTAGAAAGACCAAGGTATGGCAACGAACTGTAGGCCGTCGTACCATCACCAATTTTAGCCCTTGGCGTTGAGTCTAATTCAATGCACATTTCGCCACGAAGAGGGATCAAAGCAGCATTTGCAGCTAATTCCCAGTCCGCTTTTGACTTCGCGCATAAAAGTATCCTCGTATTAAGCGTGGTCGTATTAGGCATAATTCACCTCCTTAATTATATATTCGCATTAATTAAGTCTATTTTTTCCCAATCTCTGCCTATACAATAATAATGTAAATCATCTTGATTCCATCTATAAGTAGCATTATCAGTTGTATCAATATAGAGATGATTAACATTTCCAACAACTGGGAAGTGTAAATAACTATCCACAGCCTCAACTTCAAAATCAGAGGAATCAGCTATCATCTTTTCTATTAATTTCTTGACCTCATCCGTATACACTTGCATACCAGAATAGTCAATAACCTTTTTTGAAGCCATAATTTTCCCTCCTATAAAATAATCTCCTTGTATTCCTTGTAATCCTGTTATACCCAATTAAATATGACTTAAGGCGTAGTCGCAAATAACGCCTGTATCTCAGCAGTAGTAGCCGATTCGATGACAGGAATATCCAATGCTGAGATTCTATCAGATACATACTGCTCAGTAGCATACCCAGCCAGAGATACCGAAGTATCTCCAATCATCACCATCTCATTATCAATAAGCATATATTCCTTATACTTATCATTTCCAGTAACGGTGTTATCTTTAATCAGATAAATCACATTCGGGTTAGCATCTGCTACGGCAGGCAGCGTATCAACAATCTGCGCCCTTACCATATTGGCAGCAGCCACAGCTTGATTAACAATAGTCTGTACCTCTGCTTCAGTAACTAAATCTGCAACAGCAACACTACTATCCATAACATTACCATTAGCATCAAATACAGCCACGTTACCGCTAGTAGCAGATACCACTTTTCTCATAAGAGCATCAAGGTTCTGATGAGGAATGGTAATACTATAAGCTGGACTTGCTCCAACACTTAATGGCTCAGATTCTTTGTAAAATAATAACTGTGTGCTATCCTGAGATAACGTCACAGTTTGAATTGATTGAGCATGAATTGTATTTATTAATTGTTTAATCAAACCATCATATGTGGTCAGATTATCCAATGAAATATATTTAGCCATAACTTTTCTCCTTACTTCTATTCATTAAATAATCGAGCAACTGATTCGTTATCTTCACTCTGCATAGATTCTCCTAAACGTATATCGAACCTCGTATTAAATGTTTCATCAAATACATCGTAGACAATAGTCTCAACACCTTCTCTGAGAACAGATTGAATGTACTCAAGAGCTTCTTCTCTGGTCATAATATCCAGAGCCTGTATCTTTGCATCAAAATCAGATTCAGTCATATATCCTTGACTTTTTACCCATTCTTGCGTTGCATAGTATTCTGTCTCAGTAACATTACTTGTGTTATCGACTGTATAATTGGTTATTGATGTATTAGTAATAACTTTGATGGTCGTATTTTCATCTTCAGTGCCAACATCATTATGTTCAATCATAATTACATGGTCGCCATTGCTTTGGAAAATAGTAATCAAACCATCACAGACCTTATATGAACCGTTAACCTTATATAATCCATTATCCAGTTCTGATAGTACGACAGGATCTGCTACATTTCCATATAGCTGTTCTATGGGCCTATGCCCTATCTGGTCATAATCAATATCTCCCGCACTATATACACTAATAGGAGTCACATAATATCTTGCACCATTATGGTTAACAATATATGCCCTATATGTTCCAGATGATGTATCTAAAATCGAGACAAGCTGCCCTTGGTATGTATCCAAAGCACGATTCAAAAATTCTTCCGCAGTCGCTATATTTACAAAACGATATACTTTAGAGTGAATAGGGATTAAATCAAAGTCCTCATTAATTAACAGCATTTCCTGAGTATCAGAACATAATACTATATCCCATTGATTGACAGTACCTGCATTAATTGCATCCTGAACTTTTTGCTTTGAAGCAAAGAAAAATCGAGAATGTAATGAGTAGTCACTTGCCATATCATCACCTTCTTTTAAATCTTCTGAATAGAAATATTACCGTTCTCCGCAGAAGATCCACCAAGTTCAACGAGAATCTGATTTAATTGTGCCAGATCTACGCCAGTACCAACCGCTCTACCGTCAGATGTTCCATACAGCTTGCCTTCGGCTTGGTCCACCATTAACCCATCAAATTTATTCTGATTCATGGAAGATGCAAGTTCAGCAAGAGCAGCTGCCATCTTCTTATTCTCAATATATAAAGAAGCAAGGGTCGATAATTCGTGATCACTAGGTGTAAGCCACGAAGAAATAGGAACAACTTTCATATAAGCAGTACCCGCACTCTGTCTTACCCTCTCAATGGTATTACCATCTTGGTCCAGTTCCGCTTTAACAAAAGTCAGACTAAATTCAACTTCCCCGCATTCCTTGGTTAAATCAGTAGTCATAGTTGTATCAGGAAGAGTGTATAATAAATAATCATCCTTATAATTATCATCAGCTAAAGTCAGTTCATATAAACCACTTGAATTACTAATAGGAAGCTTATATTCAAATACACCACTAAAGTCTGCCATTTCATATTCATCGTTGTATAACTTCGGGACAACAAATCTTAATGCGTCAATAGAATTAGAACGTTCTGTAATCGCCCCTGTAGATTCGGTCAGCACAATACTGTTATCATTACGAAATAAGTAAGTATTCATAAAAGCCTCCCTTCTTACTGTTGTTCGCCAATAATATATTCATATTCTTCTAAGGTAATCTTCTTAGAAGCCAACATCGTCTGTAATTGTGTTTTTGTGAGTTTACCCTTTTCATATAATGCCTTTAACGTTTCTATAACATCATCATATTTCTGTGCCATATTAAAAGCCCCTTTCTATCAGTTCCATCAGGAAATCCTCTTTAATTTCTTGAACAGACTTGAAATCTCTGTCTTTAATCTGGTTGTATTCATTTTCATGTATCTCAACAAGAGTTACAGTATGATACATCCCCTCTGACGGAAAAGGTAATAACTCACTTGTATTATAAATTTTCTCATTATCTGATAAAAAACCTTGGGCCTCTCTTAAACTGCACCTGAGCGGAATCCCATTTACAGCTTGAAACTTAACGTAAGTAGGCCCATCTTTTTCATCGTAATGCAGTAAATCAATTACTTTACGATTCCAAATTATCTTAAAATATTTAATCATAGGATTTCACTCCTTATATAAAATAGAGCATGTACACATAGGTACATGCTCTAGTAAACATTATAACGAGAACTCTAAACAAATTCCCGAATTTCCAGTAGGTGACCAATAATCTCTAGTACCAGGGGCATTGTAGCTATCAATACCAACGATATAATGCCACGTATAAGTATAAGCAGGCATGGCAGATCTCGTCATGTATTTACCCAATGTACCGTCTGGGAATCTACGTTCTCTGTCAGCGGCAGTTAACAGATAATCAATGGTGTAGTTACCATTGCTGTCTGGTTCACCTGCTTCTTGGTCATAAGGTGCATAGTTAGAAGTAGATACCAGAGACAAGATAGCAGGAAGAGCAAAATAGCAATCGCCTGTTGCTACAGTTGCCGTACTCTCTGTCGTACCAGAATCAGTATATCCCTCGTTAGCACTAATACGGCATTGCTTGATTAACTGTCTCCATAATATAGGAACAGCATTATAGAAACGAGTGTTCAAAATACGATAGTTCTGTTTGCTTAACCAACCGCCAGCATTTGTACCATACATAATTGGCATAGGGTTACTTAACAGATGACTCATTAAGAACGTCATACTTGTTCTTGCACCAGAACCATCAGATAAATAATACCGTCTCAATCCGCACATTTCTGCCGTAATCGTTTCTCTGGGCCATAATGCCATATCACGACAAGCTTGATCTCCTAAATCAGCATAATACAGCTTAGCAGAGTAAATTGTACCCTGTGCATAAGAACTGATAGCACCATCATCATCAATGGCTGCCCCGAATACCAGAGTAGCATGATTAGTGGTAACACTTCTTGTAGCACTAAGTGTGCTATAAACAATAGCTTCATTAGGCTGGTTACCTGCATAGATGTGCAGAGTATTGTCACCTGCTAAGTGACGTAATACAACAATATCTCTTACATCCCCAGCACCCACAGAGGCACTATTTGTACCCCAGATGACTTTATAACCATTCGTGGATCTAAGTCTGAATCCATTACTGCCGTATCCCTGATAGCATTGGAAGAGTACGCTGTTGTTACTCGTAGCACTATTCCACTTATAGTCAACAACGAGTGTCCAATCTTTATCTTCGTCAAGTAAAGGAATCTCTGTATCATAATAATCATTGGCTGCACCTGTAAATGTTCTTTCCGTAGGAAGAAGATTTACAGATTCAATATTATCATACTCATAGTCGATTCCCATTGTGAAACTAATTCGATCTTTAGAATTAACTGTAATAGGTAATTGACCATTACGCTTATTCTGAAGAACAGCGTAAATTTGAGTCGGTGTCATATCAGACAGACTCATTTCTTTAAGGGCATCCTCATTATATCTATAAGTCTCATAATCTGCTTCAATATCAATATCGCCTGTGATAATAGGATAGGTCTTCCAACCTTTGAATAGATTATAAACATAGGAAGGTTCCTGAGCAGTATAAGTAGGCATAGTACCATTATATTGAGCCGTAGAACCATAAGCGCCAGTCTTCGTATCTAACACAGTACCATCAATATTAAGGAATCTTACTGTATATAAATGATCTGTCTCAGAATAAACAGCGCTAATTGTTCTATTGCTACGAATATTATTCAGAGATAAATCCCAACCTGTAAACGTATAATCCTTAAGAATGGTCTTACCATCTTCCATATAAACAACCATTGTAGGAGTTGCAATAGGATTCTCTGCACGAGTAACAGGATCGACAGCATTATTACCTTCAATAATGTGCTGAACATCAAATACTTTACCTTCGGGGTCAATATCAGGATTCTTAAATGTGACCGTGTATGCTTGCAAAATAGCAGCAGAGGGTACATCAATGACCAGATCCTGCCAAGCAGCGTGATAGCTGTCAAGCGTAAAGGTATCGGTAGCCGCAAGATGAGCAGTACCAGTCAGCACAGATTGAGTGGTTTCATAACCAGAGGCATCAACACCTGCTAAGTCAAGCAGAGTTTTCAGCCAAGCATCACTTACTGTCCAATCCACATTGGTTGCTCTGAGTCTGCGGAGATTCGTTGAATTGGTAATCATCTCAACAGTATCTACAATAGGGCAATTCTCAACAACAATACGAATCAGATTCGTATAATCAGCAATTCTGAGATCCGTTAAATAAAGCAGATTCTTCAGCGTGATAGAAGAGATTGCGGGCAGATATGCTGTAGAAATCTTACCGCCAGATGCAAATGTAATACCTGTAAAGGATGTTCCATTTGCATAGAATGTTTCAAGATTAGGGCATCCGCTTAAATCCAAAGCACCAGTAAGGTTAGGACAATTACGGACATCCAGAGTCTTCAGCAGAGTGTTATTACCCATATTAAGAGTAGTTAAAAACGAGTTACTATATCCTTCTGTCGTATTACCAATAGTCAGCGTCTGTAATTTTTCTGCCTTGGAGAAGTCATTATCATGGATATAACAAGCACTCAGGTCACCGACAGACTGAATCTTGGAAGCACCATAGATAAGAATAGCAGTATCATCCATGGTATCAAAAGGACACTCAATATCATATTCCACACCCGCTGTCGCACGAACCTGTGTACGAGATGTAGCACCATGCATTACAGACAGATACATATTTGCATAAGGGGTCAGATGTAAAGTGTAGTTAGGTTTAACGACAGCTTCTTGCGGTGTATTACATCTAATCATTATCTGGTCAGAGGTCGCCGTATTACCAAACCATCTGGTAGCCATATACATAACTTGGTCACGAATAAATTGTCTTCTATGATACTTCTTACGTCCATTTAACATTTGGGTCAGGAATCTGGGCGTAGGAGCATAGAACCTGCCTTTTCCCAGATAGGAATTAATATACTTGGTCTGAATGTCAAGTCTCCACAATTCTTCGGGGAACTGATTCTGCCAATTATCAAACTCATTAATCATGCCCTCAGCGTTCCAGCAGTTAGCTGATTCACGATCAATGAACATAGCTTGCAATTCATCATGGAATAAATCTCTGACACGGCAGAAGAATGTAGATGCAGCACCATTAAACACATAACCAGAATTCGGGTCACCTGGTGTACGATAATCTGTATCTTCCATACCATAAGGCATTGTCATTTCGCCGCTATTATTTCATTCTGTTACTTTTATGACCTGTTAATAAACAGGCGGGGACGGTGCTTCTTTAAAGTGTCTTTACACTTGACCGTCCCTCTCACACTTCATATTTGGGGTTATAATGTGAGTTCAGACTGTTACATCACCCATTACGGGTGTCCTTTCGTTCAGTCGTTGTTCCTCTATATATTCATTTTTATCAATAAATACATAGTTGGAAGGCGTTGCCCAACCCCTTGGGTTTTCGCCGTATATTAGAAAGGATTTTTTATACTTGGCACAAATAATAGTCTATGCCAAGTGCCGAGTCAAAATCATATCCCCAGAACTCAAATCTATATTCTCCATCTTCACATTTATGCCTCCACCAGAAAGTGTTCTTTGCTCTGTTATCAATCATCGTCCACTGTTCAGTAAACAGCCAGAAATACAGAGCAGAATCAAGCACAAAATAATCACCTAAGTGGTCATGGAAGTCTTGATCAGTGGAGTTAACAACAAACTTATAAAAATCTCTGAATGCCTCAAGATTCGTCTCATGGTCTTCAGTAGTAATGTTTTTCATCTCATAACGCAGACCATAAGTTTCGGTTTTTCCTTCATTGAACGTATCTGCTTCCAGACTGGCAATGGCTTCTGCACCACCAGGGAATGTAGAGTTGGGAAGAGTGTTATCCATAATTTCTACACAGAATTCTTTAGGATCGTTCTTATCTACAACACGAGTTTTATCTGTCTTTTTGGAATCACCAATATTACCAATAGCATAGAAATGCCAATCTGTATCGTCATACTCTCTATGAGTAGTTAAGTCTGGATCGTTCTCTCTTACAAACACAACAGCATTATAGAATTCCATCGTATTCTTTACTTTAGAATCATTCTGTTGAGCGAGAGACTGATAAGGAAGATAACGATTATATCTCTTTTGAAGAAGAGCGTTATTTGCATTCTCAGAACTCGCGATATTCACCTTCAAATTCATGTAGTCAACAGGTACGGACGTTCTGGAAAGACTTACTTTACTTGTGGTTGTTCCGTCACCAAGCGTAATCACCGTAGTATCTGTATTCATAATAAAATCCAGATTTCGTCCAGCAGCAGCATATTCATTCGAGGTAGTCTTATTGTTACTCTTTTTTAAAAATAAAAAAGGGATGAGTCATTTCTGCTCATCTCTGCATTTTCATTATTAGATTATATATGCAGAACAGATCATACCATTACCCTATTAGGGTACTCCCGTACATATAAATGTCACCATTTATATTGTGATCGTTACGGACTATTTAGTTTCATCTAAATAAGTTGCCCACGGTATTGCCTATCTCTAGGTATCCACCGTTTTGAGAGAGTTTGCTGTATATATTGCTATATAAAGGGGCATAACTTTTCAGTTCACCCTGTCCCGAATGAGATGCACCAGTAGCTGTCCAGTTATCTAATACTGGATCGCCATTTGTATAAATACATTGAATTGTAGTATCAGTTACTTTATCTTTCTTATCGTTCGTAAAATGAGGACAATCAAGTTTAAAAATACGAAGATCTGGACAAGCTTCAGCCAGATGTTCAGGTGTCAGATTGTTATTCTCATCATAAATCTGATTACGATTATATCTGTTAATCATTTCTTCAGCACTTCTCGCATCAGCAATGAAGTTATTCAGAATATCCTTGTCAGAGAGAGAAGAGTTATAACACTTCATTCTATAAATCCATACGTCACATTCAGTAGAACCAATTGTAATATCTACAGGTGTCTCCTGTGTAAAGGAGTCATCGCTTGTATAGACCATAGGACGAAGAGCAACACCATCTTCATAACTCATAACCATAGGAATGGTTGCAGTATCTTTGTTAATATTGAACTCAAATTCAATTATATCTTCCTCAGAGTAAGGAATCATTAAGTTGTTAACCGAAGAGGTTAAATATGCTTGATGAGGTTGCATTTGAAGTCCAACAATATTAGTATCTCCAGAACGACATGTCAGCCAAGTGGTAGACACATCCCTTACATTAGTTGTTTTGAAAATAAGCTTGAATTCCTTACCATTCTTCTTAGCATCATCGCCAAACAGCTTATAATCAAACGTTGCCGTAGTACCTGCTTTGACGCAGAAATATTGGTCACCATTGGCATCAATCTGATACCCACCATTAGTCCAGTCAAAGTTGTTGGATACAGACATATGATAAGTATCGTTGCTCCAGATTCTATCTGCACTATTATTACTATAACCAACAGGATTAAAGTCTAACTGTAAATTCGCTGTAATAGGAGCAATATCAATATCAAGTTCTTCAACAGTAACTCTAATGGTCTTAACAGTTTCACGACAAGTAATAGTTAATGTATGTACACCCGCAGTAGCACTCTTATAACTCCATGTATGCGTACCGTTAGTAACAGTCTGCGTTCCAATACTAACTCCATCAACTGCTAATGTGACAGTAGGAGTTTCGGTATTAGGATCATAGATGGAATAAACAATATTAGTAGTATCATACTGTTGTGCAGTAATAGTCTGTCTGTTTGTACCAATAACAGGGGTATCAGATGTCTCATCGAACCAAATAATATCTTTGTAAATATGATCTGTTTCGATGTCGCTACCACTAATATTAGCGGTAATATAAGCATCCAATAAATGCGCTCCATGCGTCTGGGCAGGAATGGTATATCCCATAGGAAGACCAGAGGACGAAGTTGTTACTGTACCAATTTCCGTACCATCTAATTTAAAATGAACAACTTTACTAATACTACCGTAAGGCGTATAGTCAAAACTTACAGGTCCAATAGGATAAGTAAAGCTGTCATTGAACGAAGATTCCAGACGTACATCAACCATCTGTACCGTCCAAGTACGAGTGGCAAGAGTACCATTATCATCAGTAATACTTAATGTAATTTTCTGTGTACCTAAAGATACAAAATCAGTTACATCAAATGAGTATTCCTGATTAGATGCAAGAGTCTGTGTTCCAAGAACCGTATTACCGATTCTCCAAGTAGCAGTACCGCCAATATCAATGTTAGAACTATCTAATGATCTGTAATGATATCTTAAGATAACTTTCGATCCTGTCAATGCGACAACAGGAGTGGTAGTAACATAGGAAATAGTAATAGTAGAAGAGGTCTGCTGACCACCTCCGCCACCTCCAACAACTTTAACTGCACATACCGCCGTAGCATTCGCACGAACAAATTCGTCACCCTCATATGTCCAGAGGGTTAACATATATTTCTCAGCGTCACTTAAGCTGTCATCAGTATCATAAGTAATATAATACTTTTCATTCGATCCACCGCTGACATCAATATTATCAATTGCAGTTTCCAGTTCTGCAATCTTAGTACCAATAGTAGTAATATTGCTCTTATTACTGTTAGCAGTAGATGCTATTTCATTCATTGCAAGCTGAATAGAAGATACCGTAGTAGTATTCGCTTTATCTGCTAACAGCGTATCAACCTCAGATGCAGTATAATACTCATCTCCATCCAATTTACCCTCAAGAGTGGCAATGGACTGGTTAATAGTAGACAGACTATTATCAATCTGAGCCTTGGTGTAATAATCGTCTAGTGCAGTAGTAATAGCTTCAGAGATTTCAATATCCTGAGATAGATCAAACTGAGCAAGCTGAGTACCATTATCTGTAAAAGTAATAAAATGCGTTACCGGATTATAGGTAATAGCCAGATGTGTTGCCAGATTATCCACTTCCGTTTTGGTATAATAATCATCTAAAGCTGTTTCAATCTGACCTGCAACTTCTGTAGTCATATCCGCACGAACTGCATCTTCAACAGACTCTGCAACGTTATCTTTAATCTGGTTAAATTCATCTATCTTTTGGCTAACACTATCTACTGCATTTGTAGCCGTGGTAGCAGCATTCTTAGCATCAGTCACAGCATTATCAATCTGAATCAGATAAGATTGCCATCCATCAGTAGGCTCAATTAATTCATCGTATGATAATGCCTCTAAAACTGTAAGCTGAGAATTTGCTCTGGACTTCCAACGGTATGTTCCCGCTGAAGTAGTACCAGTAGCTTGAATTTCAAATTTTAAAGTTCCTGCAACCTGTGTCATAGCATCATTCACAAGCATATGGAACATAATATAATCTGTACTATAAGAAACATTACAAGCAGTAGTAATAAATCCCTGTGATTGAGAATTGACTATATAGAAACGAATAGTCATCTGCATTAAGTCAATTCCCTCAACATATCTTGGCATACGGAAGCCAATCAATTGAGCATTACTTTCCTGTGTAATGTTAATCTGATTCGGAGCCATCGTGATATTTTTGGCGGCATCAACAGTAGAAACAGCTTGATCATCCTTGTATTCGTCATACCAAGAATAAATATTATTTGAAACTTTAACATAGTCTGTCGCAGATTCAGGTTCGTTATCTGTTTCTGTCACGTTAGTGACCTCTTCTGTCGATTCAGAATCATCACTTATCAAATCACTAAAATTTGAAGGCATAGGCTTCATACCTCCTTTCTCTTAATATGATTTATATTAGTCTATTTTTATAATATTCCAATCATATATATACTATTAATTAAATGCATACAGCATATAAATGAAAAGGACCAGAACTACAATTATCAGTATTGGTAAATAATAAAGATCTAACCACATATTGTGTTGCCTCTTTAACAACAGGCATATTTTGATTTAAAATTACATCATATTTAACACCAGGCGTTGCTTGATCTTCAACAAACACATTTATGGAATATAATTCTGCCGCTACACTGCCATCTAATTTTCCACAAAAACCAATAATATGTTTATCTCCAATTAAACTACTAAGCGTTGGATTTGTATCATAGACAGATCTTCCCGTAAAACCATAATAGTGAGAATTAACTGATTCTGCCCCCCTGTAACCAGCCAATGGACTTCCTCCACCATATATTTCTCCATCCAGTTCAATAATAGTGATTTCACTACCACCATCCATCTCATCCAGTTTCACTTTATCCTCAGCACTCATCAAACCACTAGCACTGCTAGTAGCTTCACTATAAGTAGTGTCCGTAAATACAGCATTTGCAGGTACACTCTTATTAATGGTGTATCCAGAATCTTTAACAGTATATCCATCTACACCCCATGTTAGAACATGGTTTTCGATAGTGCCTGATGCCTTGCCTTTAATTTGTGCATCATTAGTTACATTATCAATTCCTAATTCTTCCTTTGTGGTCGTAATAGGAAAGTAGTTATTATTTTCA
>ODAI013560757.1_pt1 | contig 43822 bp, 41 predicted proteins | sample 1539321 | NCBI WGS metagenome assembly ODAI01 (sample SAMN02144231, study PRJEB22623) | gut metagenome | biome: sheep rumen | host: Ovis aries | place: New Zealand
AAGAAGACGAAGCTGAAAATCCTGAAGAATTAGAAGAACTTGAAAACATTGAATCAGATGAAGAACAAGTAGCTACTGATAATATTGATGAATACGATGTTGATCCCCAGTACATTCCAGAGATGGATCTTCAATATGAACTACAGCAGGCAATGGAAGAAAACCAATACCAACTTGAGGAAATGATTTCAGCTATATCTGAAAACTCAGAGCAAGTCGCTGATACTTCTAATCAAGCCATGACAGATATGATGGATCAAATGAATCAGGCCATGTCCGAGATGATGGAAGACCTTGATCTTACCGAATTGTCAGAAACTCTATATGCACCAGACCCCAATATGTCTGAAGATGATCTAAAAATGTTAAAGATCAAACACCGCGCGAAAGAGATGAAAGAAATCGCTGAAGCAGACAAGGAATATCTCAAAGGTCTTATGGAACATGAGAAATCCAAGGCTGCAAACTCAAGTGCCATTTCCGCAGGTAGCTCATCTCCTAGCCCCGCTGCCATATTTGGTGGTAGTTCATCAAGCCAGATTACTCCAGTAATATCAATGCCCGGCGCTGCTATGGGCGGAGGAATCACCGCACCCGCATCTTCTGGCGGTTTCAGTGTATCAATATGATGCTTGATAATAACCTAGAATGTGATATTATAAAGATACAAAAAGAGTGCTACCGGATAGACGGTTAGCCTTAGATTAAATCGTTAAAAACGACCGTTACCTTGGCTTGGGCGGTCGTTTTTACTTATGCATTTTCCTACGGCAACGCCGGAAGAAAAAATCGTAGGCTACTTGCTCTGTGAAGTCTTTTTTATATTAATGACTAAAAGACTTGGTCACCCAAGTCTTTTGTCATTAGAGGTTTTATAAAGGAAATACGTTATGGCGAACGTAAATCGGCAAATTCATTTGTCCTCAGCGATTAAGCTCGCTTGTAGGACCTCCGGCATTATGATTTCTGATGATGCCGTCAATCTCTTTGAGATCGCTTGCGGGAAGGTCTCCCGGAATAGTATTCTTGACACTTGAGGTTGCATTACCGTATTCAAGCGCCTTCTGAACATCATCGTACTTAAGCATTCCGTATAATACACCGGATACATAAGCATCGCCGGAACCAATCCTGTCTATTACATCTATATCCGCATATGGCGCCTCGGTATAAAACCGGTCGTTCTTGGCGTCATATATGGTAGACGTAAAGTTGTGCTTTCTGGGGCTGATAACCTGTCGTTGCGTTGTGCAGACAACTTCGACAGGGTATTCCTCAGTATAGCTCTTCATTATATCGAAGAGCTCGCCATCTTTCTGCATCATGCGTCGGGATGTTTCCTCCGACACAAAAAGAATATTTACATAAGGGAGGATCTTCTTTATTGCAGTTCTGGCGTCTTCTTCACTCCAAAGGTTGGCACGGTAATTGCAATCAAATGATACCTTGGCGCCACCCTCTTTGAATCTCTTTATCATCTCTGTTGCAACTTCACAAGTGTTCTTGTTAAGTGCAAGTGAAATTCCGCTTGTATGGAACATCCTCGTAGATGTATACACACTCTCAGGAATCTCTGACAAAGAAATCCTTGTAATTGAAGAATTCATTCTGTCGTAGACTATGGATGGTTTTCGTGGTGCAGCACCATTTTCGTAGTAATAAATTCCAAGCCTTGCTTCCGGTGACTCATCATAGATAAGATAGTCATCAGATACGCCCTCAAAACGAATTCGGTTCTTAATAAAAGTTCCGAGAGCATTCTGTGGAAGTCTTGAAATAACTCCTGTGCGGAGTCCCAAAAGCGCCACGCCCGATGCAACATTGAGTTCCGAGCCGCCGGCTCTTTTATCAAAGACATCTCCACGTGTCATTCGCTCATAATTTGGCGGAGAAAGACGAAGCATTATTTCTCCAAAAGTTAAAAGATCAAATCTTTCGTCTCCCATAGCTGCCTCCTCATAGCTTTATTAGCTTTTGCGTTCAATAAGTACTGCTCACGTTAATTATATTATATCAAAAAGTTTTATATTGTAAGTGCTTACATTGTGGCGAACATTGCAAAAGTTGCACTGCTTTTTTCGATTTTTTGTACATATATGAACTATTACATTCTTGATCTGTCTCTGTCATTATACTTGGAAAGTACCGTTTTTCCTGACTTTAGCGTCTCTTTCATATCAATAACTCTCTGATTTGAAGAGCCTCTGAATCTGAGCATGAGATCTTTTTTATCAAGTTCAAACTCTCCATCTACAAGTATATCTGTCATTGAAAGTATCGCATCGGTATCTTCACCGTGGCATCTCTTGTTTGATGCGTCTGTAAGCTCTTCCAACGTATATCCGGAATAAATCCAGATTGTTGCTCTGGGAACTTCTTTTTTTATACGCTCAAGAAGCGGCCTTATCTCCTTCTGATTTACTATTTCCATCGGTTCTCCGCCGAGAATTGTAAGACCGTCAATATAGCTTGGTTTAAGGGATTCTATTATCTCATCCTCAACTTCTTTGGTGTATTTTTGTCCGTAATTGAAATCCCAAGTCATTTCATTAAAACAGCCCTTGCAGTGATGCGTACATCCGCTTACAAAAAGAGCTGTCCTGCATCCTATCCCGTTTGCCACATCGGCATAATATATCTGTCCGTAATTCATTTTTCGCCTTTCCAAAAACTTATAGTTTTTATGGTGAAATAAAAGCCGGGAGGTATATCCCGGCTTTTACTTAGTAGGTTTATTCAGTAACCGATCAAAGCTTGGGTGTCGCCATATGGAGCACTCTTTCTTTGATCTCCTGTGTGCGTCCCTGGTTCCAGAACTGTGTTCCAATATAACCACAGGTACGTCTTGCTACATTCATCTTGTTCTGATCTCTGTTGCCACAATTAGGGCATTCCCAAATAAGCTTACCATCTATATCTGTAACAATCTTGATCTCCCCATCATAACCGCAGCATTGGCAGTAATCTGATTTGGTGTTGAGCTCAGCGTACATGATGTTTTCATATATATATTTCATTACTGAAATAACCGCTTCAATATTGCTATTCATATCAGGTACTTCTACATAACTTATAGCTCCGCCCGGTGAAAGTGCCTGGAATTCGGATTCAAATTTAAGCTTTGTAAATGCATCGATCTGCTCAGTAACATGAACATGATAGCTGTTTGTAATATAGTTTTTGTCTGTTACGTCAGGAATGATTCCGAAACGCTTCTGCAGACATTTTGCAAATTTATATGTTGTTGACTCAAGCGGTGTTCCGTAAAGGCTGAATGCAATATTTGTCTCAGCTCTCCACTTTGCACACTTATCATTGAGGAACTGCATTACTTTTATAGCGAAGTCTTTTCCCTTTGCATCTGTGTGGGAAACGCCCTTCATATATCTTGTACATTCGCAAAGTCCGGCATAACCGAGTGATATTGTTGAATAGTTACCAAAAAGGAGATTATCGATTGTCTCGCCTTTCTGTAATCTTGCAAGTGCGCCGTTCTGCCAGAGAATGGGAGCTACGTCTGAAGGTGTACCAAGAAGTCTCTCATGTCTGCACATAAGCGCTCTCTTACAGAGTTCGGTTCTCTCTTCCATTATCTCCCAGAACTTATCTTCGTCCTTATTGGAAGTACATGCCACGTCTACGAGATTGATCGTAACAACGCCCTGATTGAATCTTCCGTAGTATTTGTGGTCTCCCTCTTTGTAATTCTTCGCATGAGCTTTGTTGCCCTTGTTGCAGAATCCCTCGGGAACGTTCTCATTGTCAGGTGTAAGGAAACTTCTGCATCCCATGCAAGGATAAACGTCTCCGCCCTTGAGCTCTTTCATCTTCTTTGCTGAGATGTAATCGGGAACAAGTCTCTTTGCTGTACACTTAGCGGCAAGTTCAGTCAGATACCAGTATTTGGAATCTTCATGAATGTTGTCTTCGTCAAGTACGTATATAAGCTTAGGGAAAGCAGGTGTTATAAGCTGTCCCTTTTCGTTCTTAACTCCTGTGATACGCTGCTTGAGCATTTCCTCGATGACCATGGCAAGGTCTTCTCTTGTCTGTCCTTCGGGAACTTCGTCAAGGTACATATATACTGTTATGAAAGGAGCCTGTCCGTTTGTGGTCATAAGTGTGATGACCTGATACTGGATTACCTGACATCCTCTCTCTACTTCTTTTTTAACACGCATCTCTGCGATGTCATTTACCTGTTTCTTGTTGATCTTCATTCCTGCTGTCTCGAATTCGAGAGCAACTTCTTTACGGAATTTCTGTCTGCTGACATCAACAAAAGGTACAAGATGTGAAAGTGTGATACTCTGTCCGCCGTACTGTGAGCTTGCGATCTGCGCAATTGCCTGTGTAGCAATGTTACATGCTGTTGAAAAGCTTTTTGGACGCTCTATCATTGTTTCTGAAATAACTGTTCCGTTCTGAAGCATATCCTCCAGATTTACGAGGCAACAGTTATGCATATGCTGTGCGAAATAGTCAGAATCATGGAAGTGGATAAGTCCTGCCTCGTGTGCTCTTACTACGTCTTCGGGCAAAAGAAATCTCTTTGTGATATCTTTGCTGACCTCACCTGCCATGTAATCTCTCTGTACGCTGTTTACTGTAGGATTCTTATTTGAGTTTTCCTGCTTAACTTCCTCATTGTTGCACTCAATAAGAGACATGATCTGTTCATCCGTCGTATTTGACTTTCTTACAAGAGCATGTTTATAGCGGTATGTAATGTATTTTCTGGCAACCTCGTACTTGCCTGATTTCATGAGTCCATCCTCAACCATATCCTGGATTTCCTCAACGCTTGCTGCACGAGTAAGAGATGCGCACTGGTTCTCCACACTTCTTTCGATGTCGCTGATCTGGCCTGCGGTCAATTTCTTTTCGTCTGTAACTTCGTTGTTTGCCTTCTCTATAGCCGCAATGATCTTATTGCCATCAAACGCAACTTCTTTACCGCTTCTCTTAATGATCTTCATAAGAACCCCCTTCTTTTATTTTACAAAAAAATGTTTTTTCGCAATCACGATATTTTTTAGCCGAATAACAATATATTGTGGTCGCATAACTATGATAATACTTTATATAGTAAAATACAAGAAGGATAATTATTATTTTTTTCTTACAAATTCTAACCGATTATGTAGTATTCTCAGACGTTCAAGCTCTGTCTCACCTGTTATCGGTTTTCCGGAGTAAAAATAATCTGTTTTCGATTTCTCCAACATCTTGTGTATATCATTAAATTCAACCACATCATCGGGAGCTTCGGACAACTTTAGTCCGAGAACCTCCGCTAAGTGTTTCACTGTGCCGTGATTTCCGTCGATAAGAAGTGTCTCTTCTCCAAAAATCTGTCTGTATGCAGGTTTGAAATAGTTAAAGTGTGTACATCCAAGCACAAGTGCACAATATTCTTCCATATTATAAGGTTCGAACTGCTTCTTTATATAATTAAGAACTTCGTCCGAATCAAATTCTGCTCTCTCGGCAAACTCTACGAGTCTCGGCATTGGAAGAAGGTCTACTCTGTGATGTTCGTCAACTCTGTGAAGCAGATCTTTTAGCTTGTCTTCTCTGATGGTCACAGGTGTTGCGATGACCATAATGCGCTTCTTATCAGTTCCCTCGACAGCGGGTTTTACTGCAGGTTCCATTCCGAGAATCGGGATGTTGTATCTTTTTCTCAATTCTTTTATGGCAACACTGGTCGCGGTATTACAGGCAACAACTATTGCATCAACTCCCTTATCAAGCAAAAACTCCGTGATGCCGATCGAATACTCAAGGATCTGCTCCGGGGTTTTTAATCCATACGGTACGTGTTCTGTGTCTGCATAAAATATGTAATTTTGCTCCGGAAGATAATGATAAGCTTCGTGAAGTACGGAAAGCCCACCTATTCCGGAATCAAAAATACCGATCTTCATTTTTGATTTCCTCTATATATGCTATACTTTACTTATGAATGATAAAAAAATTGACGAACTTCAGAAATTGTACGACAATTCAAAAGTCGGTGCCTTAGTTCAGGAGATTTGCGAGTATTACGCAACAAGAGATGACTATGAAGACAACTCCTATCAGGAGGAAATTGAGCCTCATGAAGTAGTTGAATCTGTTTATATTCTCTTTTGTTTACAGAGCAGAGAGCAGATACTCGATGAATTTTCTCTTATTCAGAAGAAATATCCATCGTTATATACCTGCGTCAGTGCTCTTTATAACAATCTTCTGGTAAATATGGATTATCGCCGGCTTGAGACTTGTTCTGCCCAAAAAATCGCAGAATATGCCGGGGATATATCTTCCGATGAAGTTCTCTCACAAGCTGATTCTTTTTCACGCTCGGAAAGTTCTCTTTCGGAAGCAATGGATAAATTCTATTCCTGGCTTCACTCAAGGATTAACGCTTAAATAATCCATGGATGCGTACACTGCCTTACCTTTGTAATTGATAAGTGCCCACGATCCGTCATTACTTACTGCAATTCTCTTAAGTTCATCTCCTTCTTTTGCCTTAGTAACGATATCACTGCTCGTACTCGGTGAAGATCTGAGATTCAAGAATTCATAGTTTACGACTACTTTATCATTAGTCTCGTCATATCCTTCAGGTATATCAATATCACCATTTCCTTCTTCGTCATCTTTATCATCGTCGCCATCCTTTTGGGACTCTGTTGATGTCTTTTCAGAATCAGGTGAAGCTACCTTATCAATGAACTTCGCCTTTACAATAAACACAAGAAACATAAGGATCAGTAATCCTGTGACAACAGATGCGATTCTGATCATAAGTAGCTTGGTCTGCTCATCAATTCCGTTGTCATCATCGTAATTATCATAATCCTCATCGTAATCTTCTTCGTAGTAATCTCTTCCACGACGACGATAACGATCATCGTCACGATAATCATCTCTATCATCACGGCGTCTGGGACGATCGTCTCTTCTTGGCATGTACTCATCGTCACGACGTCTGGGACGTTCATCTCTTCTTGGTGCATAATCGTCGTCACGATATCTTGGACGACCTTCGTCTCTTCTAGGCGGGTACGCGTCATCTCGACGCATAGGTCTCTCGCCATCCCTTCTTGGCGGGTATCCATCATCTCGGCGCATAGAACGTTCCTCATCTCTTCTCGGCGGGTATCCATCATCACGACGCATAGAACGCTCATCGTCTCTTCTCGGTGGGTATCCATCATCACGACGCATAGGACGCTCGTCATCTCTTCTTGGCGGATATCCTTCACCACGGCGCATAGGTCGCTCATCGTCTCTTCTCGGTGGATATCCATCGTCACGGCGCATAGGGCGTTCGTCGTCTCTTCTCGGGTTTCGACCGTCGCTGCGATTATCTACGCGCTCTCTTCTCTGCATATCAGGATTTACAGTTTGCCCATTCTGTTGCTCTCTCTGGCGGAAATATGCTTCACGCTCATCTTCATTGAAAAAATTATAGGGATCGGCTATTTCTATATCGCCCAGCTCCTCTTGTTCGCTATTCGAAGCTTTGTCGCTTACAGTCCTGTCCTGAGTCACGTTACGGCTCTGGTCCTGTGGTTGCGACTGTGGTTGCGACTGACTTTGTACCTGACTACTGTTACGGTCGTCATTATCCTGATGACTGTCAGGATCAGAATAATCTGCATAATCTCTCTGATCATCATAGTCATGGTGATCATCTTCCTGATCGGTATAATCGCGGTGATCATACTCATCATCGGCATAATCTTGATCGTCATAATCTCTGCCATCATAATCATGCATGTCTTCATACATATTCCCCGTATCATATCTCTCATCCGGATCATATGCATCGTAGTCATCTCTCTTCCTATAATTTTCAAAGTTTGTAATCTTATTTGGCAAAACCTTAATCTCCTCTTTAAAAAGGTGCTGACTGTTAAGCCAGCACTTTATCGATTATAGACTGTAATTTTGTCTTATTCTGAGCTCCTATTGCTGTCTCAGTCAACTCTCCATTCTTAAACACAGCGAACATCGGAATGGACATTACATTATACTTCTGAGCTATGTCGGGTGCCTGGTCAACATTTATCTTTCCGACCTTAAGCTCACCTTCGTATTCCTCTGCAAGTTCGTCGATAACAGGTGACATCATCTTACATGGTCCGCACCAGTCTGCTGCAAAATCAACAAGTACCGGCAACTTACTTTTCAGAACTTCTTCTTCAAAATTCTGACTGTTCAACGTGTAGTCCATAGGTTAGTCCCCCTTTCTGCTGATAACGTACTTAAATATTGGATTTCCGAGTGACGAAAACTTCTCTTCATATTCAGTCATTACATTTCCTTCATTCATGACTTCATCATTATGAAGGTCATATGTAATGGCATCAATATTCCATCCTGCAGGTTCGACCTCATCACGGGCAAATGTGAAAAGTCCTTCGTTGTCCGTCTTAAATTCCACAACGCCGTCTTTTTTTAATATTTTATCATATCGCTTCAGAAACTCGCGCGAAGGAAGTCGTCTCTTGGCGTGTCTGTCCTTCGGCCACGGATCTGAAAAATTCAAATATATTTTTCCTACTTCGGATTCATCAAATACTTCCGTAATATCTTCCGCATCCATTCTGATAAAGATGACGTTTGGAAGTTGGAGTTCTTCCTGCTTTTGTATCGCACGAAGAAGCACGCTTGAATATTTTTCTATTCCTACATAATTAATATTGGGATGGAGCGCTGCCATATCCATTATGAAACGTCCCTTCCCCATACCTATCTCTATATGGATCTCATTATCGTTTCCAAATATCTCTTTTTTCCAAAGTCCTTTTTTCTGCTCAGGGTCCTTAACAGTGTACTTACTCTCGGCAATAACTTCTCTTGAACCCGCAATATTACGTAATCGCATTTTTTAAATTCCACCTATCCTTTATAAAGAATTTTACAACATTTGCCCTTGAATGGGAAGTATTGTATTATTTACATACTATGAACTTTTCTGCATACATTACTCACAAAAATAGAATAAGACATCTGGCTGCTTCAATTTCCTTATTATTAGCAGCATCTTTTTTATCAGAGCTTCCTATTGAAGCCCGCCAGGTACAAGATTGGCCCGAAGGACCTTCTATATCGGCGGAAGCTGCCATTGTTATGGATGCGAATACGAAGACTATTCTCTATTCCAAAAATATGGATGAGAAACTCTATCCCGCAAGTACGACCAAAATAATGACGTGTCTTCTTGCTGTTGAAAATGCCAAGTTGGATGAGCAGATTGTTTTCTCTCACGATGCGGTCTTTAGTGTTCCAAATGACGGATCGAGTATAGGAATGGATGAAGGCGAATCTATTTCTCTTGAGCAGGCTCTTTTTGGAATAATGGTCGGAAGTGCAAACGAAGTTGCCAATGCTCTTGCGGAACATATAAGCGGAAGTGTATCCAAATATGTTGACCGTATGAACGAAAGGGCAAAAGAACTCGGATGTCAGAATACTCATTTCGTTAATACCAACGGTCTCCATGATCCGGAGCATTATACAAGCGCACATGATCTTGCTCTTATAGCTACAGAATATTTTAGCAACGATCTCTTATGTAAAGTCGGAAACACACCAACATATCATTTTACTCCGACGGCATCTCAGCCTGATGATTTTTATCTGCACAACAAGCACAAGCTGATAAACGGAGAAATAAAATATGATGGTATTGTAGGCGGTAAGACAGGTTATACCGCACAAGCAAATGAGACTCTTGTTACATGTGCGGAAAGAGACGGCATGAAACTTATCTGTGTCGTATTAAAAGATGACTCTCCCGAGCAGTTCAATGATACCGTTACACTTTTTAATTACGGCTTCAATAATTTCCGTGCTGAGAAAGTTGCTGATGTGGACAAAAGATATATGCCGGATGATTCTCTTTTCTTTGAGTCCGATAATGATGTGTTTGGAAAGTCGGGAACGATCTTAAATCTTAATCCCAATGATTATATTGTGCTTCCCGTCAACGCATCGATTGATGATACAGAATATGAAATCTCTTATGATATTACTCCTGAAGAAAAGAGCAAAACAAGTAATGCACTTGCAAAGGTTATTTATAAGTATAACGGAACCACGATCGGAAACGCCCATGTATGCTACTTTGAACAGAACGGAACACCCTCACAATTAGCCAATGCGTATCATTCGATTTTTATCAATGTAAAGATACTTATTATGTGTGCCGGAGTCTTTGTTGTTCTAATGACCTTAGTCGCGTCTGTTGCAACAAGGATTGCAGCTAACAGAACATTCCATAGCAGAAGCGACCGAATTAGATACAACAGAAGAAAGCGAGAATTTAATAAAGGACATATCCGGTATAAAAAAATATATATTATTGTAGCTGTTATAGTTATCGCAATTATCTGCTTCGGTTTTTTTATCTTTTTTAATTCCAAATCACAAAAAGATACTCATACAAAAAATACGGATGAGATTAAACCGGAAACACCTGTTATAGAAGAATCAGCTGATAACATGGATGTGTGGAAAGAAAATCATTTAAAGGTAAAAGGCATATATGTCACAGGTCCAACAGCCGGAACAGATAAGCTTGACGATATCATTAGTCTTATAAACGAAACAGAACTAAATACAATTGTTCTTGATGTTAAAGATGACAATGGAAACATTACCTTTAAAATGGATAATGAAAATGTCATAGAAATGAACTCCGGCATTGCCTACATAAAAGACATTAGTGCACTTTTAAAAAAGTTAAAAGAAAATGATATATATGTAATTGCAAGAATAGCTTGTTTCAAAGATCCTATATTGGCAAAAGCTCATCCTGAGCTTGCTCTTACATCTTCTGACAATACACCTATAACTGATGCCAATGGGAATGCTTGGGTGAACCCATGTAAAGAAGAAGTATGGGATTATATTATTAGCCTTGTGAACAGTTGTTGTGCGCTCGGTTTTGATGAAGTGCAACTTGATTATGTTAGATTTCCGGTTGGACAAAAAGCTGATGATGCCTTATATGATCTCGTTTCAGATGATGATGATGCCCGTAGAAATTATATCACTGAGTTCTTAGCCAAAGTAACTGAAGAGGGGCATAAACATAACATTCCTGTATCAGCTGATGTTTTTGGAACAATAATCAATAGTAACAAAGACTCAAAACACGTCGGCCAGGATTATGTAAATCTTGTCTCCAATTTAGATATCATCTGTCCAATGATCTATCCATCTCATTATGCAGACGGAGAATTTAAATTAGATGTTCCCGATGCCCATCCTTACGATACGGTTAATAAAGCACTTGAAAAATCTAATGAAATCTTAAAGCCAATTTCAAATAATAATCATGCTGTTATTCGGCCATGGCTTCAAGCGTTCACCGCAACCTGGGTAAAAGGACATATAAAATATGAGGGAAAAGAAATACAAGCGCAAATCCAAGCCGTATATGACGCCGGTTATGACGAATGGATACTATGGAATTCTAATAGCAATTACAATATTGATGCATTAACAAAAAGCTGAAAAAAGCAGAACCCATTATATTATGGGGTCTGCCTTTTTTTTACCTTCCTCTGTCTTTGTTTCATGGTCTCAACTTCTTCAGGTGAAATGAACCTGCAAGTTTTGACAACATAGAGTCTTCCGTTCTCGGCTTTTTTTATCCTGACTTTTGCCTTCATAAAACCATGCTTGTCACAACATGCAACTGCATAGTAATGTTTGCCGTTTGGAGAAAACCATTTTATCTTACGTCTTATGTTCTTATGACATATGTAGCACTTGGTGCTCATTATCTCCATATTTTCAAGGATATCCTCTTTGGTATCAAATTCCCTTGAAATATATTTTTCATAGCTGTCAAAAACAATCTTGATTTCCTGCTTCTTGGTCTTAGGTGTTACATAGGTGTCAAAAGATATCCTTTCGAGTACTCTCTCTCCGAACTTCTGAAATATCTTTGCAGTATACTCCGCATCACCCAGTGCTCTGTGGAAAGGATTATCTGTATTAAGTCCCAACTCTTCTACTGCCGATGAAAGTGCCTTTCTGGTACGTCCGTCATCAAACGCAAGACTATAGAGTTTTTGTACATCATAAAATGCAAGCGGTCTGTCCGATAAAAGCGGCATTCCAAAGAAGTCTAAATTCCTCTGAAATTCTGTCAGATCAAGCGGCCCCCAACTGCAGAATTTAGGATCCTCTCCGCACCATTCCAAAAACTCTTTTGCCGCATCACAAAAATCTTCTCCGTTTTCAAGGTCTTCCATAGACAGATGAATAAGCTTTCCCGTTATCTTGTGCATCTGCTTGTGAACCTTAGGTTTTATCAGTTTTGAAAACTCGCCTATCTTAACCCTTTTCTCATTTAATTTCACAGCGCCTATTTCAACTATTTCAAATGAAAGAGTTTTGCCGTCTATTGTAACAGGCGCTTCACCCTGATTCCACTCAAGGTCAAATACAATATAATTGCCCATAAAAAATCGCCTTCCTGTCAGGCTCTATTATACAAAAATTTTTACTTTTATAAACAGTCTGCCTTTTCTGGTCGTATTCTCTGTTCCAAGATAAATAAATTTGCCGTGTCCTCTTACCGAAACTCTGGCCCCTTCTTTGAGGTCATATCCGCCGCTATATGCAGTGCGTCCGTCTATGTATACAGACTCCGCTTCGATAAGCCTCTGCGCTTCCGATCTCGAGAGGTGATAAACAAAAGAAAGAATTGCATCTATTCTCTCCGATGCAACCGTGCCTCCGATTTCTTCGAATTTGGGTTCGATGTTGCACTCGGAAGATTTTACTTTTTCACACTTCACTGAAGTGTGCTTTATTCTAATGAGTTCTTTGCATATCATTTCCGCGATGTCACATGTGGCATAAAGATACGCTTCATTTTCTCCCGTAAAGATATCACCGATCTGGTCTCTTTCTATTCCGAGATTCATGACCGCGCCGAGGTAGTCTCTGTGACTTAGATTATCGGCGAATTTTGCATTCACCGGTTTTATCCTCACACAGGCAAGTACAGAAGGCTCTTCCCTCTCCGCTATCATAAAGCTCTCTTCATCCATGTAATCTGGAAGGAAACAGACCATCGCTCTCTCCGCGTCTTTATTACCTCCGTACATAACGAAATGCGCGCCGTGAAATTCGTGCACATTTGCAGGTATTTTTTCACTCGCAAGTATGTTGTAAAAAAGCGCCTGCTCGGATACTGACAAGAAGTCCGTGTGAGTGACAAAATTATTCATATAAGCTCTTGTGGCAAGGTCCTTTGCTCTTCCCGCAAGATAATCCCGTGTTTTTTCTTCGTTCATTTTATATTCTTAAGATATTCCTTGTAATCCATTTTTTTACCGTCAAGATCAGCCTCGATAAGGTTGTCTTTTCCGTCGTAAACAAGCTTTAGTGAAAAGAAGTCTTTTCTCTCTTTAAGGAGTTTAAAAAATATCTTGTCTCCTTCCCAGAGATTGAGTCCGTAAACATCACTCTTTTTTATCCATTCAAGTTTCCCCTCATCACAGTCGTTTGGTTCTGCGTCGGGAGCGGGTGCTGTAAAGAGGGACATAAGCTCATAGTCTCCTTTTCCTGAAACAAAGGTCACAAGTCCTCTGAAATTAAGCTCCTCTTTTGGTATGTCATAACCTGTCTCTTCAAGTATCTCTCTGTGCATACATTCTTCGGGACTTTCACCCTCTTCAAAGTGCCCTCCTACACCGAGCCATTTGTCTTTGCTGATGTCGTTCTTTTTGGAGACTCTGTGGAGCATGAGATATTTGCCGTCCCGTTCTATGTAACACAAAGTTGTAAGTATATCGTGCATTTAAGACTCCTGATGTAATGTGTTTGTGGTTTTGAATTTGTTCTTTGAATGTTCTGTGGTTCTATATCCGTGTTTCTATACGTATTTTTTTAGTGGATATCAAGGCAAAAACAGTGTCGAAATATATCCGGATTTTATCCCTGTTTTTTACAATGAAAATATTGCTGTCAAAATCCGTGAAGTGCACTATTAGTGCGGCTTTACGCCATTTTTACAATCTCAAAATTTACCCCAAAATATATCACGATTTTAACTCTGTTTTTTATCCCTGTTTTTCCACCAAAACAATCCTTAAATATATCATCAGATTTACTCTGTACTGTCATATTTTTAGGACTTATTTATTCATCAATGTTTAAGTGATCCTGTCCAGTATTTTTGTCCGTAAATATCTGTGAAACAATATGTCTCAAGAACTGTTCCTTCACCTACAGAAACATTGCTTATTTTCATATCGGACATTGCGCCTTTTACTGTGTACTTTTCACCCAGTAAATATGCGTCCTTAAAGGTCTTGTCATACCCATAGTAATCACAGGTAAAATCAATCTCATCTCCCGCCTGCAATTCTGTGAGGTTCTTTGCTATGGTCTCTGTCTCGCCTTCAACGTAGTCGTAGCAAACACCAGCAACATACCCGTCTTCATTGTCCGAATCAAACACGAGAATGAGGTTCGCTTTTTGTCCGTTTAAAAGACACGGAACTCTGCCTGTTATTGCATAGCTTTCGTCAGTTGCCTGTATGTCTACCACATAGTAGGCCACAACATTACCGTCAATCGCAAGCCATGTCTTGTCGTTCTGCGACCTTAAATTTCCGTCCTCATCAAAGTCGAAAACATTATCTGTTCCAAGGTCTATGTATCCCTCGCCGTCATCATAGAACATATTTAGTTCAAGTTCATGCACCATTTTCCACTGGTCTTCAGTCAGGCTGATTACGTCTTCTCCGGCGCTGTTTTTTGTCCATATAAGAACGGACTCATCAAACCTGTTTGAAGCAATGTAATTTGCTGCCTTTTCCACATCAAGACTTTTACCAAGGAATGATGTGTTGGAAGAATTAAGTCCCGATATGCTGCTAAAATCGCTTGAAAGGAAGGTCGTAAGAAGCTGTGTTATCATCTCCGCAGAAGCGTCCGAATTTCCGCTTCCCGAAAGCTCTCCAAAAAGCGACGGCATAGGTGTCTGCGAACCACCCGCTGCAACCTGTCCTGCAACCTCCATAGAAGCAAAGCTTTGAATACACTTTGCATACTCTTTATCCATGCCGATATCTTCATAGGTATTTACCATCGAATCTACCTTATTTGTTTTCTTATAAGGGAAGTAGATGGAAAGCCCGTATGAATTGGTCATATTTGAGCTTGTTCTGTTGTATTTTATTGCGCTTTTTAAGGCTGTTACAAGATCCTTTGCATCATCTGTTCCAACCCTGTTTGCAAAGTCCACAAGATCGACCTGATCTATCTTTGAAGAAGCCGCAAATTCTCTCGTGTTTCCTCTGGCATTTGAAACCGTTTTATAGTTGTCACTGTTTATCATTTCAGATGTGCTTTTTGAGAAGTCCGCAAGCTCTGTCGGAACTGTCTGAGAAAGCTCCGCAAGATCTGTTATTGAAAGTGTAGTTTTTTGACCGGGACAAGTCTGTGCACAAGCACTTGTAAAAGAGTCGATAATATTCTTTCCGATATTTATCGTCTCCATCGATGTATTTTTTCCAAGTTCTGTAAGCCAGTCTGTGTAGTACCAACCAACTCCCGGTTCTGTCTCTTCGGATGCCACGAGATAATCCGCATAATTAGACACTACAAGAGCGTTCTCAACAGTAGCCATAAGGCACGTATCAAAACCGACAAAATCAAACGTAACTCCGCCGTCTTTAAGTGCCTTATTAATTCCTGCTAAAGACATGGAGCCTGCAGTCTGGAATTTTTCATCGTATCCGTAACCGCCTGTTGAGCCACCGCCGTGGTCCCACAAAATAAGCTCATATCTGTCCGCAGGAAAGTTCTTTGCAGACCACTTGATATACTCCGACAAAGTCTCTGATTTTGTCATAGGTAAGTTACCCACATTATCAACAAGAGGATTAAGCTTACCATCCTTTATCTGATATATCTGATTTGTTGAGCTCGAAACAGCATTATTCTGCCACTGTTTGCAACCGCCTGTATAAACAAGGAGATTTATCTTTTCACCAAGGTCTGCTTTGAGCATCTCCTGAATGTCCTTTGTAGCCATTGCACTTCTGGACTCAAGATCAGTTCCGCACATGTAGACCATAATGGTGATATTATCTTCTCCGTTACCCTTTATTACAGTCCTTTTTTCACGTGCTCTGCTGTCTACATTTGTGTCAAGATTTCCGGTGTTGGGAGTATCACTCCAGGTTGCCGAATTAGCCCCTGATCCTGTGTATGAACCGTAGCCTCCAAAAAGCTGGCTGAGAATCGAGCCGGCTGTCCCTGAATTTCCACCCTGTGTTGTCTGCGTATTCTGCGTGGTATTTGCAGGTGTCTGAGTTGTTGGCGCAGTACCGCTCTGTCCGCCTCCGAATATGGCCGATAGTCCGCCGCCTCCTGCCATGAACAAAAGCACTATTATCATAAAGAGCGGATTTACCCCTCTTCCTGACCTCTTCATACCTCCGCCATTTTCAGAAGGTCCTGTCCCCGATGAATACCCGCTACTGCTTCCTACAGGACCGGTCCCGAGTCCTTCACCTCTTTTGTGTACTCCGGAACCTCCTTCGGTGACATTCTTTTTCCTTCCAACAGGTCTGTTCTCCATTGCTTACCTCCAGACTTTTTTGCATACAGATTTTTTGTAGAAAAAATGATATGACAATATCAGAAATTACTGCCGTTCCATCCCCACTGATCTGCAGGTGTATATTTTATATAGATATGATCCGGTTTAATATCAAGTACATCTCCAAATATTTCTGTTATCTTTTCTGTGAGTTTTTCGAACGCATCGGGGTTTGCTTTTCCAAATATCATTACTTCAACGAATGCTGTGGGCAGAGAATTGTCTCCTCTAAAGTACAGATGATATCCGTCTTCGAACCCTGTCATAAGCCAGTTCTCACTCTTTCCCGGAATGAGCTCTATTGCTTTTCCAAGTTCTGTCTTTAACTTTGTCTCCTGTTCCTTTGAAATTGTTATGCTGATTTTTGAATTTATAAAAGGCATATTTTGTCTCCCTTCGTCTACTTTCTTTCCCAATTTATTATACATTATATTGAGGGTCGGTTTCATATTTGTTTATTATTATGCATGGCTTATGCTCCATCTTTGTTGCATTTTGTATTCGATTTCTTCTTTATATTTATTTACTTTAATAAAGTGCATTTTCCTCTTTGCAACACCGCGTCAAAGTGATAAAGTATATATAATCTTTATTTTCAATAAGAATTATTTACTTGTAAGGTGGCTTCAATGGTTACATCCGACGCATATTTGCAAGAACTTCTACGCCGGTATCAGGCAAATTTCGATGTCACAGAAAACTATAAATTTGGTGAAATCCTTTTCCCTGCCTATGCCTTTTTTCATTCGATGAGTGAAAAATATGTTCTTAGAAAAGAAGCTCAGCTTTGGGCTGTCAAAACTTTTGAACATGTTTTTTTTATAAAAGAAACTTCTTTTTCACCGGAAAAAATTGATAAATTAAAAGAGCTGATCATTCAGAAAATAGAACCCGAATTTGTCCGCAAGAACGAGAAATATCCCGAGAAGGATCACATGATTTCTTATATTACTTTTGTTGTGTTATGCGATTCTGTTCCCGATCCTCAGACAAAAAAGATGATAAAGAAATTTCATTTTGATAAAGGATATCTTCTTAACTTCAGAGGTCACAGCGAAGCTAAGCTTGCAGTTGCGACTATGGACACCAAGGAGGTTTTTACAAATTACGTTGGCAAAGAGCTTAAATCTCTGCTCTTTGATATATACAAAAAAATGGAGGAATTGTTATGAATGCAGCAGTAATACTTTTAGTAAGCATTGCGCTTCTTGCTGCCGGATATGTATTCTACGGTAGCTGGCTCGCAAAGCAATGGGGAATTGACCCTTCACAGAAAACACCTGCGCATGAGCTCGAAGATGGTATCGACTATGTTCCTGCCAAAGCACCTGTTCTCATGGGTCACCACTTTTCATCAATCGCCGGAGCAGGCCCTATCAACGGACCTATTCAGGCAGCCGTTTTCGGATGGATTCCCGTATTGTTATGGGTAATCATCGGCGGAATTTTCTTTGGAGGAGTACATGATTTTGGTGCTCTCTTCGCTTCACTTCGTCACAAGGGTCAGTCAATCGGTGAGATCATCGATGATTCAATGGGCAAAAAAGCTAAGAGACTCTTTATCACATTTGGCTACCTTACTCTTCTTTTGGTCGTTGCTGCTTTCAGCTCAATTGTTGCAAGCACATTCGGTGTTACAACATCAGCCGGCGCAGCAGTTGAAGGACCTACACTTGCAGCTAATCAGTCAACCGCTATGATCTCAATCCTTTTCATCCTTCTTGCGATGGTATTTGGATTCTTCGTTTACAGAAAGAATGCTCCCATCGGAGTTGCTTCTGTTTTCGGATGTCTTGGAATCGTTGCAGTTGTTGCCATCGGTCTTAACTTCCATCCTATCGCACTTTCTTACAATGCATGGATGTGGGTTATCGGTGTATATATTTTGATTGCATCCGTTACTCCTGTTTGGATCTTGTTACAGCCAAGAGATTACCTCAGCTCTTTCCTTCTTTACTTCATGATTGGAGCAGGTGTCATCGCAGTTCTTGGAGCTGTTGTTACAGGTAACGGTTCATTCCAGATTCCTGCTATGGGCGATGCAGCTCTTAAGGGAACAGGCGTGTTCACAACAGGTACTGCTTTCCCTGCCCTCTTTGTTACAATCGCTTGCGGTGCTATTTCAGGTTTCCACTCACTTGTTTCATCAGGAACAACAGCTAAGCAGCTTGATAATGAAAAAGACGCTAAGCCTGTAGCTTACGGTTCAATGCTTATCGAGTGTGTAGTTGCGGTTATCTCTCTTCTTGCAGTTGGCTTTGTATGGGCAGCTGCTTCAGACGGAACATACGCAAGCCCTACTCAGGTATTTGCCGGCGGACTTTCAGCAATGATCGGATCATTCGCTCCCGGTGCAAAAGACATTATGTACCAGATGCTCATCCTTGCGGTTTCAGTTTTCTGTCTCACATCTCTTGATACCGCTACTCGTCTTGCAAGATACATGTTCCAGGAATTCTTCCTTGAGCAGGGACAGACAGCAAAGGATGCAACAGGTTACAAGAAGGTTCTTGCAAATCCTTACGTTGCTACAGCAATCACAGTTGTACTCGGCGTTGCACTTGGTATGACAGGTTACACCAAGATTTGGCCTTTGTTCGGTGCAGCTAACCAGCTTCTTGCAGCTATCGGTCTCCTTGCAGTTTGCACATGGCTCGGTGCTGTAGGTAAGAACAATAAGATGTTCTACATTCCTATGGTATTCATGCTTGCAGTTACAATCTGCTCACTGATTCAGACAATCACTGCTAAGCTTACAGCTTACACATCAGGATCAGCAGATGTTTGGGCACTTATCCAGGCACTCATCGCTGTACTTCTTGTAGTACTCTCAGTTGTACTTGCAGTTATTTCTGCAAAGACTCTTCTCAAGCAGAAGTCTGAGAAAAAAAAAGATGAAAGCAAAGTAGCTTAATCATTTCTACATACATAAAAAAGCATAAGATTTTGCTGAAACATGGGCAAAATCTTATGCTTATTTTTTATAAAAATCTTTCCTTTAATTCTGACAGACTATTTATCTCTTCATCCGGAATTTCATTTTCTCCGGTTATATTCCAATATTTACCAAATCCTTGTTTGATCCATATCGTTTTCATTCCCAATTCTTTTGCAGGAACTATATCATTATCAATTCGGTCACCGATCATTACCGCATTTTCCGGATTGCAAGACGCTTTAGACAATGCAATATTAAAGATTCTTTTGTCAGGTTTTTCCACACCTTCTTCTGCTGATGCTATTATCAGATCTATATATTTTTTTATACCGAATTTTTCTAGTCTATCTGCTGTTCCTAACGATTGATTGGCTATAATACCTATCTTATATTTTGGGCTCAATGCCTTTAAGGTTTCTTCTGTATCCCCGAATAATTCCTCTTCTTCTAAATACCACTTTGAACCTGAGACTTTATATTTCCGTGTTAATTCCAGATCGCCCTTCTTATTATTTTTGTATAAGTCTATTGCCATGTTATATATTTTTTCAAACGGCTCACCGGCAGCATCCGCGATATCCTGTAACCTGTGGCAATAAACCTTTTCTTCATTTACCAAAGTAGAACCCACATCAAAAAAGATCCATTCAATATTATTTTTCATCAAGCCTTTTCTCCTGCCTTAGTTATTGTGTTATTTAGCTTTTATAAGATAAGAACTTATTTTTTCCATGAGCGTGTTATAGCCTTTGTTTACATATTTATTTCCTGTAACTATAAATGTCAGTGCAGTAATGCCAAGTGCAACTATGATCTGAAGAGGCATCTCTTCTATGGTTATACCTACGTTTGTCATTAGTCTGTGTATTGGAATGATCACAAAACTTGAAAGGACATAGATGCAAAGAGTTCGCTGTCCGTATATTGTAACCGGAAATTCCTTATCTGGCATAAGGTTTACTAATGCGAATATGATGACTACGGCTATAATGTAGATTGTTCCCCTCAATATCATTCCGTGAATGTTATCAAGTTTTGTTGCGCTATACGACTGGATAAGTTCATACATTTTGACAGGCATTGTCTGTTTGATATTTAAGTACATAGTAATTGCGAAAGCTACGATGATTGCTACGATACTGTATATCTTAGGAATTTTTCTAATTTTTTCTATACTCTCTTTTTTGAATTTGTAACCGAGTATGAAATATGAGAAAAACGATACGGTTCTGGATATTGAAAAAAACCTCTCAGCTTCTCCTATGCATCCGCAATATATTCCCACAATGAATGCCAGTATTACTATTCCTTTTACCCTGTCAAAATATTTAACGGTAACTCTCCAGAAGAAAAGACTAAACAGATACCAAAATACATATATAGGTTTAAAGAAATTTATTTTGTTGATTGCATTTCCCTGAGTAAACATCCAAATTGTGTTAAATATAATGAACGGAATAACCGTTGTCTTCAATAATTTCTCCGGCTTTGCATCTGACTTCGAAAAATATCCGGATATAAAAATAAAGAGCGGCATGTGGAATGAATAGATCACCGCCCTTATAAGTCCCAACTTTCCTGTTGTCCCAAACTCCTCAAGTGCATGCCCAAATACTACCAAAGTTATCAGCAGTACTTTCATGTTGTCGAATGAATAATCTCTTTTCATATTACTATTATAACTTTCTTGCTAACTTCAAGTATCTTCAAATTTACAAAAACATTATAGTAATATTATGGTTCTTATTTCAGAAAGTAAAGTAGTTTCTGAAATAAGGTGCTCTTTTTTTATCTCTTATTTCAATTTGTATTGTCTTTTTTAAATTAATATCTCTTCTATACTTTTTTTCCGAACATTTTTTACATTTCTTCAGGACAATCTATGCCAAGTAGTCCGCATCCTTCGAAAATTATCTTAGCCGTAATACTCACCAGTTGTAATTTTGCTTCTTTTTTCTTTTCATTTTTTCCTTTAAAATCGGGCATTCCTGGTAAAACTTATTAAAATCAGAGCATAAGTTTATCAAATATCTTGCAACTACGGAGGGTTCATAACTTTCAGCTGCACTACTCACGGCCTTTTCATATCCACCTATAGTTTTTATCAGGGCAAAAGAAATATCATCTATAAGTGCCTGATAGTCTGTTACTTCATATTGTATTTCTTTTCCATACTTACGAAGTATACTCTTAGCCCGAGCATAAGTATATTGAACATAAGGACCTGTCGTACCGTCAAAGCTAAGCACTTCCTTCCATGAGAAGTTGATATTCTTTATTCGCTGATTGAACAGATCATGGAATATAACAGCTCCGATTCCTACCTGCTTTGCAACTTCTTCCTTGTTATCAAGCGACGGATTCTTTTCTTCTATTAAATCTTCTGCTCGTTTGATTGCTTCTTTAAGTATATCTTCTGCATAGATGATATTGCCTGTACGAGTTGAAAGTTTCTCACCATCAAGACTCACCAGACCATAAGGAACATGAACAAGTTCCTTATAAAAAACATATCCCATAAGTTCTATTGCCTTAAACACCTGCTTAAAGTGAAGCGACTGCTCAAGTCCTGTCACATAAAGGCATTTATCAAAGTTATACTTTTCCTTGCGGTAAAGAACAGCGGCAATATCGCGGGAATGATAGATTGAGCTTCCATCTTTTTTGGTAATCATACATGGTGGCATATCATAATCAGAAAGATCTATTACGTTTGCGCCTTGGCTTTCTATGAGAAGCTTTTTCTCTTTTAACAGTTCTACAAGTGCCGGAACCTTTTCGCGATAGAAGCTTTCTCCTGTATATGAGTCAAAAGAAATTCCAAGCATATCATAGACGCGCTCGAATTCCACTATACTGATATCTTTAAACCACTCCCATATTGATAAAGCCTCTTCATCACCATGTTCCATCTTTACAAACCAATCTCGCGCTTCATCCATAAGCTCCGGATGTTCTTCTTTCTCATTGTTGAATTTCACATAGATATCAAGAAGCTCCTGTATTCCTTTTTTCTCAACCTCTTCCTTGCTACTCCATTTTTTATATGCCACTATCAGTTTTCCAAACTGCGTGCCCCAGTCTCCGAGATGATTAATCCGGACAACTTTATATCCAAGTTTTTCATGGATTTTATATAATGCATTTCCAATAACTGTAGTTCGCAAATGTCCTACATGAAAGTTCTTGGCGATGTTTGGTGAAGAGTAATCCATGCAGACAGTTTTATCATTTCCGATTTTCTCAACACCAAGATTCTCCTTTACTACTTGTTTTAGTACTTTTTCCGTAAAGAGCATTCGATTCACAAATATGTTGCAGTATCCATTAACTGAAAGTACTTCATCCAATCCAAGTTGATTCTTCTTTTGGTCTAATCCTTTTTTAATCTCAGTAGCTATCAGTGCCGGATTTTTATGTAACAGCTTGGCAAAACCAAAACACGGAATTGCCATGTCACCCATTTTACTATCCGGCGGCGTTTCTATGAGAATAGTAATCTCCGAATCTGATAATCCCAAAATTTCTGCAACGACTTTACAAATTTCTTCTTTCATGTTTCAATTCCTTTCTTGATATTTTTTGATAAAAAAAGAACCGCAATAGATTTACAGCAATCTGCTAAATCAATTACGGTTCTGCTTTATATTACTTATTAACAGCACCGCACGGCAACAAGACATACGTTCTTGCAACCATGCGAATTATCTGCGATAGTTACAAGAACTTATGTCTCCTCTGTCTGCTCCTTAAGCTGTTTGTCAGTAATAAACTCATACGAATCATCCTTTATAATAATATTGAATTTAATATACAATATTCAAAATAATCTGTCAATTTACTTTTCTAATTTTATCCATATAATTGTTATTATCTTTTAAATTCTTCAATGAACTGTTGAAAACGTTCCGATGCAAATGTTTCAATTGGCATTTTCGAAAGTTCATCTACACTAACCCACTTGTATGAAGAAGTCTCTCCTTCCTGTAAAATGATTCTGTTTTTTGGAATATCTGTTATACACATATATATTTCATAGAATGTTTTGTATCCACAATGTTATACACATCCTACTCTAACTAAATTATTAGTATCTATCCCTGTCTCTTCTCTGAGCTCTCTAATTGCACATGCCAGCGAATCTTCTCCTTGAAGAGCTGATCCTCCTGCTGTTAATTCCCACTTTCCACCAAGATGCTTCCTAAAATCTCTTTGCATCATAAGATAAGTTCCATCAGTATGTCTTACGATTATCTCACTTACAAGATGATAATATCCGTCAGGTATTTCTTCATCTCGAATCAATGTTACTCCATCAACCTTATTAAAGTTTTCATCATATGCATCCCAGATTTCCATAACGCCTCCCTTGCTCTCACTTACAATATCTGAATATTATTTTTCTATTTTCTTGTATAAGCAAAAAAGAGAAGCCCGATTAAAAGCTTCTCTTAATGTTCGCGATGCGATTCGAACGCACGACCTTCCGCTTAGGAGGCGGACGCTCTATCCAACTGAGCTACGCAAACATGACCTTTGTATATTAGCACAATCTGAGGCACAATTCAAGGGAAACGCATAACAAAGCGCTTCCCTGAAAATTGTGTTTTGCAATACTTATAAATATTTTTATTTCAAATATTCAATAATCTGATTCACTCTCAAAGCTGGATTGCTGTCTTAAGTGCAATCTCCATCATATCAGTAAATCCTGTCTCTCTTTCTTTTGCAGTAAGTTCTCCTGCCTTGAAGAGATGGTCTGATATTGTAAGGATTGTAAGTGCATTCTTCTTAGCTTCTGCTGCATTCATGTAAAGAGCAACTGTCTCCATCTCGACTGCGAGTGCTCCCATATTTTTGTAGAGTTCACTCTCATTGCACTTCTTGTAGAATGCATCTGAAGAAAGTACGTTACCTACATGGAATTTTACATTCTTCTCTCTTGCTATGTTTACTGCTTTTTCCAATAAGTCATAGCTTGCTGTCGGACAGAATGTTCCGGGAAGTCCAAACTGGAATCCGTAGTTGGAATCTGTGTGAGCACCCATTGCGAAGACGATGTCCATTACATTAACATCCTCTTTTAATCCACCGGCGCTTCCAACTCTGATGATGTTATCCACATCATAAAAGTTGAAAAGTTCATATGTGTAGATTCCGATTGAAGGAATTCCCATTCCGTGTCCCATTACAGACACTTCTTTTCCCTGATACTTACCTGTGAATCCAAGCATTCCTCTTACTTCGTTAAAGCACTTAACGTCTGTAAGGAAATTCTCTGCAATGAATTTTGCTCTGAGTGGATCGCCGGGCATAAGCACGGTCTTTGCGATGTCGCCTTTTTCGGCACTGTTATGAGGTGTAGCCATATCCATTTTCTCCTTCTCTATTAATTTGTTCCGGGAAAATTGATATATCCCTGCATCCAAATGTTACCTTTAAATCTTCTTCCGACTGCCGGTTCGCCAAGCAGATCGGCATCGTTTATACACAAATCGAACTCAAGTCCGTTACAATTAATCCTCATTATGTGTATAACTTCTTTTGTCAGATAGTTCTCCGTCTTATCAACTTTGACTATCTCTCCCAAAACGGAGTAGTGATCACACTCAACTCCGTATGGCATAAAATATGTATCTACCAGACTATACACATCCTGCTTTCTGATTTTTCTCGAAAGCGTTGTGTATATGTCCATGTCGTCAAGAGTCAGTGATTCAATTGCTGCTTCATCACCTCGTCTTGCATTATCTATAAGTTTGTTCCTATAACTGGTTTTCTTTTTGGCCACTTGTATTTGTTGTTCTGTCTTTGCAATCGGCATCATTATCTGACCCTTTATTGACAGCGCAGACAAACTAAGTGTCGTTCCTCTGACAGGAAAGTGATCCTCATTCTCATACTTGATGTAAGGAATTATATTCTGAAGGTAAAAGATAAGTGAAACGCCAACCCTGTTTTCATTACAGATTCCTGCATATGAATATTGGGCTGCATGGCGTTCTATTGTTATATCTTCTTCCGTACTAATCTGCGAAGGGACTAAGTACGGATAATAATATTCATATATAAACTTATCTTGTTCATCAAATTCCCCACATACCGCGAGTCCTATTTTTTCATTTGCATAGTCATGCATGAACTCCGCAAGAATAACATTATCCTCTATGGACACATATCCTCTTCTTGAAGATTTCTGAATAGAATCGGTAATTAATCCGGTCAACTCATTCCTGTCTTTTATTTTAGAAAAACCAACTGCTCTTAGAAATTTATGCAAGGAATCTTTTCACCTTTCTACTGCTGTTATCATTTCTTCTTAGGAATAAGTACTTCTTTTCCACCCATGTAAGGACGAAGAACTTCAGGAATCTTTACGCTTCCGTCAGCCTGAAGATTATTTTCAAGGAAAGCAATAAGCATTCTAGGAGGAGCAACTACTGTGTTATTAAGTGTGTGTGCGAGGTAGTTTCCATCCTTACCCTTAATTCTGATCTTAAGTCTTCTTGCCTGTGCATCTCCAAGGTTAGAACAACTTCCTACTTCGAAGTACTTCTTCTGTCTTGGTGACCATGCCTCTACGTCACATGACTTACACTTAAGATCTGCAAGATCTCCTGAGCAACACTCAAGTGTACGTACAGGAATGTCCATTGATCTGAAAAGATCTACTGTATTCTTCCAAAGTTTCTCATACCAATCTTTTGACTCTTCGGGCTTACAGATTACAACCATCTCCTGCTTCTCGAACTGGTGAATTCTGTATACACCTCTCTCCTCAATTCCATGCGCACCTTTTTCTTTTCTGAAACAAGGTGAGTAACTTGTAAGAGGCATAGGAAGTTCTTCCTCGGGAATAATCTGATCAATGAACTTACCAATCATTGAATGCTCACTTGTTCCGATGAGATAAAGATCTTCTCCCTCAATCTTATACATCATAGCTTCCATCTCAGGGAAACTCATAACTCCTGCTACTACATTTCCATGAATCATGAAAGGAGGAACACAATATGTAAATCCTCTGTCAATCATGAAATCTCTTGCGTAAGAAATTACTGCAGAGTGAAGTCTTGCAATATCACCAAGCAGATAATAGAATCCGTTACCTGCAACTCTTCTTGCAGCATCAAGATCGATTCCGCAGAAGCTCTCCATAATATCTGTGTGATAAGGAATCTCGAAATCGGGAACAACAGGTTCACCGAACTTCTCAATCTCAACATTCTCAGAATCATCTTTTCCGATAGGAACAGATTTGTCGATGATCTGAGGAATGATCATCATCTTATTTGTAACTTCTTCATCAAGCTTCTTCTGATTCTCTTCGAGTTCTTCAAGACGCTTTGCTTCTTTTGCAACTTCATCCTTGAGGGCCATTGCTTCTTCTTTTTTACCCTGTGCCATCATTGCACCGATTTCTTTAGAAATCTTATTCTTATGTGCACGGATCTCATCCGCTTCTTGCTGGTTTGTTCTTCTTGCTTCGTCGAGTTTTATAATCTCATCTACTAGAGGAAGTTTCTCATCCTGAAATTTGTTCTTGATGTTCTCTCTTACCACATCAGGGTTTTCACGTAAAAATTTTATGTCGATCATTTTGATCTCCTCCATGTATGTTTATATATTTTATTCTTATCTTCTTACACTTTCGCGTGCACTATCCAATGCTTTCTTTTCCTCATCACTGAGTTCAACATCTGCTATTCCGGCGTTGATAACTTTCGAATATGAATAGTTAAGTCCGTCTGTGCTGTGAACTGAATTCATAAGGAATCCGTTGTCATTTTCATCGAGCATACAAAGTGCGAAGCTGAGCTGTCCACCCATCTGACTAAATGCATCATATTTCTCAAGTCCGATTTTCTGGAAGGTTCTCTGCATTCTTTTGTTGATGTCCTGAATGTCCTTACGGTTTTTATCGTTCTCCGCTCTTATCATTTTGTTTTCGTGAAAAAGATCTACGATTTCATCTTCAAGTGATTTCGCATCTTTTCCTGTCATGAACTTATTAAACTTCTTTGATACTTTACTTATCTTGCATCCTTGTATGATAACAATAAGTAGAAGAATTAATACTAATGCTAAAAGTGCCAAGATAAAAATTGCAGGATCTATGTTTCCAAGACCCAAAAGATTTAATATGTTACTTTCCATTTTATTCTGTCTCCGATTATTCTGTGCATAGTCTGTTTATTATTTTCTCAAGATCGTCGCTGTTATAAAATTCAATCTCAATCTTTCCTGAACCGCTACCCTTGGATGTGATATCAACTTTTGTTCCGATTGCCTGCTTACATCTCTCAGATAGATTTGCATAAATTGCATCCAAACTTGGATTTGTTTCTACAACCTTTTTAGGCTTTGGTGTCTTACCAATATTCTTAACAAGTTTCTCGGTTTCTCTAACACTTAACTTTTCATCAAAAACTTTCTGCGCAAGCATTGTCTGCTCTTCTTCACTCTCAACAGATATAAGTGCTCGTGCATGTCCTGTTGTTATGAGTCCGTCAATAACCATCTGTCTTACTTTTTCACAAAGCTTTAAAAGACGAAGTGAGTTAGTGATAGTTACTCTGCTCTTTGAAACTTTCTCCGCAACAATATCCTGTGTATATCCGAATTCATCAATTAGCTTTTTGTATGCAAGAGCTTCTTCAATAGGATTTATATCTTCCCTTTGGATATTATCAATAAGAGAAATCTCTGCAATCTCATGGTCACTAAGATCTTTTACGATAACCGGAACTTCTTTTATTCCTGCTTTCTTGGCAGCTCGCCATCTTCTCTCGCCACCTACAATCTCATAGTGATCATTCTTATCTGTTACGATTAGAGGATTGATTATTCCATACTGTTTGATTGATTCAGCTAATTCCAAAAGACTGTCTTCATCAAAAGATTTTCTTGGCTGATTTCTGTTTGGTTCAACCTGAGTTATATTTACATGAATAACCTGTCCTTCACTGATACTTTGTTCTTCAGAAAATGAAACTTCTCTTTCTTTTGTAACTGCGAAAGATGACTTCGCAGGTATTATTGAATCAAGCCCTTTTCCTAATCCTCTTTTCACATTCTTTACTGCCATATCTTATGCCCCTCCGCTTTAATCAAATTTTCTGTCGATAACCTCATTTGCAAGAAGTCGATATGCTTCGGCTCCTGCGGACTTAGGTTCATAAACGTTTATAGGTAGACCGTAACTGGGCGCTTCTGCAAGACGAATGTTTCTTGGGATTATTGTCTTATACACATTCTCTTGTATATGTTCCTTTACGTTTTCTACAACCTGGAGTGAAAGATTGGTACGAGAATCAAACATTGTAAAGACAACACCTTCCATATCGAGTTCCGGATTGAGTCTGTCTTTTACAAGATTAACTGTATGTACCAACTGACTAAGACCTTCAAGTGCATAGTACTCACACTGAATAGGTACAAGAACAGTATTAGCTGTAGTCATTGCATTGACTGTCAGCATACTAAGTGACGGCGGACAATCTATAATAATGAAATCATAGTCATCTCTTATACTACTAATTGCCTCTCTTAAAATATATTCTTTATTATCAGAATCTATCAACTCAATCTCTACTGCGGCAAGATTTACATTTGAAGGAATAATATCAACTCCGTCGATTCCTTTTACAACATTTTTGGTTATTACTTCATCAATGCTGCACTCACCAATCATCAATTCATATATAGTATGATCGATTTCATTCTTATCAATACCAAATCCACTTGTTGTGTTTCCCTGAGGATCGGTATCGATAACAAGTACCTTCTTACCTTTCTCTGCCAAAGCAGATGCTAGATTGATTGATGTGGTAGTCTTTCCGACTCCGCCTTTTTGATTTGCAATTGCGATTATTCTTCCCATTACGCCTCCCATCATCGTGAAACACTAATCTGATTTTACCACATTATTAAAATTATAGAACATAAAAAAAGCACAATCTTTAGAAAATATGATATTATTTTCCAGATTGCGCTTCATTTACTATATGTAAATGTATGTAATTTTTGAATGTTTCATGACTGTTTTTATGTTTCACGGAACATTACTACATTTTGTATTTTAATGTTTCACGTGAAACAATTAGTTGTATATAATTTTCACAGTCAAATATGTTTCACGTGAAACATATTTAATCATATTATAAAGGTTTTTTTGCAGGCGTTCCTGCCTTGCGCGGATACATTTTTGAAGTACGTTCCTTCTTATCTACAATACAAATTGTACGTGTTATGTCTGTATCGGGCAATAAGAATTCTTTGCACTCTTTAAGTTTTCCACCAAGAAGATGAATTGCTCCTTTCGCTGCTTCTACTTCTTCAGATCCTTTATCACCTTTGAAGGCAATGAACTCACCACCAACCTTAACATATGGAAGACAATATTCTGTAAGAGTAGACATATTGGCTACAGCTCTTGAAACAGCAAAATCAAATTTTTCTCTTAGTGATCCATCCTTGCTTGATGAGAAGTCTTCTGCTCTTCCATGTAATGTTTCAACACTTCCGGATTCATTAAGACCAAGTGTGTCTATTACTTCATTGAGAAAATTGATTCTCTTATTCAATGAATCGAGTAATGTAACATGAATATTGGGATAAACAATCTTAAGTGGTATTCCAGGAAATCCGGCCCCCGTTCCAATATCAATCAAAGAATACTCTTTATCTTTGAAATCAACAAACGGAGCACAAGAAATACTGTCGACAAAGTGAAGCTTACACACATCATCAAAATCTGTTATAGCAGTAAGATTCATTACTTCATTTACTCGAATCAGAATCTCAAAGTATTTATCAAACTGCTCGAGCTGCTTATCAGTCAGTTCAATTCCGTAAGAACGGAAGTCTTCAATCATCTTGTTGTATTTATTCCTCATTCTGTTTTCCTCTGTTCAATGAATCAAGATAAATGATAAGTACAGAAACATCTGCAGGATTAACTCCACCTATGCGAGATGCCTGTCCGATATTTACAGGTCTGAACTTTTCAAGCTTCTGTCTTGCTTCGAGTCTCAAACTGCTGACATCATTATAATCAATATCTGCAGGTATAAGTTTTCTCTCAAGTTTTTTGAACTGCTCAACCTGTCTCTCCTGCCTGTTGATATAACCTTCATACCTGATACTAATCTCAACCTGTTCAATAACATCCTTGGGAAGTACCGGTCTGTCGACATCAATCTCTGCGATCATTTCATAAGTCATCTCGGGACGACATAATAATTCAGCAAGAGATACTGCTGTTTTTAACGGTGTACTTCCACACCTTGTCAGGAAATCCTGAATCTTTGAATTGGCTCCGATGTTTATACTCTTTAATCTCTCAACTTCTTTTGTAGTAAGCTCAATCTTTTTAAGTAACTTATTATATCGTTCATCATCTATAAGACCTACTTCATGCCCTTTTCCTCTAAGTCTTATATCCGCGTTATCCTGTCTTAAGAGTAATCTGTACTCTGCTCTTGAAGTCATCATTCTGTATGGTTCAAGATTTTCTTTTGTAACAAGGTCATCAACCAGAACACCAATGTATCCTTCAGATCTGTCGATAGATAAATAAGGTTTGTTCTTAATCTGCATCGTTGCATTAATTCCGGCATACAATCCCTGCGCAGCAGCTTCCTCATATCCACTACTTCCATTAAACTGTCCGGCTGAGAAAAGTCCTCTGATATCTTTTATTTCAAGAGTCGGATGAAGTTGTCCGGGACAAAGACAATCATACTCAATTGCATAAGCATTTTTTACAATTCGACAATTTTCAAGTCCAGGTACTGTTCTGTACATTGCAATCTGAACATCCTCAGGAAGTGATGATGACATTCCATCTATGTACATCTCATTTGTAAATGTTCCTTCGGGTTCAACAAACACCTGATGTCTTTCATGATCCGGGAACTTTACAACCTTATCTTCTATAGAAGGACAATATCTCGGTCCGACACCTTCAATGATTCCCGCATAAATCGGAGACCTGTCAATATTATTGCGTATTATTTCATGTGTTTTTTCATTGGTATATGTAAGCCAACAAGATACTTGAGGTTTCTGTACATCCGAAGGATCGGTATCAAATGAAAATGGAATTACAGGATCATCTCCAAACTGCTCTGTCATCTTGGAATAATCAATGGTATTTCCATCCATTCTTGCAGGAGTTCCGGTCTTAAATCTTCTAAGTTCTATTCCCGCATCGATAAGTGATTGTGACAAAAGGTTTGAAGGTTGAAGTCCATTGGGTCCACTATATGTAATAGCTTCACCTGTAAGACAACGACTCTTAAGATAAGTTCCCGTACAAAGAATAACAGCTTTAGCTTCATAAGTTATTCCGGAAAAAATCTTCACACCGGTAATGACATGTTTATAACCTTCAGCTTTCAATTCATCGGAAGGTTCACTGTAAAGAATTTCTGAAACCTCCGCCTGCTTAATGGTAAGATGCTCCTGGCTTTCAAGAACCTCTTTCATCTTCTTGGAATATTCCATTTTGTCAGCCTGACATCTGAGCGAATGAACAGCAGGTCCTTTAGAAGTGTTAAGCATCTTAGACTGCAAAAAAGTCTTATCGATATTTTTTCCCATCTCTCCACCAAGAGCATCTATTTCTCTTACAAGATGTCCCTTGGAAGATCCGCCAATGTGAGGGTTGCACGGCATGAATGCAATGTTGTCCGCACTCATAGTAAAAATTATAGTTTCAAGACCAAGTCTGCTGCAGGCAAGTGCCGCCTCACATCCGGCATGTCCTGCTCCAATTATTACAACATCATATTTTTCAGTAAAAACATTCATAAATTATTTTCCCATACAAAATTTTGAAAAGATTTCTTCCACAAGATCGTCGCCTACTTCTTCTCCGATTATCTCACCGAGGTAAGCATACGCATTTGAAAGATCGACTGTATAAAAATCTTCCGAAAGATTTTTTGAAATACTGTCATCCACAAGTTTAAGACTGTCATAAACTTTCTGCAGTAGTTCTTTATGTCTTAAGTTTGTGATGTAAATTTCCTGCTTTGGCAAAATGTCACCGTTGAAGAAAAGTTTGGATAAAGCATCCTTTAATTCATCGATTCCATTTCCTTTCAACATCGAAGTCTTTATAACAGGAACGTTATCCACATTTGTGAAAAACTTAAACACATTATCCTCATTAATTTTTATGTCATCTGATAGATCATTTTTATTAAGAAGAATAATTGTTTTCTTATCCGCACACAAACTGATGATTTCTTTATCCTCATCATCAATATCACGTGTAGAATCGAGAATGTATAAAACAAGATCTGCTTCTTCTATCTTACTCTTTGCTTTATCCACACCCATCTTCTCAATAATATCATCTGTGTCTCTTATACCGGCAGTGTCGATAAGATGTAAGACTATGTCTCCTAGTCTTACAGTTTCCTCAATAATATCACGTGTTGTTCCGGCAATGTCGGTAACTATTGCTCTTTCGTCTCCGATAAGAGTATTTAAAAGAGAAGACTTACCTGCATTCGGCTTTCCAACAATAACAGTCTTTATTCCATCTTTTCTTATCTTACCTTCATCTGCTGTACTGAGTAATTTTTCAATCTCACTTGTAAGATCAGAAACTTTGGCTTTAAGTTTTTCAGGATATCCGGTAAGATCATAATTTTCAGGATCATCAAGTGCAGACTCAATAAATGCCATCTCATAAATGATCTGCTCTCTCAAACTTTTGACTTTATCATAAATACTTCCGCGAAGCTGATTTCTGGAACTATCAAGAGCAAAATTATTCTGAGCACTTATTATATCCATTATCGCTTCGGCTTTAGTAAGATCGATTCTTCCATTTAAAAAAGCTCTTTTGGTAAACTCACCCGGATCAGCAAGACGGCATCCGCTTTTTAAAAGCAGTTCAATAATCTGATTCATTATGAGAACACCACCATGAGAATTGATTTCGATAACATCTTCTCTGGTAAAACTGTGAGGCGCTTTCATAAATGAGATCATAACTTCATCAATGATTTTTTCACCGTCACAGACATATCCATACTTTATAGTATTGGGAGCATGTTCTTTTAAAGTCTGTTCCATCTTGGCAGAACGATAGATCTTATCACAAATTGCAACTGCATCTTTTCCACTTACTCTTATAACTCCGATTCCGGAATCAGACATTGCGGTCGCAACAGCACAGATAGTATCATCATTAAAATTATTAAAAACACCTGACATATCTTTGTCCCGTTTCTTTTTAATAAATATTTTTCTACATATAATAATACCCCTCAAAGTATATAACTTCGAGGGGCAATGTTTATTATTTCTTTAATGTAACAACTACTCTTCTGAATGGTTCTTCACCTTCACTGTGAGTAGTAACAAACCTGTCTCCCTGAAGAGCTGAATGAATAATTCTTCTCTCATAAGGATTCATAGGCTCTAAAGCTACTGAATGTCTGGACTTTCTAACCTTATAAGAAATGTTCTTTGCAAGATTTTCGAGAGTAGCTTTTCTTCTCTCTCTGTAGTTTTCTGTATCAACCTTAACATGGATGTACTCGGAATAATCTCTGTTAACAACAAGAGAAGCAAGGTACTGAACAGAATCAAGTGTCTGTCCTCTCTTACCTATAAGAACTCCCATCTCATCTCCGCTAAGTTCAATATCAAGAATCTTATCAGCCTGGTTGAAAGAAGTCTTAACTACAACTTCCATCTTCATTGCATCGAATACTTCTTTTAAAAACTTGTTTGCTTTATCACATACTTCATCAGCATTTATGTCTGAGCTGACTGCCTTTTCAATTTCCTTTACAGTCTCTTTTACTTTTTCTTTTTTATTTTTTACTTCCTGCTTAGATGAAACTTTTGTATCTATCTTGATATCATCAATCTTGATTTCTTCACTCTTCTCTTCTTTAACTCTTGCCTTGATGATTGCAGGCTTAGCATTTATCCCCAAAAAACCTGACGATCCGCTTGTAACTACTTCGTAATCAAGCTTATCACTTGTAACGCAAAAAGATTCGCAGGCTTCAGTAATAGCATCATCGACATTTTTTGCTGTAAACTCTCTATACTCCATTTTTCCCTCCCAAAATAGACAGTAACAATATATCTTCTCTTATTTATTATTTTTCTCGTTAAATTCTTTTACCAAATTTGCCTTGGCAAGAAGAGAATCCTTTTTAATTTCTTTTCCTGAGAAACTATCTCTAACCTTCTTGAGCTCATTCTCTCTCTCTTCCATAGAAACAGAACTTGATGCGCTACTTACAATATTTCTTGTAGACATGTTTGCGTATCTGTTCATCTGAGGAGTAGTCTTAAGTTTCTCCTGCTTCTGCTTATATTTCTCAATGTTTTTCTCAATCTCAGCATCAATATCGGTTCTATCAATGTGCTTGTTGATAAGAACCTGCTGTATAGATCTGATAACCGCACCAATTATCCAGTAGATACCCATACCTGCATTAAAATTAAAACAAAAAACTGCTGACATCATGGGCATCATAATATTCATAGTCTTCATAGACTGCTGCATCTGAGCTGTAGGATCGTTAGGATCGATCTTACCCTCTGCAGGAACCTGCTGTGGCATGAGCTTTGTATTTACCCACTGAGTAAAGAATGCAAGAAAAGGAATAAGAATAGCTCCGATAAGTAAAACAAAGTTTTTATCTGCAAATGCACTCTTTATCATAAACAAAGGAGTATCTGCGATATTCATTCCAAGAAAATTGTTGTATCTGTCCAAAAGACTGTGTGTACTTAAAATAGAATCATTGAAACTATTAAAATTTGATGTGATCTTATCCCAATCAGAAGATGACGCTCTGTTCAAAACATCGATAAGAGTGTTTTCCACATAAGTAACATCACCTGATTTAAAAAGCGGGTTATCAAACTGACTGGTAAACATTTTTGCACTGGAAACGTTATTTCTTATGAAATCAACACCGCCATCTGCAGTTGCAATCTGCTGTACAAGAGGATAAAAAGCCTTTTTTACAGTTCCAACATAAGCGGGAATTGAATAAATAACACGATAAAGTGCAAATAAGATAGGCATCTGAATAAACAGCTGTAAACAGCTACCTGTCTGCGAAACACCGTATTTAGCGTAAACTTCTTTAGTCTCCTGCTGCATCGCAAGCATGGAGTCATTATCTTTTTTGCCTTTATACTTCTCCTGAATAGCTTTAAGTTCAGGACTCATCTTTGACTGAAGTTTAGAAAACTTCTGCTGTTTGTAAGTCAAAGGAAGAAGTGCAATATAAATAACTACAGTGAATAATATGATTGCAAGACCAAAATTAGGAATACCTATTTTATCAAGCAAGTTGAATATGGCTGTCATAACATATCCAAGCAACTTTGCAACAGGTCCTACAATACGTCCCTGATAAGGGGTTAAAAGAACTGGTGTCAAAATAAACCTCCTGTACATTACGGAACGGGATCATATCCGCCACTGGAAAACGGATTACATCTTATTATTCTCCAGATTGCGAGCAGACTTCCCTTAAATGCCCCATGTTTTTCTATAGCTTCCAGTCCATACTCCGAACAAGTCGGAATATACGGACATTTTGTTCTCTTTAAAGGAGAAATATACTTTCTGTATAACTTAATCAAAAAGATAAGTATCTTTTTCATTTTTCACCGCCATTTTTCTTTATGCGGGCCTTCCCTGCCAAGCTTAAAAGAGAATCTTCTATATTATGATAGCTCGCATCTCTTGCACAGGCTCTGGCAACGACTACTATATCCAAACCACTATTGAATACATCTTCATGTAGTCGGTAAACTTCTCGAACAAGTCTTGCAAATCTGTGCCTTACAACACTGTTCCCAATTTTTTTACTGCATGAAATCCCAAGTTTATTAGAAGAACTGTTATTTTTCCACACATAAACAACCAAATACTTATCGGCATAACTTTTTCCATTCTTATAAACATTGCGGAAATCATTTGTCTTTTTCATCGAATCAGAAAAAAGCATATCATTGTCCTTTTTATACCGGAAAGATGAAAAAAGGTCACAATTTTGTGACCTTTACTATCAAGCAGATAATCTCTTTCTTCCCTTTGCTCTTCTGGCTGCAAGAACTTTTCTGCCGCCCTTAGTAGCCATTCTTGCTCTGAAGCCGTGAACTCTGGCTCTCTGGAGCTTATGAGGCTGGAATGTCATCTTCATATCGTAAACACCTCCTTCTTTACTAATTATACAACGCAATTACATTTAGTAATTACAGATCATATCAGTGTGGAAAAAATCTTTATAATTATAATAAATAAAATCAAGGCAGTCAAGCCATAAAAACGCAGAAAAATAGGGCAAATCTTTGAAAAAAATATAAAAAAATTAATTCGCCCATATATTGTGTTGACAAAACTTATCCACAGCAAAATGTTGATTTTGTGGATAACATGTTGATTAATATATACCACGTTATTTTATCCACATTTTTCTTGTATTTTGTGGATAAACCGGAGCATAATTTTGTGGTTATTAATCGGAAATCCAGTAACCACGCCATTTATAACGGTAGATAGCTTAAAGTGGAAAAATGACCATTTATCCACAGTGTAAAAATTTAATTATGTTTGAAATTTTTTTTCTGATAGTTTTCCACATTATACCCTTGTTTGATATTTAAAGTTTTTTAAGATAAAATAGTAAAAGTCTACAAGTCGATAAAAAGCGTAATTGGGGAGTTTTTCATGTATTCAACAAAAGAAATCACAGATAAATTAAAAAACAATTGGGAATCAATAAAGCACACTATAAAGATTGAATCCGGAATTACAGAGATATCTTATAAAACATGGATCGATCCATTAAGTGTATATAGTGTTTCGGACAACAACGTCACTATCCTGATTCCTTCAGACAACTCAATGGCTCTTCAGTACATAATCAACCATTACATGGACTTTATTAAAGTTACCATTTCGGAGTTTTTGGATATAATGGTGGACGTATCTTTCATCTTAAAGAAAGATACTATTAATAATGAAGAAACTCATGAAAATAATTCAGAAGATGCTTCTGAAAACAGCTATGCATCCAATAATAACTACGAACACTCAAATCTAAATCCTAAATACAGATTTGATACCTTTGTCGTAGGAAGCAACAATAAGTTCGCGCACTCCGCTTCACTTGCTGTTGCCGAATCTCCGGGAATATCTTACAATCCCCTCTTCCTCTACGGTGGACCGGGACTTGGTAAGACTCACCTTATGCACTCCATCGGCCACTTTGTCATGGAGCATAATCGTAAAGCCAAAGTTCTTTATGTAACATCAGAGCAGTTTACAAACGAAGTTATCGAATCTATCCGAAGCGGTAAGACAGAAAGTATGTCTAAGCTTCGCGATAAATACAGAACAGTTGATGTTCTCATGGTCGATGACGTTCAGTTTATTATAGGAAAGGAATCAACTCAGGAAGAGTTCTTCCACACATTCAACGAGCTTCATCAAGCCGGAAAACAGATTATTCTTTCATCCGATAAGCCTCCTAAGGAAATGGAAACTCTTGAAGAAAGATTCAGATCCCGTTTCGAGATGGGACTTATCGCCGATATCCAGTCTCCCGACTATGAAACAAGGATGGCCATCCTGCGTAAGAATTCTGAGAACTATGGTAAGAACATTGATGATGATGTAATCAACTACATCGCTACAAATATCAAGTCAAACATCAGAGAACTTGAAGGTGCCTATAACAAGATCATTGCATATTCAAGACTTAACAATGTAGATGTAACACTTGAAAATGCTATGGAAGCTCTTAAAGATATCATCTATCCGGATAAATCCAAAGTTATCACACCTCAGCTTATCATTGATACTGTGTGTGAACAGTATGGAGTAAAGAAAGATGACATCGTTTCCAAGAAGAGACAGGCAGAGATTGTTCTTCCACGTCAGGTAATAATGTATCTATGTAGAGAAAATACCGAAGCTTCACTTGAAGAAATAGGAAAGCTGCTTGGTAAAAAAGATCACACGACCGTAATCAGCGGAATCAACAAGATAAAGAAGCTTACCGCGGTTGATGACGATCTCAACAAAAACATGGATATAATAATGAAGAAACTAAATCCTTCATTATAAATTGTGGATAACTTATTGTGGATATCTATGTAGAAAACCTGTTATTAGGATGTTATTTAAATGTTATTTGATGTTGATTGAGGGTGGATAATTTTTTTCACCCTCATTTGTCAAAATTAGGCCTGTTTATAACTTTTTACTTTTCAACACCTAATTTTTTGTTTTCAACACCTAAAAATTTGTAAAAAAGCCGCATAGATTGTATAATGGAATAGGTTTTACACTTTTCAACAGCTATTATTAATTCTTTTACTATATTTTTATATATATTTTATACTTTTTATGTTCTGAAGGGAGTATGTGGTTAAATGAAAGTCGTTTGCTCAAAGTCGAATCTTATTAGTGGATTGCAGATTGTATCAAAAGCAGTTCCTTCTAAGACAACAATGTCTATTCTTGAATGTATATTGGTTGATGCAACAGAAGGAGTCATCAAATTCATCGCCAATGATATGGAACTTGGTATTCAGACAATAGTAGAAGGTAACATTGAAGAAAGAGGATATATAGCAATCGATGCAAAGATATTTGTAGATATTGTAAGAAAGCTTCCTGACAATGCCGTTACTATTGAATCAGACAGTTCAAACAAAGTAATAATCAGTTGTGAAAAAGCAAAGTTCAACCTTATTGGAAGAAAAGGTGATGATTTCACATATCTTCCGTCAATAGAGAAAGTAGACGGAGTTTCAGTTTCTCAGTTTACTCTTAGAAATATTATTCAACAGACAATCTTTTCAATTTCAGAAAATGATGCAAATAAGATGATGGCAGGAGAACTTTTTGAAGTTGACGGAGATATCTTAAAGCTCGTTTCTCTTGATGGTCACAGAATATCTATCAGAAAAGTAAAACTTTCTGAAGAGTATTCATACAAGAAAGTGATAGTTCCCGGAAAAGCACTTAGTGAAATAAGTAAGATTCTCGGAGATAGCACTGAGAAAATAGTACATATCTATTTTACCGACAAGCATATTCTCTTTGAGTTTGATAATACAGTTGTTGTTTCAAGACTTATTGAAGGCGAATACTTCAGCATAGATCAGATGCTTTCAAGTGATTATGAAACAAAGATGAGCATTAACAGAAAAGAATTACTTGATTGTATAGACAGAGCAACACTTCTTGTAAAAGAAGGTGACAAGAAGCCTGTAATAATATCCATTACCGATACAAATATGGAATTGAAGATAAAATCAACCATAGGAAGTATGGATGAAGTAATCGATATTGATAAGCAGGGAAAAGATTTAATGATCGGATTTAATCCCAAATTCCTTATCGATGCGTTAAGAGCAATTGAGGATGAAGTAGTTGATATCTATCTTGTTAATCCTAAAGCACCTTGCTTTATCAGAGACAAGGAATCAACTTATACATATCTGGTATTACCTGTCAACTTCACGACAGTTGATTAATTAATTACCAAAGGACCTGATTTAAGATGGAAATAGTAAAATTAAGAGAACAAGATGAATTTATAAAACTCGGACAGGCTTTGAAAAAAGCCGGTCTCGAGGGTTCAGGTGTTGATGCCAAGATGGACATACAAGCCGGTCTTGTAAAAGTAAACGGCGAAGTTGAGGTTAGACGCGGGCGTAAACTTTATGACGGAGACACTTTTGAATACGATGGCGTACAGGTAAAGATAGAAAAATGATAATAAAATCATTGGAATTGGCTGACTTCAGGAATTATGAGAATATAAAGATAAATTTCAGTAAAGGCACTAATATACTTTATGGTGACAATGCGCAGGGTAAGACCAATATTCTGGAAGCAATCTTTCTTTCTGCAACGACAAAGTCACATAAGGGGAGTAAGGACAAAGAAATAATCAGATTTGGCAAAGAAGAAGCGCATATAAGAACCATTTTGGAAAAAGACAATGCAGAATATCGCGTTGATATGCACCTTCGAAAGAGCAAGTCCAAAGGAATAGCCATAGACGGGCAGAAGATAAAGAGGGCATCTGATCTGATTGGCAGGTTGAATGTTGTTTTTTTCTCACCGGAAGATCTGAGCATAATAAAAAACGGTCCTTCTGAAAGGCGCAGATTCATGGATATGGAGCTGTGTCAGCTTGATCAGATATATCTTAATAATCTTTCTAAGTACAATAAATTGGTTGTCGAAAGAAATAAGATTCTAAAGGATCTTTTTGAACATCCTGAAAACAGTGTACTTTTGGACGTTCAGGATAAGCAATTATTCGAATACGGATCCGTCATTATAAAGACAAGAGAAAAATTCATCAAAGATCTTAATGAAATAATAAGACCTATTCACGAAAAGCTGACGGGAGAAAAAGAAACTCTGTCGGTTTTCTATGAACCTAACGTGAAGCTTGAGGAATTTGAGAGCAGATTAAAGCAGGCAAGAAAAAAAGATACTTATACCAAACAAACAACTGTCGGACCTCATAAAGATGATTTTTCTTTTATGATAAAAAAAATGAATGCGGAAGATGCTATAGATATCAGGAAATTTGGTTCACAAGGCCAGCAAAGAACAGCATCTTTGTCACTTAAACTTTCAGAAATAGAGATAGTTAAGAGAGCAAAAAAAGAAAATCCGGTATTACTTTTGGATGATGTATTGTCAGAGCTTGACAGCAACAGACAGAATTATCTTTTAAATACCATCGGAGATATTCAGACGATAATAACATGTACCGGTCTTGATGAGTTTGTTAATAACAGATTTGAAATAGATAAACTGTTCAAAGTAACCGAAGGAACAGTAAGTAGTGAAAACTAAGAAACGGAGTAGAACATGAGCAACGAAGAAGTACAGTATGGCGCTGACCAAATTCAAATTTTGGAAGGACTTGAAGCAGTCAGAAAAAGGCCTGGTATGTATATCGGAACTACAGCAAGCCGAGGATTACACCATCTTGTTTATGAGATCGTGGATAATTCCGTAGATGAAGCACTTGCTGGATTTTGTGATCATATCGAAGTAACAATTAACGAAGATAACACTATTATTGTAAAAGATAATGGTAGAGGAATTCCTGTTGATGTAAACCACAAGTCCGGTCTTACCGGTGTTGAGGTTGTATTTACGATCCTTCACGCAGGTGGAAAGTTCGGTGGTGGAGGATACAAGGTATCAGGAGGACTCCACGGTGTTGGTGCTTCAGTTGTAAATGCGCTATCTGAATGGCTTGAAGTTCAGGTTACAAGAGACGGAAAAGTATATGAGCAGAGATATGAAAGAGGAAAAGTATGCTATCCTCTTAAGGTTGTTGGCGAAGCACCTGAGGGAGTTTCGGGAACAAGAGTATACTTTAAGCCCGATGCACTTATTTTCAAAGAGACAACAATCTATGATTATAACGTTTTGAAGCAGAGACTTAGAGAAATGGCATTCCTTACCAAGGGACTTAAGATTTCTCTTACCGATCTTCGTACTGAAGAAGGCGAAGAGCCGGTAGTTCAGACATTCCACTATGAAGGTGGTATAAAAGAATTTGTTGAATATCTCAACAAAAGTAAAACAGCTCTTTATGAAGACATTATGTATTTTGAGGGAAATAAGAACAACGTACAGGTTGAAGTTTCTCTTCAGCATAACGATTCATATACAGAGAGTATCTATACATTCGTAAATAACATTAATACACCTGAAGGTGGTACACATCTCGAAGGATTTAAGGCAGCTCTTACAAAGACTTTCAATGACTATGCAAGAGCAAACAAGATGCTCAAAGATAACGATGACAATCTTACAGGTGAAGATATCAGAGAAGGTCTTACAGCTATCATAAGTGTAAAGATTGAGGACCCTCAGTTTGAAGGTCAGACCAAGCAGAAACTTGGTAACTCTGAAGCAAGAGGAGCCGTTGCCGGAATAGTAGGTGAGCAGCTTACATATTTCCTTGAGCAGAATCCAAGTGTTGCAAAACAGATTCTTGAAAAAGCAATCCTTGCACAGAGAGCAAGAGATGCAGCAAGAAAAGCAAGAGATCTTACAAGACGTAAGTCTCCTATCGATGGATTGGGACTTCCCGGAAAACTTGCAGATTGTTCGGATAAAGATCCTAAGAACTGTGAAATATTCATAGTTGAGGGAGATTCCGCCGGCGGATCGGCTAAGACTGCGCGAAGCAGAGCAACACAGGCTATACTTCCTCTTAGAGGAAAGATTCTCAACGTAGAAAAAGCCAGAGTTGACAGAATATACGGAAATGCAGAGATCAAGTCAATGATCACAGCGTTTGGAACAGGCATACATGATGACTTTGATATAAGCAAACTTCGTTATGACAAGATCATTATTATGACCGATGCCGATGTAGACGGTGCGCATATTGCAACACTTATGCTCACATTCCTTTATAGATTTATGCCTGAGCTTATCAAAGAAGGTCATGTATATCTTGCTCAGCCGCCTCTTTATAAGCTTGAAAAGAACAAGAAGGTATGGTACGCATACAGTGATGAAGAGCTAAATAAGATTCTTATGGATGTCGGAAGAGATCAGAACAACAAGATTCAGCGTTATAAGGGTCTTGGTGAGATGGATCCCGAGCAGCTTTGGGAGACAACAATGGATCCCGAGAGAAGAGTTCTCCTTAGAGTAAATATGGATGAAGAATCTGAATCGGATATAGACGTTACTTTCACAACACTTATGGGTGATAAAGTTGAACCCAGAAGAGAGTTTATTGAAAAGAACGCAAAGTTTGTAAAGAACCTGGATATTTAAAGAACGTAAAAAGGAAAAGAAATGGCTGATAATAATAACAATAACAACAATGAACTGTCAGAAGATGTATTTGATAAAGTCACTACTGACAGAATAAAAGAAGTAGACCTTCAAAAGACAATGGAAGCAGACTACATAGATTATGCCATGAGCGTAATCGCATCACGTGCGCTTCCTGATGTTAGAGACGGTCTTAAGCCTGTACAGAGAAGAATTCTGTACTCTATGATCGAACTTAACAACGGTCCCGACAAGCCGCATCGTAAATGTGCGCGTATCGTCGGTGATACAATGGCGAAATATCACCCTCACGGTGACAGTTCTATTTATGGAGCACTCGTTAATATGGCGCAGCCATGGTCAATGAGATGTTGTCTTGTTGACGGTCACGGAAACTTTG
>ODAI010896630.1_pt1 | contig 43765 bp, 34 predicted proteins | sample 1539321 | NCBI WGS metagenome assembly ODAI01 (sample SAMN02144231, study PRJEB22623) | gut metagenome | biome: sheep rumen | host: Ovis aries | place: New Zealand
AAAAACATGGTAAAAACCAAATAAAATCAAAAAAAACATGTTTTTTCTTGTTTTTGTTCTGTTTCTTGACTGTTTTTTTAATATGCACCTTTGTGCAAAACTACAACCATACAGTTCGAAACTTTTCCTTCACACAGTCTTTTTACAGACCCCATGTCAGAACGTCTCAGCATAATTGATTGGATGTCAAGTTGTGATGAATGCATAATTCACCCGTCGAATCCTTCGGCAATGCTTCGGCAGCCCTTCGTAACACGTTCGTATCTCCTTTGCTGATGGGCATCAGTTTTTCATGTAGCAAAACCTTATCTCACCCCCTCTGGAAATCGGCTGTCAGCCTCGCTTCAGAATTATGAATCTAAGGTACAACATTTTTGCCTAATTTTATTCATTTTTCCCTCCTAATAATTATATTTAAGAAAATTTAACACTCACTCAAAAGACGATACGAACGACTGCAATGTAGAGATAGCAGAAATGAACCAATAAAACAAAGTTAGTGTGCGCATTTTATCCGATTTAATCCCACCATTTTGTCCCGACAAAAATCCCATCAAAAAATATGCGAGTTAACTCAACTTTGCACGGCTTCAATACACTCCTTTTTGACAAAATATTGTACTTTACAAGAACCATTTTGGAACTTTATACGAAATTGTGCTATTTTTCGAGTTAAAAACAATGATTGATATGTTCTTTTTTGTAAATTTACGGCGAGAATATAAAATGCACGTTCGATATTGAATGATCTTTCCCAATCCGACGTGCTTCAAAAAAAGTTTAAAAACAAATACTACGGTAGCAACTAAAATTGTATTGTATGAAAAAGAATAAGATTTATAGCGCACCTATAATGAGTGAACGTGTAGGACGTATTCGAATGAGTATTCTGGCTGGTTCTACTACTCCAGATCCAAACGAGGCTAAAGTCAAGGCTACGCTTGACCCACAGGCTAACTGGGAGGATAATGGCGCTCGTAAGCGTCGTAGCTCATTAAGCTTCTAATGTATCACTCAAAACCTAACGGGATAATGAAAGAGAATATGTTGAATGAAAAATGTTCTTCTATGATTAAACGGTTTACACCACTCCTGTTGACGGCTTTACTGTTTAGCTGTTCAGCAGACGATTACACTTCGGAATATAAGGACAACGTGAAAGTACGTTTGTCAATCAGTAACTATGAGTATGCCGATGGCGATACTCGTACAGTATTAACACCAACATCAGCTGGTATCACTTTTGCATGGGATAACAACGAAAAAATCGGAGTGTTCCCTGTATCACCTATTAGTGGTTCACAGGTTGGACAAGTCGTTTCTGGTCCGTCAGTAAAAAATGGTGACTATGCAGAGTTTGACGGAGGCCCTTGGTTGCTCCGTGAGGGTAGCACATATACAGCCTATTATCCATATCAGGGAACTATGGCACTTGATGACGGATATGACCAGATTCCTGTAACTACAGCAGGTCAGACACAGGTAGGAGATGACAATACGAGTCATATTGGTGAATCCTACGACTATATGTTTGCAACACCATCAGAGTATGACCCAAAGGACAATAGCGTTACATTTGAATTCCACCACGTCATGTCAATCATTCAGGTTAAGCTCACTATGCCTAATGCGGCATCATTGACAAACCTGACATTTGCTAATGTCAATGGAGATAAGACATTCTGCACAGCAGCAAAGATGAATGCTACAAATGGTGCTTTGACAAAGACTGAGTCTGCAAAGACTTCGTCAATATCATTGGGATTGAGTAATGTTGAGGCAACTGCTGCAAATCAGGAATTGACATTCTACATCGCTGTCATGCCAACAACTACAGGTCAAGTCAAGGTGACAGCAATAGATACTAATGGCGAGAGCTATAGCGCTACGCTGAACTCAAAGACAACGTATGCAGGTCGTGCATATCGTTGGAAGGCAACTCTCCAGCATCTTGAGGACGAGTTCTCAGATAAGCCATACGTGGATATGGGTACAGGTGATGGCGTGTACTGGGCAAAGGAAAATGTGTCAAGTTCTTATTACGCTTGGGCGATAACAACTCCAAACGAGGGTTATAATTATACTTGGGCTAATTATGGTTACACCGAAGATGAGGGCGAAACCATGATGTATTATAATGGAGAAGATGGGGGGCAGTTGGATCCTGAATATTATGAGTACGAGGATGCTGCTTATGTCGCTAATGACAAGTCTCGTATTCCAACTTACGATGAATTCTCAAATCTTATTGATAAGTGTGATTGGGTGTGGGATTCTACTAATAATGGCTATAATGTCTATAATAGAAGCAATCCGAGCAGACATATATTCATTCCAGTATCAGGTAAGAAAGATGGTACAAGCACTGTAAGTGCAAATGAAGGTTTCTATTGGACTGCCAACGTAGTGCCAGAGGGTAATTACTCTAATGCATACTGCTTGCATTTCACATCTTCAACTTATGAATTGTCAAATGCACCAAGGTATCAGGGACTCATGATACGTCCTGTATTCCCTGCTAATTAGCAGTAAGATATTTTTATTATTCATAATAAAGAAGATAGCCGCGCATGCGGCTATCTTCTTTTTGTTTTCAACACAGAGAACACTGAGAACTCAGATAGAACAGTTTTTCTTTAATTATCTAAATTTTCGTTTTCCTCTTTTCTGTAAGAACTAAAGAACTCAAAAACATAAAATGTAATCTCGGGTACTCATTTTCTTTGTCTTTGTGTAACTGTGACAAGAAAATGAATGGTGAAAGTGTAATTTTAGCACGTTTCTCTTTCTCATGATATTGAATATGATTAATTTTGCACCGTCTATGGTATGTAATCGCCATTGGCTTCGCTATTATTAAAATAGATATAACAAGGGAATTACAATTTGAGCATAGGAAATTATAGGAATAAGATAACACATAAGTTTGTTTGTGTATCCCCTGTTTTTGCTCACGATTATTGGGAATAAAAAGTAATGAACAAGATATGAAGAAGATCCAAAATGTTAAATCTTTATTAGCCATTATTGTGGCTTCTGTGTTTGGGGTGGGCGTGGTTCATGCTCAAACAATCAATTGGACTGGTGAAAATTGGAGGGAAAGTTTTGCGGGAAACTATTATTTTAAGAGTTACTCGAAAAATACCTTCCTTAAAGCTAATGAAAGTAATGGAACTTTGGTTTCTCCAACGGCAGAACCAACGCTTTTTACTGTGGATTACCATGATGATGGACATGACAACACTTTGCGTATAGCCTATGGCGAAAATAAATATGTTTACAGTAATCGTACTACACCAGATTGGGGTTCAAATGGCTCTGGTACATATTGGAATTTTAATTGGGTGTCAGAAAAATCTGGATATAATATAAACCATAAGCAAGGTTTGTCTCGATATATTATGGCTTATTCTGGTACAACAGTATCGTATCCTAAAGAAAATTCTAGTACAGATGCTCAAAATAATGCTCGTGTTTGGCTGTTGATTTCAAAGCCACAGATGGATGCTGTTTACCCAAATGGCAGACTTGTGAAAGAAACGAATATGGAGGATTTGTCTTACTCTCTATATAAAAACAATACATATTCTACATTGTATGATGCAGATAAAAAGTTATGGTTGATGAAACAACATATTACAACTGCATCTCAGGCTTTTACTGTAAGTGGAATTAACAATGAAGAATATATTGTTGAGGTTTGGGCAAAGAAGGTCGGAACTGGTTCTGCAAAAATTGGTGTTGGTCCAGATATTTCGCATGCTGTTTATTCTGATGAGGAGTTGACTACAGAATTATCTTTGTATAAATTTCATTTTACTCCATCAGGTAATTTAGTACGTGTGTATTTTAATACCGACGGAGAGGCTGATGTGTGCTTCTATTTCAAGACCTTGACTTCTGAAGCAGAAGGAGCACAACGTGACATGATTACTTGGTCTGCTGAGCAGGTGACTAATAATAAATATTACATTCAAAACAATACTGTTGAACCTCGAGTTTTCTTGACTGCGATTAATACAGTTAGTGAAACTATAGAAAACTCTACATTGTTTGATGTGGTAAACTCATCTACTGCTACAATTACGTTCGAAGATAATGGCGTTAAAAAATATGTTCGTCCTGTTGAAGAACGTAAGACTTGGGATGCAACTCCGAAAGAATGGATTCTGAAAGCAAAAGACAATATATATAATATATATTACACTGAAGCACCACGCAAAAACTACTACATTGGTTATGACGACAATGAACTTACATACACAACTTCCACAAAGAATAATGGATGGAAGTTCATCTCTCAAAAGCAATATCAAGATATTTCAGCTTATGAGCATGCTAAAATATTTAAGGGTTTAGGGAAGAATGTTCGTGTATATTGGGAGACACCAATTAAAACAGATTTGATTGGCGATAAATGGTTTGCATATAATGACACGGCAAATAATACGAATGCAAGCTATAACCAAATGAAGATTGTCGGACTGACAAAGAAGGGCTACTATATGGTTGAGGTAGATGCTAGTATGACTAACGTGTCTGGAGTTGGTCAGGCAAAACTCTATGTAGAAGGACAATCAGTAGATCTAGTACCCTCTACTAAAACTTATCGTATTCCTGTATATACAAGCAATGGCAATATTACTGTTAAAATTCAGTGGGGTGCTGACAATGCAACAGGTAAAGTTTGGTCTGCTGTAAAGTCCATAACTCCTATGACAGATAACGGTGTGCCAGACGACATAATCAAAAACCCTTACTTTGCTATTCACCAGACTAATGCATGGTCAAAGAGCTGGTCAATAACAAATTATTCACGTGCTGTTGCAGGATATGAAGAAGAAGGTTCTCTCGGGTATGAAGGTAATGGCTTTTATGCAGTTCAGCGTGGAAAAACAAGTAATTATCTCAAAGATACAGGTAAAACAACAGGACGCATATATCAGACGTTGGCATCCTTGCCTGCTGGTATCTACACACTTAGTGCAGATGTTGTTTCTAAGAATTGTAAGAGTACACTGTTTATTTCTACAGCAAAGAATGTTGATATTTGGTCATTGGAATTGTCTGATATAGACACAAAGACCAATAAGTCATTTACTTTCTTTGTTCCAGAGCCAATTATTAAGTGTCGTGTTGGATATAAATATGTGGTTGATGACTTAAATGATGACGAAGTTATTTCTGCCGTTGATAATTTCAGACTGATTCGTCAGACTAATGCGGATAAGGGTATTGCAGATGCTTATCTTACTAACGCTTACTTCGCACTCCCACAGGGTACTCGTACTTGGGACTATGGCTGGACAAATAATGGATTCTCTCCTTCTATCTGTGGCGGTGAGAATGGATTTGAAGGTAGCGGTCTTTGTGCAGAGAGAACAGGTCGCAATAATTATGATAAGGAAACTCACAGAATCAGCCAAGTTGTGAACCTCCCTAAGGGTACTTATGTACTTTCTGCTGATGTGATTGCTATGGATAGAATCGGTCATATCTATGCTAAGGTAGGCAATGATGTTTATGACCAGTATTGCTATGGACCAGAGACTCATTACACATTGGAGTTCGTGGTTCAGGAGAGTGCAGATGTCGAGGTCGGTTTCTATTCTGATATCAATGGCGTAAACTATGGCGAGAATAACAGCCAGTATCAAGGACCAACATTCGACGATAACGTGACCTACCGTGTTGCTGTGGATAATTTCCGCTTGATTTCAAGTGATGATTATCTTGAGAATGCAGACTTCTCTGATGGATGGAATCATTGGGCACACACTGAGAATGCAACAATAGGACTTGTTGAAGGTCTTGGTCATGGTAATTATGTACAGACAACTACTGTTTGGGCTACTGGTGGTAATTATATTGCTGCAAACGACATCAATCAGACTGTTAGTCTTCCTGCGGGTGCTTATCAGTTGTCTGCAAATGGTGCAACAAATAATGTAATCACTTGTCTTTACGCAAAGATAGGTGATAGAATGCAGAGGATGTACGTGCCAAGTTCAAAATGGCAGACAACAAATCCTCAGTTCACATTCATTGTTCCTACTGCAAGTGATGTAACCGTTGGTCTCAGTTTCGAAAAGACATACGGCAACGACGTCAGCGTAAAGTTGAACTACTTCCACCTTATCCGTATTGGAGATGCAGAAGGAACAGATATCACAAGTCAGATTGTGAATGCAAACCTCTTGGCGAACAATGATGGACTTCCAAACGATAAGTATGGTTGGAGAACAGGTACTGGTAAGGATTTTCGTACATACGATGGTGCAACGAATCTTGCTGAGGTATTCTATAATGCAGATGGCTCAACGCCAGATTATGAAACATATAAGATTACTCAGAAGATTAATGGTCTTCCAGATGGATGGTACAGACTTACTGCACAGGGATTCTATCGTGATGGTGCTGGTAAGACTGGTGCAGGAACAAGTAATGCATCTTCTACATTCGGTTTTGATGACCCTGATCAGGCACGTGCTCACCTTATTATGGGTAATTATTACACTCCTATACAATCATTGTATTCGGAGAATGCTACAGGTACTGATGATTCTGGTCGTCCAATGTGGTTGTCAGAGGCAAGAACTGCCTTTGACCAAGGTTATTACGACAATAACGCTGTGGTCGGAAAAGCTGTGAACGGTGTACTCGAAATCGGTGTTAAACGTGAGGAAGCAATTGACCACGATTGGCTCTGTCTGAATAACTTCAAGCTCTACTATATGTATGACGAGAATGCATTCCCTGAGGGAACAGGAATGATTGTCAACCCTTCGTTTGAAGAGAATAGTACACATGGTTGGGGATTGGAGAATACAAATAATGTTAATTATAGTGTTATTGAGATGCCAAGTGATGATTATAGGGCAATATTTGATCAGGATTATCTGCTCTATGTCACAAACAAGAGTTCAAAGTGGTCTAACACAGCAACAATAGGTCAAACGGTTTCTGACTTGCCAGCTGGAGAATATACTGTTAAGGTGCAGGTTGCATCAAAAGACGCAAAGGTAGTATTAACAGTAAATTCTGGTGCACAGACTGCAAATAGCACAAAGAATGCAACATCTGGTTTGTCGTGGACTTGGCTTACTACAACTATAGATGTTGAACAAGGACAGGATTTGGGAATAACACTTTCTTCTTCACTTCCAAAGAGTGGCTATTTTATAGCAGATAACTTCATCCTTGAGAAGACAGGTGGTGATGTCTATGTTTACAACTGTGAGGCAGGAGCATTTATCAGTACTGCCGTAAACAAGGGTCTCAGCAAGAACCCAGTAAGCTTTAGCACAACTGGTGCGAAACTGAGAATGTCTGCAAGAGGTGTTACTGAAGGCATGAGATCTTTTGAGTATAATAACCAATATCTCAATGTATCAAACATCGTGAATGGCAACTCAAGGTATGAGTACCTCACGTACGAGACAAATGCTAATGCTACTCATAACGAGTTCAAGGTGACAACACCTGAGGGTTCAAACATAAGTACAATATGTGTTAATCCTGCGGATGCTACTTTCGGAACAACTGCCAATATTGTAAATGCTGGTTCTGCAAGTGCATACAATGGTAAATACGGTACAACGTATATGGGATGGACTGGCGAGACTGGATTTGACGTTGTTTATCCTCTCATTCCTGAGAATGACAAGGCTGGTCGCGGAACGAAATGGCGTGTATTGACAGAAAGTCAGTATAATCAATATAAGAGCACAATCGCAGCCGCTCATGACGCACGTATGGCGGCATGGCCAATTTATTGTTCCGCACGCCGTAGTACATATTCTGTGGATGTCACAAGATTTGAGGATGTATATAACAATATTTCTTCAACGGCAGAAGCTATTAACAAGGTGGCTAAAGAGTTGAAAGTTCAGCTTGAGTCTGAACTCTTGCTTAACAATGCTACTGTGGATGACTATGTTGATGTGACATATCTCGTTTCTGACATTGACTTTAAGGAAGCAACCTTGAATAAATGGAATAATGAGGGTGGTAAGTTTGTGTATAGCGAGAGTACAAATCATGTGACGGATAAGATCTTCGGTGGTCGTCATTATGCAGCAATAAGTGATGATGCTCTCGGTAATGCTAAGCTTACTGTTACTATTCCAAACTTACGCTCTGGTAAGTACGCTGCAGTCCTGACAGTATCTGCCTATGCAGGTGGTGACGAGGTAGAAGGTGTTGCTGCCGTAGCAGGTGACGAAGAAGCATTCAGAAGCATTGACATAGAACCAACATCATATAATATATATAATGTGGTAATACCACGCTTTACAGTGGATGATAATCACAAAAATGCTGTTGTTGGTATTAAACTTACTGGTACAAACGCTACAAGTGTTGAGATTGGTAATCTTACTCTTCGTTATCTCGGTCCGGTACATTCAGCTGCCGATGATTATGACTATACTTTGGATGACAATGTCTTGACTTATATAGGTAACTGGCCAGTTGCTTATGAAGCACAGGAGTATTTCAATTACTCACTTGATGCAAATAAGAATGTCTGCACAATATATCTGAAGGAGGACGGCTTTGCCACTGACTTTGACATGACATTTGATGCTAACAAGTTCACGAACAAGAACCTCCTTATATATAAGAAGCCAGGACAGGAGAATATCCATATTCTCAACATGACTTCAAATATTGTAGAGGGAGATGAGTGTGATGAATATGTCCTTGTAGATAAGAATGACATTTCTATTCCAGAGGCATTCACAGCTAAGAAGGCATCCTACAAGCGCACAGGTGTTACCTCTAATTATGGTACTCTATGCTTACCATTTGAGTTTAGCATGGAGGATGGCACTAAGTTGTATGACTTCGGAGGTTTCAAAGCAGACGACGATGACATTAATATCATTCTTGAGCCAGTGGATAAAGTGGAGGCTTGCAGACCTTGCATCTTCAAAAAGGCTGACAGCGATATTACTGAGCTCAACATTGAGGGTAATAATGTGACAATATCAGAAGCAAAGCCTGATACTGTAGATGTGGACGGTTTCAAACTGATAGGTGCATTTAACAAGCATACATTTGGTGATGTTACCGGTCAAGATAAGACTGCAGCAATTGACTATTACTATATTGCCAAGGATAAGTTCTGGCATGCTACCGATTACTTCACAAATGGTGCTTTCCGCTCATACATCTATACAGGTGGCAAACTTGAAGATATATTTGGCATGCACGATGTACGCTCAATAGGCTTCTATGAGTTCATGGACGAAGAAGCCACATCTGTTGACGGTGTGGATAGTGACAGTGAAATCGTTGGTTACTACAACCTGAACGGTCAGCAGATTGACACACCTACGAGCGGAGTGGTTATCGTCAAGTACTCAGATGGTAAGTACCGCAAGGTAATGGTTAAACAGAAATAAAAACAAACAGATTGCCCACAAGGTTCACAGAGAATATGAATAGCTTGCTATGATTACTCTCTGTGAACCAATGAGGGTGATTAATGGGTGAAATTTTTAGGACAACATTATTATGCCTATTTATGATTACCCAATAGCACTTTATATTGAAATATTGCACACAGAAGTATAATTGTGTGTGATTTTGAACAAAAATAGGGTGCGAATAATGAATGAATGAAAAAAAGTTCGTAAATTTGCAACGAACAAGAGATAAACAAGAAAGCTATTTGCCGTTAGATAAACGGTGCTCTATAGGAAGTATATGAAAAAGGATTATATTAAACCATGTGTAATTATCGATTCACTTGAATTGCTGTCGTATGTTCTGTCTGGAAGTGCAGGCTTGAGCAACGGTGGTGATAACGACCAACCTGGTGCTCCGAAAGAGTCGGAGTCACGTTGGAGAAACGATTATGCAGCTGACAGTAGAAATGATCAGCGAGGCTATGGCAGCTATGGCTCAAGAAACACTGGCTGGGGTAGTCTTTGGTAAATGATGAAATAGACGAACAAAACAAGATAACATAAAGCAGTGCTTGGAGTAAAGTCCTCGCATTGCTTTTTTGTGTTATATGAGTTTCTGAGTTTGTGGGGGTATATTTTTTGTTCGACGGTCTTTTTTCAAACACAGAGGACACAGAGAAAGACCCTCTCCCAACCTCTCCCTTTCAGGGCGAGGAGAAAGAATGCTCTATCGCTGATAAGTTGACGAACAGAGTAACTCAGTCCCCTCCCTGTAGGGAGAGGGATAGGGTGGGTCTTCCTCCGTGAGCTCAATGGAGCACAAGCGACCTCTGAGAACTCGGTAAGGGTCAGCAGTATAATAAACTCAGTGAGCTCCGTGCCTCCGTGGGATTATAAAACTCAACCATACAGTTCGAAAAAATTTATGATAATTCGTGGTCAATTACATGATAATTCGTGCAAAATAAAAGGGTTGAAACACAAAGAGCACAGAGGACACGGAGGTTTTTCTCGAATTGGAGCCTTTGCTTGGCGTGGTCAATTACATGATAATTCATGCAAAATAAAAGGGTTGAAACACAGACAGCACAGAGGACACGGAGGTTTATTTAACACAAACCTTTAGCTCGACGTAGCCAATTAACACAAAAACATTTATGATAATTCGTGGTCAATTACATGATAATTCGTGCAAAATAAAAGGGTTCAAACACAGAGATCACAGAGAAATCTGAGGATTTTTTCATCAGATAGACAACTACGCTTAGTTCTACATTTTTAATGTCAAATAATGCTATTAAGTGTCATTCTGCCCCTCAATTGCAATCTGAACAGGGTATTTTTGACTGTTTTTGCTAAAAATGACGGGAAAATAGCAGATTTTTATGAAAACATTACATTTATAATACAAATTGTATATAACTTTGCAGAGGATTTCTAAAGAAAAGGTGAAAAGATATAGAAAATACATCAATGGGTGTTAAATATTGATTTTTACATTAATCTTTTAGATTATCGGGTGAACTATTGAATTAAAGCTATTATTAATTTTTTATCATCGCGGAATTTTAGGAAATTAAGTTAATGTGAGGCTATGTGAATGAGGTCTCTTTCCGTGATGAAGGTGAACAATTATGAACGAAAAAAAGCTATTTTTGTCTTTGGCATGTATGTCAATGCCAATGATTTTGTCAGCACAATTGTTGGGTTCTCTTCTCAACAACAATGCTAACTCTTGTCTTTTTGGTATCACAAAGACAATCTCATCAACAACAAAGAAGCAGTCTTTGGCTGGCTCTAAGGTCTATCTCTACAACGTAGAGTGCGGTAAGTTCCTCGGAACAGAGTACTCAAGCTCTGAGTATCAGTTCAAGGCAAGAAACAATGCAAAAGCTATTGGTTTCGGCGCAGAAGGTATGAAGTGGACTATCAACTCTTCATTTTTGCAGAGAGGTTATTTCCGTATCACTTCTAACAAGGGTGACCTTACTATTGGTCAGTTATTCAACCATGATGCTGATTGGAAATACACTTATATCGGACAGAGTACAAGCGACGTGTTTGCATTCGACAAGATAGCTGGAACAGATTACTATACAATCAGCCCATGCCCAAGCGATCTTCTCTATGGTACTTCTGGTTGGTTTGGAGAAGGTGGCAAATACACTGGCGGCAAGAAGGTTTATCTCGGATGGAGCGGTGAGGCAAGCTTCAAGATTATGCTTCCACTCATCCCTGCTGACGATGCAGAACCAAGAGGTACTACATGGTACCTTATGAGTGAGGCTGACTATAAGGCTTATAAGAATACTATCGCTTCTGCTTATCAGGCACGTATGGCAGCATGGCCACTTATCCGCTCTGTTCGCAGAAGTACAATGAACATCGATATCAAGAATCTTGAGAACGTATATAACAACTTCAAGTCAACTGCTGCACAGATTAACGCTGCTGCCGCAGAGGCAAAGGAGGTTATTCTTGCTTCTCTCAAGTATGCTAACAAGGACAGCTACATCGACCTCAGCTTCCTGATGCCTGACGCTGACTGTCAGGAGCAGACTCTCGCTTCTTGGACAGTTGAGAGCGAGAATGGTGAGTCTTTCAACTACGACGAGAAGACAGTACGTACAGATGAAAAAATGTTCGGTGGACGTTTCTATGAGAAGAAGAGCGCAGACGTGCTCAATCCTATCACTATCTCACAGGTACTTGACAGTCTTCCAGTAGGTCGTTACACACTCTCTGCTGATGTTCAGGCAATATCAAATAACACAAAAAAGGTGGAGAATGTTGAGATTTTCGCAGGCAACAACCTTGCTGACGCTAACTCATCATGTTGCTCAAGAGGTATCTGCGAGTTCACAACTACAATGTTCTCTATCGACCAGAACAGCTCAAAGGTTAAGGTTGGTTTACGTGTAGGCGATACTAACGCTAAGTCTGTAGCATTCGACAACTTCAAGCTCCGTTATGTTGGTCACATTGAGCCAGCTGTTCTTGAGACAGCTTCTGCAACAACTCCAGATGCTCCTACATACGAGAATGGCTATTCTGTAGAGAATGGTACTCTCAAGGTAACAGGTACATGGAAGGAAGAGGATAAGCCATTCCTCGACTATGTAGTAAAGGCAAACTCAAATGTAAATGTTGTTGACCTACAGGACGTAGATGAGGTTTCTGAAAATACTGTCGTTGACGTTACTGACTTCGACAACAAGAATGTCCTCGTATATGTAAAGGATGGTAGCGACCTAACAGTTGTTGATAACGGTGAGGAGAAGACTACAAATGTCGTAAAGGATGACTACTGTGAGAACCTCGTTGTTGAGGATATGGTTGAAATTAACATCGCTAAGCCATTCACAGCAAAGACTGTTAAGTATGAGCGTGAATTAAATGGTGAGACATGGGGTACAGTATGTTTGCCATTCGCAGTAAACACTGACTCTAAGGTTAAGTACTATACTGTTAAGGGATTTGTCAATGGTGCAATAAAGGTAAAGGCTGTTGCATCTGTTCCTGCAAATGTTCCATGTATCTTCAAGAAGTTGACATCTGATGATGTACTTTCAGTTGAGGGTGAGGAGAAGGATGTTGAAACAACAGATGCACTTTTGGTTAGTCCAAAGTCTGCTGATGGTGTCTTCCTTGCAGGTTCTTATCGTAATAATATTATCGTTGGTGAAACAGGTGTTGCTGGTGCTGCAAGCGGTGTATATTATCTTGAAGCAAATAACTTTATGCAGGGTGACGATGTTATCCAGCTGGATACTTACCGTGCAGTTATTGACACAAGAGAGTGCACATCAAATACATCTTCTGCAAGAACTCGTAGTGCAATGTCTCAGTCTTTCGAGACTGAACTTGCTACAGCAATCGAAGAGGCTGATGCTGAAGAAGCAACAGGTACAGAGTTCTTCAATGCAAACGGTATCAAGACAAATGGCATGACATCAGGTGTAAACATCATTAAGTACACTGATGGTACAGTAAAGAAAGTTATTCGTAAGTAATATTATATGAAGAAAGAATATATATTCCCCGTCGTGAGTGTACTTGGTATTGACACTATGGATTTACTCAGTACCTCTCCATACACTGGAGATGATGAAGGAGATGATGATGGCCCTGGAATGGGTAGCGGTGGAGGTGGAGTTGCTCATGGTCGTTGCCGTGATGATTACGGCCGTGGCTCCGACTTCGGTTCTCTTTGGTAACATATCATATTAAGGGAAATATAAATAGATATAGAAGTTTTTTGCGTAAAACATATTCAATACATTAATAGTTGTGATAGTGTTGTCATCGTGAGATGGCAGCACTATTTTTGTTGTGTATAGTCAGATGCAGCTCCGACTAACATTAGTCATACCATCTAACTAATATTAGTAATACAATCCGACTAATATTAGTCACACCCTCTAACTAATATTAGTAAGTACCACCGACTAACGTTAGTCCGTTCGCCAACTATCATTAGTAGCTGGCATCGGCTGTCGAATGTCCGTCGCGCGACTATCAACAATAACGCACAGTATATGCGTGTGCAGGCAGGCTAAGTGGCGTGTATGCAGCAGTTTGTTTCCCTATCCTTTGGTAAATAGGATAATATGTCTTACTTTTGCAGAGGATTTTATTCGTTAATAAGTTTTCTTCATGGTACTAAACTATATTTGGATAGCGTTCTTTATTCTGTCTGCTATCTGCGCAATAATACAATGTTTCGGATTCGGCAACACAGGTGTGTTTGGCGATATCATCAACTCTACGTTTGACAATTCCAAGACGGCTTTTGAGATAAGTCTCGGACTTACTGGAGTGCTTTCCTTGTGGATGGGAGTGATGAAGGTGGGCGAGAAAGGCGGTGTGGTAAACGCTCTTTCGCGTGTACTCTCACCATTGTTCGTACGTCTGTTCCCTGACATTCCAAAGGGACATACTGCCACGGGACATATCTTCATGAACATTGCCGCCAACATGCTCGGACTTGACAATGCAGCCACACCTCTCGGACTGAAGGCTATGGAAAGTATGCAAGAACTGAATAAGGAGGCAAACGAGGAGTCTGGAAGGAAGAACGGCTGGACGGATGCTCAGGTGGCTGAACGCAACACGTGGGCAAGCAATCCGATGATTATGTTTCTTGTGCTCAACACTTCTGGACTGACCATTATCCCTGTTAGTATCATGGTGTATCGTGCACAGATGGGTGCTGCACAGCCTACAGACGTGTTTGTGCCTATCCTTTTGGCTACGTTCATGGCCACTCTTGCAGGTATCATCGTCGTGAGCCTATATCAGAAGATTAACCTTCTGCAGCCAGTGCTTCTCGGCACACTTGGTGGACTGTGCGCCTTGGTGGCTGGTGTGATATGGGCATTCTCCCAGATGGACAAAGACACGATGGACACGGTTTCAAGTGTTGCTGCCAACATCATCCTGTTTGGCATTATTCTCAGTTTCATCATTGCTGGTGCGGTGAAGAAGGTGAATGTGTATGACGCTTTCATTGAGGGTGCAAAGGATGGCTTCAATACTGCTGTGAGGGTCATTCCTTATCTCGTGGCTATACTCGTTGCCATCGGTGTATTCCGTGCCAGTGGTGGTATGGACATACTCATTGGTGGCATAAACTGGTGTGTGAATGCTATGGGATTTAATGCTGACTTTGTGCCTGCCCTCCCTACTGCCATCATGAAGCCTCTCTCTGGTAGTGGTGCACGAGGCATGATGGTTGACACGATGCAGACCTTCGGTGCTGACAGTTTTGCCGGTCGTCTCTCTTGTATCTTCCAGGGTAGCACGGACACTACGTTTTATATCCTTGCAGTATATTTTGGTTCAGTAGGCATCAAGAACACGCGCCATGCTGTTACCTGCGGCTTACTTGCCGACTTGGCAGGAATTGTGGCAGCAATTGCCATTGCGTATATGTTCTTCTAAAGACAGCCACCCAAGGTGGCTGTATGTTGACACGAATTATCACCAATTGACCACGAATTATCATTAATTTATAATAGATAAATGATGTGGTCAATGGATTGAGAACTTATTTTTTTATAGTTTTATGGATGCAAAAAAATACAGAGATTCGGTTTATAAGATTATTGGAGCTGCAATGGAAGTACATTCGGTTTTGAAATATGGTTTGCTTGAGTCTGTGTATCAAGAAGCATTGTCCTATGAGCTTAATAAACGTGGAATATTTTGTGAAACAGAGGTAGATGTAGATGTGTTCTATAAGGATGTGTTGCTGAAGAAAAAGTTTAGAATGGATATTATTGTTGGAGATATAATTCTGGAATTAAAATCTTCAACAAAGATAATTTCAGCCCATAGGGCACAATTATGTAATTATTTACGTCTTACTCAGAAACCTATAGGTATTATACTTAATTTTGGATCTGAGACTCTTCAAGGAGAACGCTGGGTTTATGATAAAGTCTCTAATGACTGTCAGTTAGTAGATAAGAATATGGAACCTATTTATTCTTCTGTTGATTTGTTTGGTGATGGGACTCTACATGTGGAGTGATTATTTAGGATAAAAATTTATGTTAATTCGTGGCAAATTCATGATAATTCGTGCCAAAGATTATTATTGATGTTTTGTCACATATTGTTGATGTTTTGTTTTCTTTAGGTAATACATACGTAGCAACAATAGGGTTCTTTGATGGTGTTCATCAGGGGCATAGATACCTCATCCGTCAGGTGAAGGATGAGGCGATGAGGCGTGGCATGAAGTCTATGGTGGTCACTTTCCCTACACATCCACGTAAGGTACTGCATGCTGACTACCAGCCTGCTTTGCTCACTACGTGTGACGAAAAGGTTACGCTGCTCAAGCATGAGGGTGTGGATGATATTGTACTTATGCCTTTTACACGTGAATTGTCACAGCTGACGGCACGTGAGTTTATGCAGAAGCTACATACTGACTACGGCGTCGATGTACTTGTTATCGGCTATGACCACCGCTTTGGTCATGACCGTAGCGAGGGCTTTGATGATTATGTGCGTTATGGTAAAGAGATGAATATGGATGTCGTTCAGGCACTCGAAGAGCCTGATGGACGCTATTCCTCTACTGCTGTACGCAATGCACTCGTTGCTGGTGATGTGACACGTGCCAATGATGTGCTCGGTTATCCATACTTCATGCAGGGGGGCGTTGTCAGTGGTTATCATGTGGGTACTAAGATTGGTTATCCTACTGCCAACATACAGGTGGATTCTGACAAGCTTGTGCCAGACAATGGTGTCTATGCCGTACGTGTGGATGTTAACGGTCAGAAATATGGCGGTATGCTTAACATAGGTATGCGCCCTACGCTCAACAATGGTACGGACAAGAGTATCGAGGTACATATCCTTGACTTTGAAGGTGACCTGTATGGCAAGTCTATCTGTGTTGAGTTTATTAAGTTTATAAGGAAAGAACAACGATTCGAGTCAATCGACATGCTTCGTACGCAGTTGAAGGAAGACGAGAATGTGTGTCGTAAGTTATTAGCAGAGTAAATATGGTAGAGATTTTAGGCGTGTTAGTAAGCCTTGACATATTTCAGGAAATGTTTTGCTGTGACCTGTCCAAGTGTCACGGCATTTGTTGTGTTGAGGGCGATGCTGGTGCCCCTGTGCTTATTGATGAGGTGGCTGAGTTGGAGGAAGCGTGTGATGTGGTGTGGAACGACCTTCCTGCCAAGGCACGTGAACAGATAGATGCTGAAGGAGTGGTCTATCCAGACAAGGATGGCGAACTTGTGACACAGATTATCAATAATAAGGATTGTGTGTTTGTAAAGTACGACAATGTATCCCTTGACGGTGGTAAGACACGTGGCCCTCGCTGTGCCTTGTGTGCCATTGACAGTGCATACCGTGAGGGACGTACCAAGTGGCAGAAGCCTATCTCATGTGCTCTTTATCCAATACGTATCAAGGATATTGGCGGTACACCTGGGCTCAACTATCATCGCTGGGATGTGTGTAAGCCAGCTCGTGAACTTGGCAAGAAGCTGAACCTTCCGATTTACAAGTTTCTGAAGGAGCCTCTTATCCGTCGTTTCGGTCAGGAATGGTACGATGAATGTTGCCTTGTGGCTGAGGAACTCAAGAAGGCAGGATATGTAAAATGAAAAATGAGGAATAAAGAATGAAAAAAGGTAGTACATACACAATGTTGTGTTTGTACTACCTTATCGTTTTTATCATTTCTTCTTGTAGATGGAAGTCTGAGGATTGCGAAGGTTCTCACTCTTTGTGAGGAAAGCCTTGGCAGAGCCGAACTTGAGGAAGAAGTCTATGCGGATAGGAAGATGATTGGCATCATCTGTGATATAGAAGGAGAGGAGTTTACGTTCCTTCTTCTCGTCTTCATCATCGATGAGAGTGAAGAGGAGACAGTTGTAAGTCACACCATCATTTGCCTTCCAACGCTTGCGACCATTGTACTCAAGTATCTCTTCCTTGACCTCATCACCAGTGGCAAGTGGGAATGTGAAACGCTGACCTGCTTTTTTACAATAGACCTTCTCGTCGAATGAACGTGCAAGGGAGAGCATACTTGCCATGTCATACACACATTCTTTCTTCTCACAGGCATAGTCAGACACCTTACCTTTCTTATTGCGGTAACGCTGACGTAGCTTCACCTTATTGTTTGGGTAGGAGTACCACACTTCATCTACCGTGTAGTTACCACCCTCGTTGGCACCCTTACGGAAATAGAGAGGCACAAGGTCGGGTGTGAGATAAGCCATGATGGTGTCCTTCATCGGGAAGATAGCACTACAACGCTTATTGCTCAGAGATATCAAGTCAGTACGCAGACATTCCTGCCCGTTGTACTTGGCATTACGAGTTGTGTAATATGCTGTTCCTGCCTTTACCCAGATGAAACTCCAGTTGAAGTAAAGGTCATACGTCAGTTTCTCTCCAGCCTTGAATGCTTTGTTTTCTGTCGGACACTGTGCATGGAGCATTGTGGCACAGAAGAATATGAGGATTGAAATGATTGTTCTCATAGGCTTGTCTTATTTTAAAACAAATAATATTAAAAACTAAAACACGGAGGGCACAGAGGAAACAGAGTTTTTTCTGAGAGGCTCTTTGAGTCCTCAGTGTCCTCTGTGTTGAAAAACTTTATGTTTTCTTTTGTTTTTTAACTGGCAGAACCGTGGCAAACAACATCTATTTACGTTTCTTGCGTCGTTCCATCTCCGCAAGTTTCTCGGCATTGCGTCCTTTCTTTACCTTTTCCTTGTCAGGCTTCTGCTTGGTAATCCTTGCTGGTTTCTGCTCAAAGACAGGAAGTGATGTAGGCGCCCAGTTCTCGTCATAGTCCCAGTTTGCCTTGACGGATATTGCTTTGTTAAGATAATAGACCTCCTCTGGCTGAGTACCTGTAGAGTAATCGCCTGTGTCCCACTTACCATTACCATTGTGGTCGTAGAACAAACGGAGATAATAAGTAGATGGTTGCAGGTAAGTAAACTTAACCTTACCATTCACTACCTTCTGTGTTCTTACTGCTTTGTCCTGTGCGGAGAGCAGTTCTACGACTGCACTTGTGTCAGCATTATTCACGTTTATGTTGAGCAAAGCATACGCTTCGGCAGACTTAATCTTGATGTTTCGTTTTGAACCCTCGATACGTTTACCGTAGATACTTACGAAAGCACCCGTATCAACCTGAAGGACGTAAGCAGAATCACATTTCCAGTCAGCCTTGAAGTGGTAGGTGAGTATGTCCGTCTCGTCAGGAACGAGTGTGAACGGCACAGGATGGGTCAATGAATCGACCCTCACTCCCAGATGGAACTTGGATATATCTACCGTGTCCAATGGCTCTGGTGATGTGAAATGAATTACCATATTGTTCTCTGGGTCGAGGTTGTTGGTGGAGTTTGTGTTTATCTCCATGAACTCCTCTGGCATAGGAGGTATTTCGAGTGACTCACCTTCTTTCTTCTTTGCCTTAGCCTCTGCCTTGTGATCCTTGAGATATTCCTTCTCCCAGTTTGCCTGTTTATCAGCCTTCAGCTTTTGTGTTCTTGCGTACGACACCTTGGATGTGAGACGGAGTGTGTCGTTGTAGAGAACGAGAGCACCGAGAGTATCTGTGTCATGATACTGGAGAGCCATCTCAAGTGTGTCGAGATTGTATATCAGCGAGTCCTTAATCCAGTATGTTATTGTATCTTTACGCTCGTTGGCAGCAACGACAAAAGCATCCTTCTCGTCAAAGTTGAGTCCCTTGATGAGAGGAAGTGTATCGTCTGGTGCCGTGAAGTAGAGAGAAAAGTAATGAAGCTCTGGACGTTCCTCCTTCAACTTATGACGTACAGGACGGTCTTCGTTGAAGGCAAGAAGAGTGATGTCGTCTGGGTAGAAGTGAGTGTATGGAATATACTTGATATCCTCATAGTGTATGGAGTCATGCCATATCGTATCAGGTCGCAGGTCAGGCTTGCATGTTGACCTGATGATACGCTCTGTGAAAGCAAGCATCTCACTTGCCTGAGAGTAACGATAATCCTGATCCTGGTCTTTGAGAGCAAACACCTTGTATGAAGCGTCTGGGTCAAGTCCCTTGATGACGAAATGTCCTCGGCTGTCCGTATGTGAAATACGTTCAAAAGGCTTCTTGTAGAAGACAGAGTCAGGACAACCTTTTGTGTCCGATACTTGCGTTTCGGAATCCGCGTTGTCCATCTTGTATAGTCCTACGAGAATATCCTTTATAGGCTCAAGGTTGGAAGCATCGAGAACATATCCAGACACCTGAAACGTATCAATCTTCTCGCCTGTAGAGAATGTGAAAGCAAAATCACCGAAAGGATTACCTTCGTTATTGTCAGAGATAGAGTTACCAAAGTCGATGGTGTAGGTCATGTTTGACTTTATCGTGTCGATAAGAGTGACAGTGACCTTACGTCCGTAAGCCTCTATTTCGGGTGCTTCCAACTGTGGAGGAGAGACAACAACAGCCTGAGCATTGTCGAGTTTGACTATCTCGTCAAACTCAAGGACAATCTTCTTAGGCGATGTCTTCACCTTACCATTGGCTGGAGATGTACGCACGAGTACAGGAGGTGTCTCGTCATAGAGTCCTCCATCAGGTGTTCCCATACGTGCACATGATACAAGCAACAGATGTGTACCTGCCACGAGCAGGATGAATGATAATAATACTGTATAGAAATGCTTCATCTTTAACTAAAAGAGAAAACGAAAACTGAACTCACAAGAGCAGAGCCAAAGACGGCTCTGATAGCCCTGCCTAAGACGGCCACGATAGCCCTGCCTAAGACGCACAGGCAGAGCCAAGGACGGCTCTGAGAAACCTGCTGCCAAGGACGGCTGGGTGCTGGATGGCTCTATGCCTACTTGGCATTAAGCTCAAGGAGCTCTTCGATGTACTTGCGGTTATTGGAGAGGCGTGGTATCTTGTGTTGACCACCAAGCTTGCCCTTACCCTTGAGCCATTCGTCAAAGAGTCCTTCCTTTGCAACGACAATCTCCAATGGCTGGAGGGTGATGTCCTTGTGACGCTTTGCCTCATAATCGGAATTGATAGCCTGAAGTGAACGGTCAAGGATAAGTCCGAACTCCTCAACACTGGCTGGCATCTTGGCAAACTCAATCATCCACTGGTGGCGACACTTAGCATTAGCATCCATGAAGATAGGAGCGGCAGTATAGTCCTTGACAAGAGCGCCTGTAGCAATACAAGCCTGCTGAATACCTTTCTCTGCGTTGTCAACGATAAGTTCCTCACCAAAGGCATTGATAAAGTGCTTTGTACGACCCGTGATGACAAACTTGTATGGATTTTTCTGTGTGAACTTGACAGTATCACCGATAAGATAACGCCAGAGACCACACGAAGTGGTGATGAGCATAGCATAGTTGACACCAGGTTCTACCTTCCAAAGAGGAATAATCTTGGCTGGGTCAACTGGATAGCCCTTGTCGTCAAGATTGTCCATAGGACAGAACTCATAGAATACCTGATAGTCAATCATCAGCATCATGGCAGGATCGTTAAGGTCGTTCTGTACTCCGAAGAAACCTTCGCTCGCATTATATGTCTCCATATAGTGCATACCCGAATGAGTGATGATGGACTTATACTGTTCACGGTAAGGAGTAAACGCAACTCCTCCGTGGAAGAATACCTCAAGGTTAGGCCATATCTTGTCAAGAGTCTTCTCTCCAGTAATCTCAAGTACACGATTGAGTACGCTAAGCATCCATGAAGGTACACCGCTTATGTTGGTGATATTCTCATGTATGGCAGCCCTTGCAATCTTGTCACGCTTCTCCTCGAAGTCACAAAGGAGAGCTATCTCCTTCTCAGGAACACGAGTGAGGTTGACAGCCTTTGGCACATTCTCGATAAGGATGGCACTAAGGTCGCCGACAAGACTGTTTGGCGTGTTGAGATTTGGAGCATGACTACCTCCAAGGATGAGGCTCTTTCCTGAGAACAGGCGGCTCTTAGGATTGATGTTGAAGTAGAAATACAAACAGTCACGAGGACCTGCGTAGTGAATCTTCTTGAGTCCCTCGTAGCTTACAGGAATGAACTTACTCTTGTCGTTAGTAGTACCTGATGACTTAGCATACCAGCGTACTGTACCAGGCCAGAGAATATCCTTCTTGCCTTCACGCATTTGCTGAATATAACCTTTAAGTTCCTCGTAAGTATTGACGCCTACGTTCTTGACAAAGTCCTCGTACGAGTCAACAGCGGAATAAGAATGTTCCTTACCCCACTGAGTGTCCTTTGCCTTGTTGACAAGGCGACGAAGTACGGTACGTTGGATATTTTCTGCGTGAGTATTGTATTTCTTTAGACTCTTACCTCTTCTTTTGAAGTATATGTTATATATAAACCTTGTTATATTCATACAAATAGTTTCTGTTGTTTAAGTGCAAAATTACATCTTTTTCTCCGTATAGCCGACCGCTAATAAGAGAAAAAGACGTAATCTTAACATTATTTCAGAACATCAAGCACTTCATTTGGCTGTTCAACCAACAATTTGGCTCCATTTTCCTGCAAGAACTTTTTGTCACGGAATCCCCAAAGAACGGAGATACATGGTAGTTCTGCGTTGGCTGCTGTCTTGATGTCAACATCTGAGTCGCCGACATAGACGGCATCTTCCTTTTTAGAACCGAGTGCCTCAAGTGCCTTGTTGACCATGTCGGCTTCAGGTTTGCGACGTACCTCAGGACTTTCGCCTATAGCTACGTCAATATAATCCTTGAAGTATGATTCGTGTAGCTCAGTCACTCCTGCCTGAAGCTTATTGCTGACGATAGCCATCTTGTAGCCAGCCTCCTTGAGCGAAGCGAGCATCTCAGCCACTCCCTCGTAAAGACAGGTGTTGTCACGGCAATGTTCCACGTAGTATTCCTTGAAAGTATCGAAACATTGTTCCATTGCCTCTGGCTCTGTTCCTGCTGGAATGGCACGCTCGATGAGACGATGTATACCATTTCCGACAAACTGACGAACCTCGTCGATTGTTCGTTCAGGCATTCCGCACGCACGAAGAGCATAGTTGGTACTCTCGGCAAGGTCTTTGAGGGTGTCCATGAGAGTTCCGTCAAGGTCAAAGACGATAGTCTTGCGACCTTTGATTGCCTCGATAGCCTCGTCACGTTGTCTCTTCTGCTTTGCCTGTTCAAGTTTAGCTGTCTGAGCCTCCTTGATACGAGTGGAAAGTCCCTTGTCCTTGCGGATAAGTCGAAGTGCCTCCTTGGCTGCTGCTTGGTCACTCTCTTTCTTTGAGTAACCCTCACCACGACCACAGAACACGCCTTCGATTCTTACTTCAGATACGAATACTGGTGTCTTTTCTTCACGCTTTTCCTGCTGAGTGAATACAGTCTTATACTGGAATCTTTGGCTCCATTCTATAAGGCTGCTCTTGAAGTTTTCTTCCAGAGTGGCAATCTTATCCACATTGATATAAAATTTGAAGATGCGTTCCTCCATAAATTTATAGCAATAAGAATAACCTCGGTCGAGATAGATTGCACCGAAGAATGCTTCAAAAGCATTACCGTTCATAAAACTGTTGTGACCTGTTGTCACAGCACCCGTATAGTGAACCAACTTATCCAAGCCGATATCCACAGCCAGCTTGTTGAGCGATTTGCGACATACTATCTTACTACGGAGGGTAGTAAGGAATCCTTCCTGCTTTCCTGCATAGTGCTTGTAGAGAATATCAGCTACTACGGCTCCAAGAATGGCATCGCCAAGGAACTCAAGACGCTCATTATTGATGTAGCGTGAAGAGAAAGCGGCATTTCCTTTCTTGTTGACCTTTGGAGCAGGTTTGTAATCTGGTTTCTTCTTTTCCTCGGCAAGACGTTCACGTTCGGCATGAGCAACGGACTTGTGACGTAATGCGAGCCTATACAAATGAATATTACGAGGATAGAAACCAAGTATCTCTTTGAGTTGTAAAAAAGGCTTCTTATCCCTGCGGAAAAGAAGCCTAATTGAGTCTATTATATTCATTGCTGAATTACTTGTACTTCTTGAAGATAACACATGCATTATGACCGCCAAAGCCGAAAGTATTGCTGAGACCAGCACGTACCTCACGCTTCTGAGCCTTATTGAATGTGAAGTTAAGATTGTAGTCAATCTCCTCGTCCTTATCCTCAGGGTCGTGGTTGATTGTTGGAGGAACGATGTCTTCCTTTACAGAAAGGATTGTAAACATAGCCTCAACAGCACCAGCAGCACCGAGAAGGTGACCTGTCATAGACTTAGTAGAACTGATGTTGAGCTTGTAAGCTGCATCACCGAATACGTCCTTGATAGCCTTTGACTCAGAGATGTCACCCACATGAGTAGATGTACCATGTACGTTGATGTAGTCAATATCTTCTGGCTTGAGTTCTGCATCCTTGAGTGCGCGCTCCATAACGAGCTTAGCACCAAGACCCTCTGGGTGAGAAGCTGTGATGTGATAAGCATCAGCAGACATACCTGCACCAGCCATCTCAGCATAAATCTTAGCACCACGAGCCTTTGCATGCTCAAGTTCCTCAAGAACGAGGATACCTGCACCTTCACCCATAACAAATCCGTCACGGCTTGCGCTGAATGGACGGCTTGCCTTCTCTGGCTCATCGTTACGAGTAGAGAGAGCCTTCATGGCGTTGAAGCCACCAAGACCTGCTGGCCATATTGCAGACTCAGCACCACCAGTTACGATAGCTGATGCCTTTCCGAGACGGATAAGGTTGAATGCGTCAGCAAGTGCGTTTGAAGAAGATGCACATGCAGATGTAGTAACGTAGTTAGGTCCACGGAAACCGTTCTCTATAGAGATGTAACCAGCTGCGATATCTGCAATCATCTTAGGGATAAAGAATGGATTATACTTAGGGCCGAGTGTAGGACCATTGAGAGCATAGTTACCTGCCTCTTCCTCGAAAGTGTGCATACCGCCGATTCCGACACCCATTACCACACCTACCTCGTTGCGGTCAAGATTCTCGTAGTCAAGAATAGCAGAATCCTTGATAGCCATCTTAGCAGCAGCGAGAGCATAGTGACAATAGATATCCATCTTACGAGCTTCCTTGCGGTCGATATAGTCCTCTGCCTTGAAGTTCTTCACCTCACAAGCGAACTGAGTCTTGAACTCAGAAGCGTCGAAGTGTGTAATAGGAGCAGCACCACTCTTTCCAGCCTTGATATTCTCCCAAGTTTCCTCAGCAGTATTTCCAAGTGGAGTTACAGCACCAATACCTGTTACGACAACTCTTTTTAATTCCATATTATTAAGTTTTTGAGTCTTTAAGTTTATGAGTTTTTGGGTTTTTAAGTCTTTTAAGTTTGTAAGTTTTTGAGTTTGTGAGTTTTTGAGTTCTTAAGTTTTTAAGTTCTTAAGTTTTTGAGTTTTTAAGTTCCAATGCAATCAGGTTCTTAAATTCTCAAACTCAATTGCTCACATGAATGTCATATTCTCTAAAACAAAAAAAAGTTTTTGAGTTGTTGACACATTTTGACCTATATTATATATAAGGTGCAAAATCTCCCAAAAACTCAAAAACCTATAAACTTGTCTTACTTACCGTTAGCCTCGATGTAAGCGATAGCGTCACCTACAGTAGCGATCTTCTCAGCCTGATCGTCTGGAATGCTGATACCGAATGCCTTCTCAAATTCCATGATGAGCTCTACAGTATCGAGAGAGTCTGCACCGAGATCGTTAGTGAAAGATGCTTCTGGCTTTACTTCAGCCTCATCTACATTGAGCTTGTCAACGATAATTGACTTTACTCTTGCTTCAATTTCTGACATAATTTTGTTTTTAATTTAATGTTAATGAATTAATTTTCTTATTCAAGTTATGTTTTTACGTGACAAAGGTAGGAAAATATCTCTAAACAGCACAATAATATTCATTAAAAATGACGTTTTTTGCACAAACTACATGCAAGTGTGCTGTTTTTTCGCGCTATTTACTCCTTATTTGCACGTTTACGCTCCAAATGGTCAAGAATAATCTTACGGATACGCATGCTCTTTGGAGTTACCTCTACGTATTCGTCCTCCTTGATGTATTCAAGTGCCTCCTCGAGTGAGAATACAACTGGTGGAATGATGCGAGCCTTTTCGTCTGTACCGCTGGCACGTGTATTTGTCAACTGCTTTGCCTTTGTCACGTTTACAACGAGGTCATTCTCATGAACGTGCTCTCCGACAACCTGACCTGCATAGACCTTATCCTGTGGGAAGATGAAGAACTTACCACGATCCTGAAGGTGGTCGATGGCAAATGCTACGGCTGTTCCTGACTCCATTGCAATCATAGAGCCGTTGACGCGGCGCTGCATCTCACCCTTGTATGGCTGGTATTCCTTGAAACGGTGAGCCATGATAGCTTCTCCCTGGCTGGCTGTGAGTACGTTGGTACGAAGACCGATGATTCCACGTGATGGAATCTCGAACTCGATGTTTACTCGGTCGCCCTGTGCCTCCATAGAGAGCATCTCACCCTTACGACGAGTAACCATATCAATCATCTTGCTTGAGAACTCCTCAGGCACGTTGATTGTGAGTTCCTCGATTGGCTCGCACTTCTCGCCGTTGATTTCCTTATAGATAACCTGTGGCTGACCAACCTGAAGCTCGTAACCCTCACGACGCATTGTCTCGATGAGGACAGAAAGGTGGAGCACACCACGTCCGCTTACAATCCAACTGTCTGTTGAGTCGCCCTTTGGAGCAACACGGAGTGCAAGGTTCTTTTCAAGTTCCTTTGCAAGACGCTCGTTGATGTGGCGGCTTGTACAGAACTTACCTTCCTTACCGAAGAATGGAGAGTTGTTGATTGTAAAGAGCATGGACATTGTTGGTTCGTCGATGCTGATTGTTGGGAGTGCCTCTGGTGCCTCGAAGTCGCAGATTGAGTCTCCGATTTCAAAGTTTGTAAGACCGATAACGGCACAGATGTCACCTGACTGAACTTCCTCAGTTGTACGGTGACCCATACCCTCGAATGTGTGAAGCTCCTTAATCTTAGTCTTCTCCTGGCTTCCGTCGCGGTGGCAGATTGTAATCTGCTGACCTGCCTTGAGAGTACCACGGTGTACACGACCTACAGCAATACGACCTGTGTAAGTTGAGTAGTCAAGACTTGTGATGAGCATCTGTGATGTTCCCTGAAGACGCTCAGGAGCAGGAATTGTATCGAGAATGACATCAAGAAGATAAGTGATGTCATTTGTTGGCTTAGAGTAGTCAGGACCCATCCATCCGTTCTTGGCAGAACCGTAAACGACTGGGAAGTTGAGCTGGTCCTCAGTAGCGTTGAGTGAGAACATAAGGTCGAACACCATCTCGTAAACCTCTTCTGGACGACAGTTAGGCTTATCAACCTTGTTGACAACAACAACTGGCTTGAGACCAATCTCAAGTGCCTTCTGGAGCACGAAACGAGTCTGAGGCATAGGACCCTCGAACGCATCCACGAGAAGGATACATCCGTCAGCCATATTGAGCACACGCTCTACCTCACCACCGAAGTCGCTGTGTCCTGGAGTGTCAATAACGTTGATTTTTACTCCCTTATAGTTGATTGATACGTTCTTTGAGAGAATTGTTATACCACGCTCACGCTCGAGCTCATTGTTATCCAAAATCAAATCTCCTGTCTGCTGATTCTCGCGGAAAAGGTTTCCTGCAAGCAGCATCTTGTCAACCAGGGTTGTCTTTCCGTGGTCAACGTGCGCTATGATAGCGATGTTTCTTATGTCCTGCATATTCAAATTGAGAATTAAGATTTAAGAATTAAGATTAAGCATGGTCACAATATGAAAATAAATATTCCTGACGATGACAAACAATCTTTATTTTTCTTAAACCTTAAAAATTATAATTTCAGGTGCAAAGTTACGCATAAAATTGGAAATAAACCGTAAAAAGATAGAAAAAACACTATAACTCGTTAAATTCTTAATTCTTAATTCTCAATTCTTAATTCTTTTTCGTACCTTTGCGCACGATTTCTGAACGAGCTGAATATTATTGCTGATAATTGAGGCTCGGCAGACAACAACTATTTATTAATTATTTAATACAAATACAATTATGTATCTTGATTCAGCAAAGAAGGCAGAAATCTTCGCACAGTACGGTGGTTCTGCTACTAACACAGGTTCATGCGAGAGCCAGGTTGCTCTCCTTACTTACCGTATCCAGCACCTTACAGAGCATGTAAAGGCTAACCACAAGGACTACAGCACAAACCGTGCCCTCGTGAAGCTCGTAGGTCAGCGTCGTTCACTCCTCGCTTATCTCAAGCGTAAGGACATCGAGCGTTACCGTGCTATCGTTAAGGCTCTCGGTCTTCGTAAGTAATCCTGTGAACAAGGAATACGAAAATGTTCGCCACAGTTTCCCACAGGGATGCTGTGGCGTTATTTTTTAAGACTGGCCCCACCCCGGCCCTCCCGTGGGGAGGGGGAAAGAGCAAGGCTAGCTAGTTAAGCTGGATGTTATAGTTAATCTAGTCTTTCTATATAATCTAGCCCTTCTAGGGCCGCTAATCACAATCAATTTTGAATTCTGAATTTTTAATTTATAATTTTCATGATGGAGCTTCCAGAAGACCCAATGATGCTCTTCAGCATCGTGAATATGAAATTGCGTGACTTCTACAAGGACCTTGACGACTTCTGCATGAAAGAGGACGTTGACAAGGAAGTCATCTGTGCAAAGCTTGCGACCATCGGAATGGAATATTCCAAGGAGCACAACAAGTTCTGGTGATTTTTGACATTTTGATACGCTTCCTTCGAAAGAGTGCTTACATTTTGCCTCTTGAAAAATCTCGAAAAAATTACGAAGGGTTGACGAACCATTAACGAAGGATTAGCGAACCTTCATGCATTATCAAAATGTTTGTAAAATTGCCCATTTTGCAACAACACAAAAACAACCATTTATGTCATTATTCTGCAAGAAAGAATCTGAACTCACAAGGCTTCTGGTGATGCGTTTCTCAGCCATGGGAGATGTAGCCATGACCGTACCTGTAATCCACAGCCTTGCTTCACAAAATAGCAACATACGTATTACGGTAGTGACACGCAAGCGATTTGTTCCTATGTACGAGTGGATGCCAGCCAACGTGAACGTGATTGGCATTGACCTCGACGACTACAAGGGAATAACGGGGTTGACAAAACTCTATAAGGAACTCCGAAAGCATGAGTTCAACGCTGTGGCTGACATCCACGACGTTCTTCGCACCAAGTATGTGAGATTCTGTTTCCGTATGGCAGGAGTAAAGGTGGGAGTGATTGACAAGGGACGTGACGACAAGAAGGCTCTTATCGGTCACAGTCAGGATGCCAGGGAACTTCCTCTCATGACAGAGCGTTATGCCGATGTGTTCCGCAAACTCCTCAATATTGACTTCAAGGTTGACTATAACGGACGCAGGGCTGTCATGGAACGCTTTGTCCTTCAGTCGTCTCTCGTTGAAATCCGTAAGTTTACGGGAACAAAGGCAGAAGGAGAGAAGTGGATAGGTATCGCTCCTTTTGCAGCACATGCCCAGAAAGTCTATCCGCTTGACAAGATGCGCCTTGCTGCTCAGCTCTTGTTGGAGAAAGGTTACAAGGTGTTCCTCTTTGGAGCAGGTAAGGAGGAAAGTGAGGAACTCAAGACTTGGGAATGTGACGGAATAAAGTCAACATGTGGCAAGTTGAACGGTCTTCGTGACGAGCTTCTCCTCATGACTCAGCTGGACCTCATGATAAGTATGGATTCAGCCAATATGCACATGGCTGCCATGGTGGGAACAAAGACACTCAGCATCTGGGGTGCAACTCATCCTAAGGCAGGATTTACGGCTTATGGCCAAGGACGTGACAACATAATAGACATCGACATGCCTTGTCGCCCATGCTCAATATACGGAAATAAGCCTTGTCAGTTTGGTGACCTCCGTTGCATGAACCAGATTGAGCCAAGGACAATAGCCGAGAAAGCAGCTGCCATCCTGCGGAGTTAAAAGTTAAAAATTAAAAGTTAAAAATTAACTTGCCAGGTTGAGACAAAGTATTGACTAAGTATAGACTCAGTACTGACTCACTATAGACTCTCAACAATAAAGAACTTGACATAATAGACATGGAAATAAAGAGGAATTATACATCCAACATCGTAGCATTCGTGTGCAATATAGCACTCGTGTATGTGGCATACGCCATCTGCCGTATTGAGTACCTGTTGGAGAACTGGAGCCTTTTCTCCGAATCATTCTTCCGCAACTCGTGGACAGACATTCTCACAGGATGCTGGATGTTTGACACCTCTGCAATCCTTTATACCAACGTCATTTATGCAGCATTCATGCTTTTCCCTCTGCATTTCAAGGAATCAAAGCTGTGGACAAATATTTGTAGGTGGATGTTTGTCATACTCAACTCTATCTTTATTGCAATAAACATAATTGACTCCGTTTATTTCCAATATACGGGAAGACGCACGACCATGTCCGTCTTTAGCGAATTTAGCAACGAGGGTAACATGCTCAGCATCATGGGAACCGAGTTTCTGCGCCATTGGTATCTGGTAATCTTTGCTGGCGTACTTTTCTACGGATTATATCGACTCTATGTGACTCCAAAGGGAAACATATTCTTCCCAGATTGGAAGAGATTGTCTCAATACTACGCCATTCACTTTGTTTGCTTCCTCCTGTACATACCGCTCACGATATGCGGAATGAGAGGCGGGGCAACTACAGCCGTACGCCCAATAACGATAAGCAACGCAAACCAGTATGTCAATCGTCCTGCTGAGGCAGCCGTCATACTCAACACTCCTTTCTCGCTTATTCGTACTTTGACAAAGAAGACATTCGTTAACCCACAATATTTCACAAAGGAAGAACTTGACAGGATTTATTCTCCTGTTCATGTCTATGACGAGAAATGTGACTCGTCTCTTCATGCTTCGCTCAAAGGACACAACGTTGTCGTCCTCATCGTGGAGAGTTTTGGCCGCGAATACATAGGCAAATACAACGAAAGACTTGAAGGTGGCAAATACAAGGGCTACGCTCCATTCATAGATTCGCTCTACGAGAAGAGCCTCAGCTTTGACTACACTTTCTGCAACGGACGTAAGAGCATAGACGGAATGCCGTCAATACTTTCAAGCATCCCAATGTTCGTAGAGCCATTCTTCCTTACTCCTTCTTCCATGAACAATGTGAGCGGATTGGCAGGAGAGCTTGGCAAGGAAGGCTACTATTCAGCATTCTTCCACGGAGCAGAGAATGGAAGCATGGGATTCCAGGCATTCGCTCGTGCAACAGGATTCAAGGATTACTTTGGCAGAACGGAGTATAATCAAGACAAACGCTTTGACGGAGACAAGGACTTTGACGGAACATGGGCAATATGGGACGAGCCATTCCTCCAGTTCTACGCAACCAAGATGAGCGAGATGAAGGAACCATTCATCACGGCAGTCTTTACCGCAAGTAGCCATCATCCTTACGTTGTGCCCGACGAATACAAGAATATATATAAGGAGGAAGGCAACAACGTAATACACAAGTGCATCCGCTATACCGACCATGCCTTGAAACGTTTCTTCGAGACAGCCAGCAAGCAGCTTTGGTTCAAGAATACGCTCTTCGTATTTACGTCCGACCATACCAATCTATCTGATCATCCAGAGTACATGACTGACCTCGGCGGATTTGGCTCACCGATACTCTTCTACGACCCATCAGGTACGATAAAGCCTGAGCGTCGCCATTGCATCGCCCAGCAGATAGACATTATGCCTACTGTCCTCAGTTACCTCGGATATGACAAGCCATTTGTGGCATTCGGCAAGAATCTTCTTGCCACAAGCGACAAGGATACATGGGCAGTCAACTACAACAACGGCATCTACCAGTATGTCAAGGATGACTATCTCCTCCAGTTTGACGGAACGAATGTCAAGGCAATATACAACATTAAGGACGACTGGATGCTCACAAAGAACCTCGTGGGTAAGGATGACGCTCGTTTCAAGACAATGGAGAAGGAACTCAAAGCAATCATACAGTCATACATGGAACGTATGACGGAAGATAAGTTAACAGCAGAACAATAAGATAATGGCAAACAAGACATCTGTATATACACTCAATTTTGGCGAGAAGATACTCTTTGGTATAATTTACGGATTGACATACCTCTTATCTCTCCTGCCATTGTGCGTTCTATATATTATTGCAGACGGAATTTATCTTTTGGTTTACAAGGTTGTCGGCTATAGAAAGAAACTTGTGCGCAAGAATCTTACCGACTCCTTTCCTGACAAGAGCCAGAAGGAGATAATCGACATAGAGAAGAAATTCTACCATTTTCTTGCCGACTACGTGGTTGAGACACTCAAACTTCTTTCTGTAAGCAAGAAGGAAATGAGAAGACGTGTGACATACAGCAATCTACATTATATGAACGATGCTGAGGCAAAGGGACAATCTGTAACCATACTCCTTGGTCATTACTGCAACTGGGAATGGGTCACCACAATAGGTATGTTCATAGACAAGAAGACATTCGGCGGACAGATTTACCATATTCTTGAGAATAAGGTTATGGACAAGTTCTTCCTCATTCTGCGCGAACGCATGGGACCTAAATGCGTGCCAATGTCCGAGATTCTCCGTCGCCGAGTAGAATGTCATCGTGACGGTCGTGTTATGGTTATGGGATATATTGCTGACCAAGTACCATTTTGGAACAACATCCACTACTGGACAGATTTTCTCAATCATGATACCCCAGTACTTACAGGCGCAGAAACGATAACCAAGCGTTTCAATGACCGTGCCATATATCTTGACATCTCACGTCCACGCCGTGGATATTATCACATCGACCTCCAGCTTCTTGCAGACGAGACCAAGGATATTCCTGACTGGGAGATAACGGAGGCCTTCACACGTGCCTTGGAAAAGAGCATCCAGAGAGCACCACAATATTGGTTGTGGACTCACAACCGCTGGAAGCGTACCCGCGAAGAATGGCTCAAGATGGTTGATCCAAAGACAGGAAAGGTACTAATGCGATAATCGAAGAGCATATCTATAACAAGAAGAGCAAAAGAACAGTAAACAAATATGAACTATTTCAAACAACTGGGTACAACCCTCAAAGAAGGATTTGCATACTACTGTCTCCTTACGACAGTCATTACCCTGATGTTCATTTGGTATATTCTAAACAGCCAAATATTAGGTGTAATGGATTTCATGGGATGGATGTTCTACATCACATCTTCCATTTCACACGCTGCATGCCTTTCGCTCATCATCTATATCGTTTATGCCTTAATAGCAACCACAACACTTAAAAAGACAGCCAAAGGTGCGATGAGTATTCTCGCAACATTGGGCATCATCCTATGCTATGTGAACGAGCAGGTATATCAAATATACAAATTCCACATCAACGGTTTTGTCATCAATATGGTGACAGGCCCCGGAGCATCACAGATATTCACATTCGACACACGGCTGTATATTCAATATATCTTGTACATCATACTCACAACAGGAGCATGCATAGGTGCTTGGTGGCTTGTCAAAGCAATAATTAAAAAGGGATACGTAAAAGGAAAGAACATAGGTATTGCCATAGCAATAATGGTAGGAAGTACATTGTTTGCTCATGTCTATCATATCTTTGCGTCATTCTACCAAAAGCAATCTGTAATAGTAAGCGAACGACTTCTCCCCTACTATTTTCCTACCACATCCTACACTCTACTTGCAAAGACCCTAAGACTTACGCCTCCAAAACAGGTGGAAGTAAGCTTTGGTTCTTCCAACGGCAACATGGTTTATCCACTCCATCCCATCGAGACAGCAAACGCCAGCACAAACATGAACATTGTGTTCATACTCCTCGATTCATGGAACACACGTGCATTAACAAAAGAGTGTATGCCTAATATCTACAACTATGCTCAGGAAAACCTTATATTCAGGAATCATCTTAGCGGTAGTAATGGTACACGAAGCGGTGTGTACAGCTTTTTCTTCTCCATCCCTTCATACTATTGGAATATAACAGAGAGCAACCATATCACACCAATAATACTTGACGTGGCACGCAATAAAGGCTACACATTCAGAAACTATCCCGGAGCAAGTCAACTTAGCCCACCATTCGGTAAAGTACTATTTGCAAAGGAGAAAGGAGTAAGAATAGACACTCCCGGAAAGACTGTTTACGACCGTGATGAGCAAATAACAAAAGACTTCATTTCAGACATCAAGTCAGAAAAGAAAAGGAAAGAGCCATTCTTTGCCTTCATGTTCTACGACTTACCTCATAGTTTTGAGCCTTCGTCAAAGCACCCACAGCCATTCAAACCTGCATGGGAATACGCCAAGTATGATGAGCTGAACAATGACACCGACCCAGTTCCATTCTGGAATCTGTACCGCAACACGTGTTATCAGGCAGACGAACTTGTAGGCAAAGTCATCAACGCATTAAAGGAAACTGGACTTGAAGGAAACACAATGATTGTCATAACAGGTGACCACTCACAGGAGTTCAACGAGAACAAAAAGAATTACTGGGGACACAACGGCAACTTCTCAAAGCACCAGATTATGGTTCCGCTCATAGTACATATTCCAAACAAGGAACATAAGGTATATACACATCGTACCACACACTATGACATCGTGCCAACTGTCATGCGTAACGCCCTCGGCGTAACAAATCCAGATGACGACTACTCAATGGGACACCAGCTCACAGATACACAAAGCCGTAACTGGCATGTGGTAGGCTCTGAGCTCAACTACGCATTTATTGTCGAAGGCGACACAATACTTGAGAAGAGCGCAGAAGGAGGTTTACTTGTATATGACAAAAAGATGAACCTCGTACCCGACTACAACATCAACGTCAAGGCATTCAACACCGCCATCGAGCGTCTAAACAAGTTCATGAAATAGTTCAAATAGTTCATCATTACGGAAATACAATCATCAAGTGGCCTACGGAACAATGGGGTGAGATACCTGCATATTTCGGAAAGGAGTAATCATCTTTGGCTTTAATGGGCATAAAAAAGACGCTCCGTCAATGAAATTTGACGGAGCGTCTGCTATTCTATACAAGACGATTATTACTGGCAGATTGCGTTGGCAATATCTGCTGGAGCAATCATCTGCTGTTCGCCTGTAATCATGTTCTTGAGGTTTACCTTGCCTTCTGCCATCTCGCTTTCACCTACGATAGCAACGAAAGGTATCTGCTTGGCATTGGCATAAGACATCTGCTTCTTCATCTTGGCAGCATCTGGATAAATCTCGGCACGGATACCTGCCTTGCGCACCTCTGCAAGGATTGGAAGACAGAAGTCTGTCTCTGCCTCACCGAAGTTGACAAAGAGAAGCTGTGTAGCATTGACAGCCTCCTTTGGATAAAGGTCGAGCTGGTTGAGTACGTCAAAGATACGGTCTGCACCGAATGAGATACCCACACCACTGAGTCCTGGCATACCGAAGATACCTGTGAGGTTGTCGTAGCGTCCACCACCAGTGATAGAGCCAATCTGTACGTCGAGAGCCTTAACCTCGAAGATGGCACCTGTGTAATAGTTGAGACCACGTGCGAGTGTGAGGTCAAGCTCTATCTCGTTGTTGAGGCTTGTGAGCTTTGAAAGGATATATTCGCTTTCCTCTACACCCTTGAGACCAATCTCGCTGTCCTTGAGTACCTCCTTCATTGTGGCAAGCTTCTCTGCATTTGTACCAGAGAGCTTGATGATTGGCTGAAGCTTCTCGATGGCATCAGCAGGAATACCATCGTTGGCAAGCTCCTCGTTGACAGCATCGAGACCAATCTTGTCAAGCTTGTCGATGGCAACTGTGATATCCACAATCTTGTCTGCCTGTCCAATCATCTCAGCAATACCTGTGAGAATCTTGCGGTTGTTAATCTTGATGCATACACGTACACCGAAACGAGTGAATACTGTATCGACAATCTGCATAAGCTCAACCTCATTGAGAAGAGACTCTGAACCTACGACGTCGGCATCACACTGGTAGAACTCACGGTAACGACCCTTCTGTGGACGGTCTGCTCGCCATACTGGTTGAATCTGGTAACGCTTGAAAGGAAGTGTGAGTTCCTCGCGGTGCTGAACGACGAAACGTGCGAAAGGCACTGTGAGGTCGTAGCGGAGACCTTTCTCACAGAACTTGCTCGCAAGCTTGAGTGTGCTTGTGTTAGCCACCTCGTCAGCAGTCATTCCGTGGAGGAAGTCGCCAGAATTGAGAATCTTGAAAAGAAGCTTGTCGCCCTCCTCACCATACTTACCCATAAGTGTTGAGAGGTTCTCCATTGCAGGAGTCTCAATCTGCTGGAAGCCATAGAGAGCATACACATCCTTAATGGTGTTGAATATGTAGTTACGCTTTGCCATCTCTACTGGTGAGAAGTCGCGTGTACCTTTTGGAATACTTGGTTTCTGTGCCATAAAAAATTAAAAATATAATGGATGGCCCCCTCCCGACCTCCCAGTGGGGGAGGAGCCTGACAGATGGGGCTATGTTTATTCTTGTCATGCTCCATCATAACCTCCTCGTGGGGGAGAAAAATGACAGATGGGGCGTTGTATCTTAACTCTCCCTCCCCATAGAGGGGGAGGGCTGGGGAGAGGGTCTTCTTAGAACATCTTTGCTACCCTCTCGATACCTGCAACGAGAGTATCAACCTCTTCCTTAGTGTTGTAGAGACCGAAACTTGCACGGACGGTTCCTTCGATGCCAAGACGACGCATGAGCGGCTCTGCACAATGGTGACCTGTGCGTACTGCTATGCCAAGACGGTCGAGAAGCGTACCCATGTCAAGATGATGAATATTGCCAACAAGGAAACTGATGACTGCATCCTTATGACTTGGCGTGCCAATGAATCGCATACCGTCAATCTGACTCATACGTTCCATGGCGTAGCGTGTCAGTTCCTGCTCGTGAGCATAGATATTATCCATGCCAAGTGCAGATACGTAGTCGAGAGCCTTTGCAAGCGCATGGGTAGCCACATAGTCAGGTGTTCCTGCCTCAAACTTGTAAGGCAACTCGTTGTATGTTGTCTTCTCGAATGATACGTTCTTTATCATCTCGCCTCCACCCTGATAAGGAGGAAGTTTGTCAAGCCAATCTTCCTTGCCATAGAGAACGCCTACGCCCGTAGGTCCGTATATCTTGTGACCAGAGAAAGCGAAGAAGTCGCAGTCGAGTTCCTGCATATCCACCTTAAAGTGCGGTGTACTCTGAGCACCGTCTATAAGGACAGGTACGTTATGTTCATGAGCAATCGTGATGATGTCCTTGACGGGATTAACAGTACCGAGTACATTGCTTACGTGTGCACAGCATACGAGACGCGTTGTCTTGCTAAACAGTCTCTTGTAAGCATCCATGTCGAGTTCGCCATTATCAAACATAGGTATGACACGAAGCTTTGCGCCCTTACGTTCGCACATCATCTGCCAAGGCACGATATTGGAGTGGTGCTCCATGGTGCTGACAATTATCTCGTCACCCTCATGAATGAAAGCCTCACCGAAAGAGAAAGCCAACAAGTTGATGCTTTCGGTAGTGCCACGCGTGAAGAGAATCTCGTTTGTGCTCCTTGCGTTGATGAATGCACGCACTGTCTCACGGCTTGCCCCGTGAAGGGCTGTTGCCTGTTGTGACAGGAAATGTACACCACGATGTACGTTGGCATTTACATTATAGTATTCATCCACCATAGCCTCTACCACACAGCGTGGCTTCTGCGTGGTTGCTCCATTGTCCAGATAGACAAGTGGACGGTTATATATCTTGCGTGAAAGGATTGGAAAATCCTCTCTTATTTTGTTTATGTCGTACATTGTTTATTAGTTAGAAATTAGTAATTAATAATGAGTAATAATCATTCGGTTCACATAACACAAAATAGTTATTACTAATCACTCATTACTCATTTCTCATTATTTACAGAGTCTGCAATCATCACATTTCTCAAGTTCGCCACGGAAACGCTTCTCAACCTTGACAAAGAGTTTGTCACGAAGTGGCTGAAGCTGTATCTGGTCGATGACCTGTCCCATGAAAGCATTCTTGAGAAGCATACGTGCTTCTTCCTCTGGCACGCCTCTCTGACGCATATAGAAGAGAGCCGTCTCATCCATGACACCTACGGTAGAACCGTGGGCACACTTCACATCGTCTGCGTATATCTCAAGCATAGGTTGAGTAAACATACGCGCGTCGGCAGATGCACACAGGTTGGAATTGGTCTCATGACTTACCGTCTTCTGGGCATCCTTCTCAACAAGAATCTTACCTGCGAATGCTCCTACTGACTTATCATCTACGACATACTTGTATAGTTCGTTAGATGTACAGTTAGGTACGCGATGGTCGATGAGAGTATTGTTGTCAATACGCTGGCTTCCACCTGCTATGGCACAACCATTGAGAGTAACCTCAGAGTTCTCACCTTTGAGTACCACGTCGCAGAGGTTGCGTGTCTGACCGTTGTAGAGTGTTATGCTATTATGCTTGACCGTACAGTCGCGCTCCACATTTATATATACATTGGAGAATCGGCTACAGAGTGGAGTCGTCTCCTCTATCTCGTAGATGTCGAGGTGGCTGTTATCCTTGCAGAATATCTCCATGACCTGAGTCGTAAGGAAGCGTTGCTTGTCCTCAGCATGGTCATTCATTATGATGGTAGCTTCTGCTCCTTGCTCAAGAATGACCAAGACACGGCGGTTCACCATTGTTGAAGTGTTGCCGCGAAGCCAGTTGTCAACCTGTATAGGGTCTTCGGCTTTCGTGTTTCTTGGTACATAAATGACCAAGGCATCGTGTGCGATGGCGGTATTGAGGGCTGTGATGCCGTCATTATTATCCGCAATTGTGTTGTAATATGCTGACAGGTCTATTGGTGATTCGGCAAGACGGAAGATGTACTTTGAAGGCTTGACCTCAAGTGTGTTGAATGACACACCATAGTTAGGTGCAAAATAAGCATCCACATCCGTGTACTTATATCGCTCCACCTTCTTGGAAGGAAATCCCACCTTTTCAAACGAAGCGAATGCGGCATCACGAACATTATTCATAACGTCGCAACTCTTCTGCTTGATAAGGTTGCTTACCTCACCATAGAGTTCTATATATTGCTGTTCACTTTTCATAATTTGAGTTTTTGAGTACCGAGTTCGGTACTCATTATGGAATTAGATGGAAGCAAGTTCCGCCTTAATCCAGTCGAATCCTTCGTTCTCAATCTTGAGCGCGAGGTCAGGTCCACCAGTCTTGACAATCTTACCATCAATAAGTACATGTACAATGTCTGGCTTGATGTAGTCAAGAAGACGCTGATAGTGAGTGATGACCATGGCACTTGTCTCAGATGTGCGGAGCTTGTTGAATCCCTCAGCTACGATACGGAGAGCATCCACATCAAGACCTGAGTCTGTCTCATCAAGGATGCAGAATGTAGGTTCGAGCATAGCCATTTGGAATATCTCGTTACGCTTCTTCTCACCACCAGAGAATCCTTCGTTAACGGAACGATTCATGAGCTTCTGGTCTATCTCAACGAGCTTGCGCTTCTCACGCATAATCTTGAGGAAGTCTGTTGACTTGAGAGGTTCCTCGCCCTTAGCCTGACGACGTGCATTTACAGCAGCACGCATAAAGTTAGTCATGCTCACTCCAGGAATCTCGATAGGAGTCTGGAATGACATGAATATACCTTCGTGGGCACGCTCCTCAGGTTTCATGGCAAGAAGATCCTTGCCGTTGAAGGTGATGCTACCTTCTGTAACCTCGTAAGCAGGATTACCAACGATGACATTGGAGAGTGTTGACTTTCCAGCACCATTTGTACCCATGAGGGCATGAATCTCACCATCGTTAATGGTGAGGTCAATTCCCTTTAATATTTCTTTGCCATTGACTGTGGCATGTAAATTCTTTATCTCTAACATAAAGCCCCCCGACCCCCAAAGGGGGTGGCCATTCGGTTTGGGGGGAATGGCTTAGTGTTTTCCCCGAATATGCAAACATCATTTTTCATGATGACTGCCCCCCTCGGGGGTTAGGGGGCTATCCTACAGTACCTTCAAGACTTACACTCAGGAGTTTCTGAGCCTCAACGGCAAACTCCATAGGGAGCTTGTTGATGACATCCTTAGCATAACCATTCACGATGAGTCCTACAGCTTCCTCAGTCGAGATACCTCGCTGGTTGCAGTAGAAGAGCTGTTCTTCGTTAATCTTTGAAGTCGTAGCCTCATGCTCTACTGTAGCTGTATTGTTGTGAATGTCCATATAAGGGAATGTATGTGCTCCACATTCTGAACCAAGGAGGAGAGAGTCACAACTTGAGTAGTTGCGAGCGCCGTCTGCCTTTGTACCCACCTTAACAAGTCCACGGTAGGAATTCTGACTCTTGCCTGCACTTATACCTTTAGATATAATAGTGCTACGGGTGTTCTTGCCGATGTGAATCATCTTGGTTCCCGTATCTGCTACCTGATGGTTGTTGGTCACGGCAACAGAATAGAATTCTGCCTGTGAGTTGTCACCCTGAAGTATGCAAGATGGATATTTCCAAGTGATGGCAGAACCTGTCTCTACCTGTGTCCACGAGAGCTTTGAGTTGACACCACGAAGATGACCTCTCTTTGTGACAAGGTTGAGCACACCACCCTTACCATTCTCGTCGCCTGGATACCAGTTCTGTACAGTTGAATACTTCACCTCAGCATTGTCCAAGACTACAATCTCGACGATAGCAGCGTGCAACTGGTTTTCGTCACGCATAGGAGCCGTACATCCCTCAAGGTAGCTTACGTACGAACCTTCATCGCAGATGATGAGTGTACGTTCAAACTGTCCTGTATTACGGGCGTTGATACGGAAGTATGTCGATAGTTCCATCGGGCAACGTGTGCCCTGTGGAATATAGACGAATGAACCATCGCTGAAAACGGCTGAGTTAAGAGCTGCAAAATAGTTGTCACGATAAGGGACAACACTACCAAGATACTGTCTTACAAGGTCAGGATATTCCTTTACAGCCTCGCTGATGGAACAGAAGATGATGTTCTTCTCTGCGAGCTTCTCCTTGAAGGTAGTCTTGACAGATACGGAATCCATGACAGCATCCACCGCCATTCCGCTTAAAGCAAGGCGTTCCTCAAGAGGAATGCCTAACTTGTCGAACGTCTTGACGAGTTCCGGATCAAGTTCCTTCTTTTCTCCGTCAGCACTCTTCTTTGTAGGGTCAGCATAGTAGGATATTGCCTGATAGTCAATCTCCGGAAGAGTAAGATGTCCCCATGTTGGCTGTTCCTGAGTAAGCCAGTAGCGGTAAGCTTCGAGGCGGAACTCAAGCAACCAGTCAGGTTCTCCCTTCTTGGCAGAGATTGTGCGAATCACATCCTCATTGAGACCCTTATCTATAATTTCTGTCTGTACGTCTGTGGTGAATCCGAATTCATATTTTTTCTCCGCCACTTCACGAACAAACTCGTTCTGTTCACTCATATATGACTATACATATTATTCGTCTTCTCCAAAGGCGGAGTCAACGGCTTTGTCAACGGCATTTTCAACGGATGTCTTGATGCCTCTCATTGGTTTGGCACCATTGGCTTCTTCGGTAGCATCGGTAACAATAATGATGTCCGGTACTATGAACTGTGCCGTTTGCTTGATAATGTAAAATGATGCTGGACGTTCCTCAAGGTTCTCCGTATGATAACCGCATGAACTCTCGACGAAGTCGTAGAAATTGAAGACTGCACTCAGAAGCAGAGTGTAGCTTACAACTCCTATGGCAGCACCACATATTCTATTAACAAATCCGAGGTGTACAGACTCAAATGCCTTTGTCAGGAGTGATGCAGTCCATCCAAGAACTACAGGTACGAGGAGGAAGACAATCACGAATGCAAATATTCTGCCGATGCTTGACGAAGTGGAACTTGCTGTTGCAAGGAAATCGCCAAAGCCTCTATACAGCATAGATGCCAGTATGAGTCCGAGAATGACACCACAAAGATGTGCTATCTGCTTAAAAGCACCCTGATAGAAGCCTATACCAGCTCCTATCAGAAGTACTATCAATATCAATAAGTTCATATAACTTGAGTTTGTGAGTTTTTAGTTTTTTGAGTTTTTAAGTTTTTAGGTTTTTGAGTTTGTGAGTTTTAAACTTATTGCGTAATTGCAATAAAACCCCAAAAACTCACGAACCAACAAACTTAAAAACTTACGAACTTACAAACTTAAATGTCTTACAATTTTGCTTTAACCTCAACCTCTGTGTATGTCTCAAGAATATCGCCTTCACGAATGTCGTTGTAGTTAACGATTGAGATACCACAGTCGAAGTCACGACCAACTTCCTTAACGTCGTCCTTGAAGCGCTTGAGGGCGAGGATTTCACCTGTGTGAACAACGATACCGTCACGAATGACACGAATCTTGTCTGAACGGTGAATCTTACCATCTGTAACCCATGCTCCAGCAACAGTTCCGACCTTTGTAATCTTGTAAACCTGACGCACCTCTGCCTGACCAGTGTTCTCTTCCTTGACTGTTGGTGCAAGCATACCCTCCATAGCGTCTGTAATCTGCTCGATACAGTCGTAGATGATAGAGTAGAGGCGGATATCAACACCAGCCTGGTCAGCAAGCTTGCGTGCAGCAGCTGAAGGGCGAACCTGGAATCCGATGATGATTGCGTCTGAAGCTTCTGCAAGAGTAACATCGCTCTCTGAGATTGCTCCCACAGCCTTGTGGATGACGTTGACCTGAATCTTCTCTGTAGAGAGCTTAATGAGTGAGTCGGAGAGTGCCTCGATAGAACCGTCCACGTCACCCTTAACGATAAGGTTGAGTTCCTTGAAGTCTCCGAGTGCGATACGACGACCAAGCTCGTTGAGGTCAACACGCTTGAGGGTACGAAGTCCCTGCTCACGCTTGAGCTGTTCACGCTTGTTACAGATTTCGCGTGCCTCCTGCTCTGTCTCCATTGTGTGGAATGTATCACCTGCAGTAGGTGCTCCGTTGAGACCGAGTATTACGGCTGGTTCTGCAGGAAGAGCCTGCTGTATGCGCTGTCCACGCTCGTTGAACATAGCCTTGATACGTCCGTAGTGAGTACCTGCAAGGACGATGTCTCCCTGATGGAGAGTACCGTTGCTTACGAGTACTGTAGCTACGTAACCACGACCCTTATCGAGTGTTGACTCGATGATAGAACCTGTTGCCTTACGGTTAGGGTTTGCCTTGAGGTCGAGCATCTCGGCTTCGAGGAGTACCTTCTCCATGAGTTCAGCAACACCGATACCCTGCTTTGCAGATATTTCCTGACACTGGTACTTACCACCCCAATCCTCTACGAGGAGGTTCATGGCAGCAAGCTGTTCACGTATCTTATCCGGATTAGCTCCTGGCTTATCAATCTTATTGATGGCGAATACCATAGGTACGTTTGCTGCCTGAGCGTGTGCAATAGCCTCCTTTGTCTGAGGCATGATTGCATCGTCGGCTGCAACGATGATGATGGCAATATCGGTTACCTGAGCACCACGGGCACGCATGGCTGTGAACGCCTCGTGACCTGGAGTATCGAGGAATGTGATGTGACGACCATCAGACATCTTGACGTTGTAGGCACCGATGTGCTGAGTGATACCACCCGCCTCACCTGCGATAACATTTGTCTTACGG
>ODAI011778915.1_pt1 | contig 43731 bp, 68 predicted proteins | sample 1539321 | NCBI WGS metagenome assembly ODAI01 (sample SAMN02144231, study PRJEB22623) | gut metagenome | biome: sheep rumen | host: Ovis aries | place: New Zealand
ACCCACCAATCCAAGACCATGCCGATAACCTCCTCGTGAAACGCTATAGGGAGAGACACAACGACAAATGCCTTTAACTTGGTGTCCGTCGCTGCAGGACGCTCCTGAGTGTAAACGGTGTCACACACAGTAAGCACCTCCGTCTTTATCCCTTGCAATATTTCTACAATACTAACCATAAAGAATATCTTGTCTATCCGTGAAACACTATTTTGTGCGCTCCCGCCTGTCTCAGTTCGGCATAGAAATTAGAGATAAGATTACCTCCTCGTCCTTCTATATATTTGCCGTAAGGAACAGCACTAACCACCATAAACGAGAAGCCCTCGTAAGGCATTTTTGCCTTTTGGAGTATCTGTACGGCTTTTTTATTGGCGTAGAAACGGCTTGGATTGTTCGAGTGTTCCGTCTTTTCTTGAATCTCGTCATCCCAACGTATTCGTCCCTTCTGGAACTTGTCGCCTTTTCTAAGGGTAGCACGGATTGGTGGTTTCCCCATTGCTTCCGCCGTAGTAGCATAACCTATAAGTGCTCCATCTCTGTATGCACCGACGGCAATACCCGCTGCAGCGTTACCCGTCATGCCCGCTACCCCTTTGCCATAAATATCTATCTCGCTTACAATGATTTCGCACATACGCATAGCCTGTGCTTTGATTGCACCCTCGGACTGCCTATAAGCAGCATTGCGAAGATTTTTCTGCAACTTCTTCCACTGACTTGCGATGCTCTCTGCCATTCACGCTCCGATATTTCTGTTCAACTCCGCATAGATTATGCTCCTGTCGTTATCAGGCTCAAAGTCACGCACTTTCCATTCCTCTGTAACGTTCCCCTTGTCAACTACAAGTATATCGCCATCCATAGGATAAGGCTTCACAACATCCACCGCGTCGCCGTTCTCATCATAGTTGAAGATATGGCAACAGTCACCCCACTCGTCAAAACGCATGGGAATACTCGCCTTGCGCTTGTTGACATCGACATCGTTGCCGTTGGTGGTGGTGTCCGTATAACCCCTGCCTGCTCCCTCGTAAATGATGAGTTCGTTCATCTCCTCCTCAGAGAACTCGTCTTCGGGGAGGACGTAACGCACAATCTTTATCGTGTGCGGATAACGCGGGTTGTTAACAGCCTCCTTTTTCATGGGAAATCTACTGTATGGGGAAGTGGATTACCAAAACAATCATAGTCACAGTGCATTATGCCGTGGCTGCTTACGCTTATGTTAGCCCTGTCGTCAAATGGGATTTCCTCATCGTACTTGTCGTAGATGGCATAGGCGTAGTTCAACATACGGTCTTTGTCGTCTTCACTGAGGGTGTAACCACCGCCACTATGACTCCATCCGTTATCAGAGTCGGAAGTGGAACTTACCTTGCTCGGACCGAGACATATCCACACGAAAAGGTCTGCCTTCAACAACTCCTTGTCCTTTAACGTAAGTTCAGAAGCAGGAGTGCTATCGGTAATAGCCCTATTCACGAGGATTGAACGCGCCCCATCAGCAGGAACGGAGAAGTTCACACAACCGAAGAGATAGTCCTCGGCTGTGTAAACGTTCCCTTTATTTCCACATTTTCCACTCATACTAAGCAATCTTATGCACCCTTAACTGTCAGATAGTACATCCAACGAACCTTGTTAGGAACAACGAGAGCCTGAACCTCAGACTTGATGGTCTGGTTCATATTCTCATCATTGAACACCTGGCGAATGAGAGTACGACCACCATCATAGAGAGCGGTGCGTGCGCCCGGGGTCTCCATGAAGATTGGCTTGCCACACTGTACGTCGCCGATTGCTCCGTTTGGAACATAAACGAGAACACCTTCCTTGAAAGAGCGGAGGTTGGTGTAAGCAGCCTTCTTGGTCGATGGGTCAATCTTCTCAACAGCGGCGGTAGCGTCAATAACCTCGATGCGACCTACGCGGCTCTGGATATACTGCCATACAACATCCTCGTCAACGGCAGCAGCGTACTTGGTGTTCTGTGCGTCGGTGAGACCGGGATAGTGGCTTGTAACGTACATAGAACGGAAATATGGCATTGCCACAAGTGCGTTGTAGGTTTCAAGAGCGCACTCCCAGTGACCTGCAGGAGCAAAGTCGTTGAGTTCAGCGTTAGTGCGAATCTTACGCATCACGTCGATTGGAGAGATAGTGCCATTAGTAACAGCAGAACTCTGTGTCACTGTGCCATCACCTGCAACGGAGTACCATGTAGAGGTAGTCTTGTTTGCTGCGGGAACGCCCCAATCAATCTCCAGAGGAAGACCATAAGGGTTGTTGGTAGTGTCGATAACGAGTTTACCCGTAGAAACAATCTGATGACGCTGATACTGAATGGTGTTGTAGTTACCACCAATGAGGTCATCGAGACCATTGAACAGCAACTGCATTACAAACTCCTCAATCTCAGGAGTAGAACCACCGATAGAGTCCATAAGCAGCAACTTCTCGCGCAACTGCTTGCGGTTAAGTCCTGTCTCGTGCTTGAACACGGGGAGTTCACCACTCTTCAAAGAGAGACCGTCGGTGCTCTTAGCAGGGCCGTCAGAGTCAATATCCACATAAGCAGCCATTGTGTAAGGACGAATTGTCGCCTCAATCTGCTCGTATGTAGGATGCAGAGGAATGTCGGGATTCAATGGGAAGCCCATCTGCGAGAATGTGGCATCAGCATTGTACTTGTCCGCGAACATATCCTGTATGTAAATGTCAAGAGCATTGACTCCCGTGTAACCGAGAGCAGCAAGACCCTTGCCCACTACATCGTAAAATTGTGCATTTCTTGCGTACATTGTTTTCCTTTTTTAATTGTTAATTACTTTAGGAATAATCCCGTTATAGTTACTCTGCCTTCAAAGCATAGATGAAGTCGATGTTGCCGTGAAGTCCTGTCAGCAGTTTAGACGCATCCTCAGTGATACCTGCTCCCTCTGCCCAAATCTTACCAGCCTCAACGCCAGCGATAGTGGCACGGATGCAACCATCGGGGATGCGGACATCATTGTAAGAAAGACAGTTGACCTGTGCCAACTTAGCAGCAGCAGCAGTTCCAGCGGCAGCCTCAGCCTCAGACGCACCATCGGCAGCACCCGTTGCGACAGCCTCAGCCAATTCTGCGATGTCAACAACCTCTGCATACTGGTTGCTGGTGAAAATCAGACCAGTGCCTGCGGGAATCAAGTCACCAGCCTCGTAGTCGTCCAAGTTAATCAGACGACCAAGATGAGCAACCTTGTCAACACGAGCCCATACCTGCACATCGCCAGTCAGAGGAGTGCCAGTCTTCTGCGACATCGTGTTCTGTGTTCCTTCAAAATTTGCCATTTGTCAAATCTTTTTTAATGGTTATAAATAAATACTGTTCTCTTGAAGGTTATTCCTTCGTTTGGGGCAACCTGCCACTCCTGCGTTGCTTCTCGATGAAAGCAGCACGGCGGTCAAGAGCCTCCTTGTCGGGACCAGAACCTTTCCCCCCGTTTCCCTTGCGCGGTTTCGCATATTCAATGCCCGCTTTCTTTAACTCGGAGTAATATGATGTCTCAGCGTCCTTTACAAGAGCATTGATGTCATAACTCTCCCCATCGTCAAGTTGCGGGAGTTTGAAATCTGCAAAGGCGCGGTCAACGAAATAAGGATTGGCGGTAATTCCACCCTCCTTGAACAAAGATGCAAGTCCGTCCTTTACTTTGGCTACAACAGCATCATTTGCCGCCTTCGCCTCGCGGATTTTGTTACCTTTCTCCAAAGCGTCGATACGGTCAAGGAGTGACTTAATCATAGGATTTTCGTCGCCTCCTTCCTCTTCTTCCTTCTCTTTCTTCGGAGGGGCTTGTACGGGGTGACGCTTCTTCCAATCGTTAATCTGATTGCCTGCATCCTTCGCAACGTTGCCGTTCATACGGATAAGGCGGTCAGCAACACGCTTCGCAAAAGCATCATCTACCTGTGCATCGTCGGTAATTCCGACAAGAGCGTCATCAAGTTCCGCATTTACACTCTCTGCGCTCAATACAGTCAACTTGGTGTCGCCAAGTGCTGTTTCAACCAATGGTCTGAGTGATTCTCTGTCCATAAATATGCAATTTTTACCTAAAAAATGAAATAATATTCTATTTTGCCCCAAATTTATGAATATTTCTTGTATAATACAAAAATTTTTCAATAAATTTGCAGAAAATATTGTATTTATATGCAAAAATGGGTGTAAATGAAGAAATATTCGGGTCTTTACACTAAGGATGGGCAACCAATACTCACACAAGAGTATATCGACACTCTCAGACAGCAAATAATATCCAAAAACCTCAAAAATTGGATTGTTCCGCAGTCGGGAGGGCAAGAACGTATGCTCTCACAGGATGTTGACATTCTGATATGCGGCGGAAGTCGCGGCGGAAGTAAGTCGTTCTCCTTGCTTATGGAGGCACTTAAAGACATACAAAAACCCGATTTCCACGCTATCATCCTCCGTAACAACAAAAAGGCTATGGAGAAACTGATAAGAGACTCGAAGAAACTGTATTTCCAATACGGAACATACAACCGCTCGGCAGCAGATATGACATGGTACTTCGATGCAGGAGGAACATTAGAGTTCAAGTACCACGATGATGCGGACGATGACTTCAAGGAACGTTTCCAAGGACAAGAATACGCTTATATCGGCATAGACGAGATAACGCACATATCATACAAGAAATTCAAGTATCTTACCACCTGTAACCGTAACGCATACGGAATACGAAACAGAATGTGGGGAACATGTAACCCCGACCCGCGCTCTTGGGTAAGGCAGTTCGTGGACTGGTGGATAGATAAAGACGGATATATAGACCCGAAACGCGACGGCGTGGTGCGCTACTGCTTCATGAAAGGGGAACGTATAAACAACATCATCTGGGGAGACTCACGCGAGGAGGTGTACCAAAAAGCAAAAGAGGACATCGACCTGCTATGGACTCCCGAATACGAGAGCATGGGACTCGACCCAAAGAACGTGTTTATACAATCCGTGACCTTCGTCCGCGCAGACCTCTCACAGAACCCTATGCTCCTGCTCTCCGACCCATCTTATCTTGGCAGATTAGGTGCGCAAGACAGGGCGCAGGTTCTGCGAGACCTCAAAGCGAACTGGAACGCTATGGAGGAGAGTGACGACCTCGTTACCTTCGATGATATGGAGGCAATCTTCGACAACGCTTATCAGTACGGAGACCATCATAGGTACGTCACGGGGGATATCGCACTCGAAGGAGGTGATAACCTCATACTGTGGCTATGGGAAGGGTGGCACGTCAAGGATATGTTCGTGTGTAGAACGGACTCTAAAAGGACAGCATCACTCGTGAAACACCAACTAAAGGTGTGGGGCGTGGATGAGTCCTCGTTCTGCTACGACGGACAGGGAATAGGAACGTATATCAAGGGATTCTTCCCAAGAGCGTTAAAGTTCATATCGCAGTCAGCACCGATGGCGGAACCAGCAACGGAGAATAAAGAGGAGGAGGATGAGGAAGATGTGAAATACGCATACAAAGACCTTAAGTCACAATGCGCATTCCTTCTATATCTTAGGATTAAAGACCTCGGCATCTCCTTTGAGTCGTCATTGCTCGACAAGGATGTGTCGGGAAACGGCTACGACAGGATGCCGCTGCGACAGATACTGCAAAAGGAACGTCTCGTGATAAAAAGAGACAACAGCATACGCAACAAAGGATTCTCCCTGATGCCCAAGAAACAAACAAAGCATTTCATAGGGCATTCTCCTGACTTCTTCGATGCGCTCATTTACCGCATGTACTTTGAACTCGCCGAGGCAGGAGATGTGGAGATAGAGGGAGCATGGATGCTCTCCGCTGACGATGACTACGATTTAGACGAGCAGAATGACACTCTCGGTTTAATGGAATATTTAAGTTGAATTTAAAAACAAGACAGCAATGGCAATCAAAACAAAAGACTTCAATGAAATTCTTGTCCGCAGACCATTCTTTAAAATGCTGCCGACTGAATCCGCACACTTGGAGGTCTATTCCGACCGTGACGTGTCTGAACCCGACGACCTCATGAAACAAGAGATATACACGCAGTCGCAGATGCTGCGAGAGTATTATCCCACAGCACACCGTATCATGGACCCAGAGGTGTACCCCGACGTATGGAAATACGACAAACAAAAGAAAAAGTATTTCAAACAGCCGATAACAAGAACGGCATTCGCCTTCCAAAGAGTGCTTAAAGTGAAACAGGTGGCTCACCTTTGCGGCAACGACATACAATTCGAGTTGTCGGAGAAAAGCAACGACACAAAAGAAGAACTCGAAAACACTAACTCTCTGCTCGACTTGCGCGAGGGGTGGCTCGAAATGGGCATGGAGGAACGTTTCTACGAGTCCGTGGACGCTTATAAGACGGTGGGAGACACCGCAGTGCTCGCCTACTTCGGAGAGAACGGGAAACCCGCCACAAAGACATTCTCCTTCGTCACGGGGGATAAACTATATCCTCACTACGACTCCATAACGGGAGAGATGCTCTTGTTCGCAAGGAAATACAAAGACCTCGATGAAGACGGAAGGACAACAACGGAATGGGTGGAGGTATGGGACGATAAATACATGTACCGCGCTAAGAGAGGCATATCGTCATCAGACTTCTTCCAAAGAGTGAAAGAGACATTCGGTCTCGCAGGGTTCACCATCGTGGAGCAGAAAGAGCATGGTTTTAACTTCGTACCCGTAGCATACTACCGCAACGACGAAGGCCCCTGTTGGGCGTTCTCGCAACAAACAATAGAACACTACGAGGAGGCGGTGTCGTACTTCTTCGAGAATAACAAGGCATACGCCTTCCCTATCTTCTACGTCAAAGGAAAGGGAGTGAAACTGACAGGAGACATGAAAGGCTCGGTGAAAGCCGTCGCCATACCATCGGAGAAAGGAGAGGCAGGATTCCTTAACCAACAGGACGTGTCAACATCATACAACACCCTGCTGAACACCCTCTATGAGAAGATATTCGAGCAGTCGTTCGGAGTGAAACCACCGGAACTGAAATCAGGCGACCTCCCAGGCGTTGCCGTGAAACTGCTCTACTCGCCAGCAATAGAACTCGCCATCAACGAAGCACCGAAACTGCAGCCGTTCCTCGACCAACTCGTGAAACTCGTGCGCTTCGCTTGGGGACAGTACATAGGGAAACAGGCAACACTGATGACACTAAAGGTGAACGCATGGGTGAAGCCGTATATCCACATGAACTGGACAGAGACAATAACAAACCTCGCCACAGCAGTGCAGAACGGCTTCGTGTCTAAGCAGACAGCATCGGAACGCGCCACAGAATACGCTAAGAACGACGAGATAGACCGCTATTGGAGAGAAGACCTTAAGAAACGCCGACGCGACCTCGAATTTGAAATAAGAGAAGAACAGGCGCGTGTGCGTGAGGAGGTAAAGAAAACCGAAGAGGTAGCGAAGATAAACCGACAGTTCAACGGCGAAGGACAGGACATCAATACGGGCTTGGGAGAGAACGCAGGACGACCCAACCGCTCGGGAAGAGAATGGGACGAGAACGGCAACTACGAAGGACGCTCGGGATGGGAGAGATTCGACGGCAACCTATAATAGCATAATATGGATATAAAGGTAAGTAGAAAGACGCAGACCATCTGTAACCAATATAAGATGAAGCCAGAGACAATGGCCTTCACCGACCTCGTGGCTATAGGATGGGAACCCGAAGACGCATGGGCAGTGTGTATGAGGGTGGGAGTGACATGGAAAAAGTCGGCACTCCAAGAGGAGATAAAAAATGTACTCGCACAACAACAGTGCGTGGAACGTATCGCGGCAACAAAGTCCGTACTGCGCAAAAACCAAATAGAGAAAATAGAGAACGCGCAGAAAAAGGACATCGAGGGGGTGCTCGAAAGAGCAATGTCAAAGGAGCAGATGCTCATCGACCTGCAGACAACACTCGAAAGCACACCAGCGGGAACAAAGGAATGGCTCGACATAAAAAAACTTATCGTCGAGGTGTCACGGATGAAACAGGACACGATAAAAAACGACGACACGACAATACACTATGTCCTACCCGTCAACTACCCTACCTCATGCGATAACTGCCTCCTCGACAAATGTAAGACATGCGTACATAAGTTCGAGAAGAAAGGATAAAGAAAAACGGCACAGTGGTTTAAATACTCCTGTGCCGATTCTATTTATTGCTTTTCAAATTTATACTCTCTACTACCCTCCTCCAAGATAAGGACTCCAGAGCCTTCCCAACGGTAGAAATACAAGAGTTCGTTGTTGATGTAGAACCCACGATAGGCATCAACACTTAACTTTCCCGTCTTGGGATAGTAAGGGACTATCAGCAACTCACAGTTGTAAGACGCATCGACATGAAGGTAATACTCGCCTAACGTGCCGTAAGGCCCCCAATCCCTTGCATAAGGGTTGTCACTCTTCAAGTCTCGGTGCTGCGTCATCACCCACTCACCGACAAAACGCTTTATCTCCTTAGAGGCAACGGCAGCCTCCTCATCATTGTCCGAAGAACAGCCCAAAGCAAGGAAACATAGCATACAAGTACAATATAAAAAGATTTTTCTCATAGCGGTTGTTGTTTTATGGTTATATATATGCAAATATAGCACGTTCATCGCTAACCGCAAAATTTGTTACGTCTTTTTAACATTATCACTCGCTAACGCCTCCGCAATCTTCTGTAAGTAAGAACCCAACAAAGGGTCATGGGTGTAATGGATAACAGGAAGACCCGCCTTGCCGTCAAGATAAAGGCACAACGACTGCAAACAGTTGGTGGCAGTGGTAAGGTCTTCAACGGCGTTCAAGACCCTCGTAGCAGCATTATTCTCCATCTTCCGCTCCTTCCTCCGCCTTAGAGACCTGCTCGGCGGCATTAATAACACCCTCAATATCACTCTCCTTACGCTCCTCCTCCTTCAAGATACGGAGGTCGTCCTCCTCGCTGAGTTCCTTGCCCTTGCGACGAGAGAGAAAATCCATCAACGCCTCACCCTTCTTCTCAAAATACTCGCGGTCTCCGAGAATAGTGGTGTCCGTGAACATCATGATAAAGACACTCTCCAGACTCGCATTGTCCACACCCGCCTTCTCGTCAATGAAACGGAACATGTTAGTGCCAGAACAAAACTCAATAGACCATAAACCACTGATGGCACTCACCTTGATGACAGGAAGACCAACACGCACAAGACGCTTCTGGATATCCATAGGCAAGTCCATCTGAGCACGCATAGAACTAAGTTCCTTCTTGCTCACCGCTCGGCTGAACTTCAAAACGGAGAAGTTCGCCACCCTCTCTCTAACTCCAAATTTCATGATAATAGATATTAAACGTTAATAAAAGAATTAATCATCATCCTTAATGTAAAAATACGCCTCACTCGCACGAGGACTCGTAAGGTCGTCCTGACGCACAATGATAGACTTGCGCAACTCCAAAGGAGAAACACCATAGACCTTATAGTAATAACCATCCTTCTTGCGCACCTTGCAGAAACGGAACTTGCCAAAGGTGTGACCGAAACGCTGCTTCGACGGCACAGGGACATCATTGTCAATGCAGAACTGCTCCAAAGAACGTAAAAGGTCGCCGCTCGGAACAGTAGCAGGCTGCTCGCCGTTGATGCCCTTCTCCGCCCTCATACGGTACGCCGTAATCCACGCCAACACAGGATTATGAACCAACTGAGACAAGATAATCTGACGACGGCCACTCTCCGTGGAGGGGAAGACAAACTTCTTGCGACGCAACTCCTTCGCACCACGCAATATCCAGTTGAAAATGCCCGGGTACTCCGACTTCAACTCAAAAGCCAAACTCTTGTTCTGCTTGTTGGGGGGAATGACAATATCAAAACTGATACATTGTAAACGACGGACAAAACCAAGACTCTGGTCCTCGGGGAACTCCAACTCATTGAGGTTGAAGACAAGATAAGGCATGTGAACATTCTGACGCGTGTTCTCACCAATCTTACGGTCTAACACAGGCTCACCCGAGACAATCCTCTTGAACATGCCCGTCCTCTTGCGACCAAACTCCTTCGGGTTGCTGTCCGAAGACCAGTTGAACAACGCATCACGCAACATAGCACGGCTCGACATAGAGTCAAAAGAACAACCCGTGAGGTCATCATAGTCCAAACCGCTAATCCTATTGGGACCGAAAATACCCACCGCCGTCTGGTAAATAACACTCTTGCCATTGGCTCCAGAACCAATCAATATCAAACACAACTCCACCTTCGCCGCATCATGACCCTCACACTCATCATACACCGTGCTCCGCTGTATCAAGCCCAAACCCAAAAACATCTGTAAGATAACACGGGAGTCCTTGTCAGGTAACACCTCATGTAAAAAAGACAACCAACGAGGACAACGCGCATCCGACTCGTAAGGGTACGGATGGAAATACGTCACATGATAATCGGGGGAAAAGGTGTCATGGAAAATAACATTGTACTTGTGGGACGCATCAAACTCCTTCAAGTCCAATACACCATTCGTAAAAGCAACCAAATCCTTACGAGGAACCAAGATATTGTAATACCTGATGACATCCGTGAAATGAGCCTTGATAAACGTCTTGTTCTGCATCATAGCAACAACACGAAGACGCATAATCAACATCTCAAAAGCACGGACAATCAACTCCTCACGAATAGGAACATATATCCGCCCGTTGAAAAGGTAAAACTCTCCCGTCTCCTTGTAAAAACGAATACTACAAGCCTTCGCTAACTTCTCCGTCTCCATAGTAAAGTCAATGAAAAGACCCTGCCACTCATCACCGTACTTCTTACCCCAACTGACCTTGAAACGGTCAAAGTTGAAATCCGTAGTGCTTAACTTGCCAAGCAACTCCGCAAAAATACTCTCAATAACCTTGTCGTCATTCATAATATAACTATCTAAACATTATACAATACTCCTCTAATACATAACCATCCCATAAAGAACGAAACTTACATAACCTGACGTAAGAGGAGGACAATAGACTCTCTATCACCCTGCCACCATCAATAACAGCACAAAAGTAATACACACGACTACAACGTAATCCATTACAACCAAAATCCTTGCCTATCATAACCGATACCTCGATGTATAACGATAATTTTTTAATATCTAACTAAACACAAAATACACAAGCCGCTAATAATCACTACTTTACGAAAAATCAATTCCGCGAAAACCACGAAAACTACGACTTTTTTCACCAACCCCATATTTCTCGTTCCTGCGTACATACACGCGGAGAAATAATAACAAGCACGCGTAAAAACATTTACGCCACAAAAATACTAATTATCGCGGATATCACGGAATATTTATACAACTATTTTACATAAAACCCTTTGTTTTAGGCATATTTAACAAAATTAAAGGGTGTATGAAAATACATTTAAATGAATAAATATCGAGGAATTGGTGAGCGATATTGTTAACGTGTTAAAGGGTGTTAAAAGGAGTAAAAAAGAGGGAAAATTTTTGAGAAAAGTGACCCTGTTCCAAAAATTGCATAAAAATACGGGGGTAGGGGTATGTTCATACATTTTCATACTATATTATTAAAATAATGTAGGCAAAAACGCCCGTAAATACGTGATTTCCAGCACTTTATGCAAAAATTGCGCCACCCCTTGCATATTTTTGCAAATCTTCCGTAACCCTCTGACTGTCAGCCATTTACGAGTGTATGCAAGAATATACATAATATTGTTTCATTCACATTTTGTTAACAGAAATTCACTTAACATAATATTGTTAAAATTTAACACTTCTAAGTGCTTGATTTTCAGCAAGTTACGGCGTGTCAGTTCTGCCACATTGTCACTGACAAATGTTAAATATTTTAACGTGTTTTTAGGCGTTCTAAGCGTTTAAAGTTGCCGTAACTGCCATTTTGTCAGTGTGTTACGTTATATTGTGATGCGGTGCATTTATGGGCGTTTTAGGGGTATGTTTTCAATAAAAGTTTAACATTCGTTTGCACTCGGTGGCATACAATTTGCTTTTATATTAGTGTAGGGAGTTCGTTTTTATTGCTTGTACCTACACACAAATAAAAAGCAATACCAAACAATTTAATATTTATTCGTTATGAGTACCAAAAAACAAAGTGCAGCCGACAAAATTCAAAATGCTGCCATCATGGAGAAGGAGCCAAGTGAACTCCAGAAAATTCGTGCATGTGTTTCCGCTTTCTATGCAAACACCGCTATCGACGTGTTCCGTAAATATGTGGAAATTTCGGATACTGATTTCCAGGCATTCATGGACCAAACCGAAAACGGGACAAAGGTTTACACTCAACCCACAGAAGAGACACTGAAAGCAAGTCCGGACAAATTCCAGATTTCGCGTAAATTCGGTTCAGTTCAATGGTATGTAAAAATTCAGGTAGTGGAAAATGCTTTTAACTTAATTACTTCTTATAACTCATATTTGAGATATATCGATAGCAAAGAAAATGCAGTCCAGAGAGACGAGAAAAAACTCGCTGCCGCTGCTCAAATTTTAGGCATATCAGTAGAGGAGTTGAAAAAACTCAAGAAGTAAGGTTTAAAACATTATCCCGCCAGAGGTAAGGGAAGGACAAAAAGTCTTTCCCCTACCTTATTTTGTCTTTTTTTTCTGCTGTCCTGGTGGAGCGGAGACCGGAAACGGTTTCCGTCGGGAGATTCGATTTTTCCCCAGCGGGCAACCCGAACGAGAGGCGAACGACCGCCGAACGAACGGACGAACAATTAAAACGAACGAACGATGAATGCAAACGATTTACTGAAAATGGCTGCCCACCATTTAGACGAGGCGAACGGCTGGGCGCAGTTACGGAAAAATTCCACCGATGAATTTTCTTGGAATTATTGCGCTAAAAAAGAGATGGCGCACCATGAAATGATGGTTTACTTTCATTATCTGCTAAAAGATGTTCATTATGTGGAAGGGACTTGGCGACAAGTCTGGGGACATCGTAAATAGTACGATAATTAACACAGAGCAGACGGAGTGAATAACTCCGTTTAATGTGACCTTAGCGATTTTCGTTGTGAAACGAGATAGTTATGCCTGTTGCAAGTCAGGAGAGAGCGAAGACTCGAAACACAGTTAGCAGCGGTTACAACGTATGTGGAGACGTGAGAGCCACAGCCAGCGTAGGTGAGCGAGAGGAACGAGTTTCCTGTAAGGCGAGCCGAGCCCCCTGCCCGAATGATTAGGGAAATGGATAGCGACACGACAACGCACCTGTGGGACTTTTACTGAATAAATCATATTCTTATGAATTATTTGCTCGCGTGAGCGAGTACGATAATAGCGGTTGGCTACTTACCGAGAGCGTCAGTCTTATGACTGAACGGATAACGAGCGCGTTATTTGTGGTGGTTCCCGTCGAAAGTACGATAATTCATTTAATCACTTTAGCAAGTTATCGGCTGAGAAATCGGTGCGTTGAAAGATATTATGGGTGTAAGACCCAGAGCATAAAGAATGGTTGGCGGAGGATTCATAAACCGCCGTATTCCGATGGTTGTGGCAAAGAAGTCCGAGAGGAGAGTCACAGGAGAGAACGAGTACGATAATTAAAACGAAATCGGAGAGACTACGGGGGCGAGTACGAGAAATCTGCTCGCCCTTACTATTTTAACCCTTAAAATTTATGATTTATGTTTAAATTGATTGTTACTTTGAAAAATGGCGGTCATCAGATTTGGCGTATGAGCCGAGAGATGGTTGCCCATGTTATCTCTCTCTTTCAGAAGATGAAGAAGGAGATTATCTTTATCGACCAGAAAGTTTATAGCATCGAAATGTCGGAAAAAAAGACGTTGGTTCTCAACAACTGCGCCCGTTTGAAATTTATCGACGAGCGTAGCGGTGTTGAGTTTCTTACTGTCGAATAGTCTTTTCTCCGCTGTACGATAATTGTTGTATGGCGGAACGATAATTTAAAACCTTTGAATATGAAAAGTATTGCTATTTTGTTAGGCGGTACGATAATTATGCTGCCTATCTTTGTGGGACTGAGTTCTGGTTCCCTTCTTGTGAACTTTTTTGCCGTTGTTTATTGTGTGTGGCTGTGGTTTCAGTCTCGCACAAGACGTGGCAAATGGTTCTTGCGTCGCTTCGTTCGCTTAGTGGTTTCCGCTGAGAAATCTCTTGGCGTGTGGTAGTCTTTATCGGTTGTGGCGGGAACGCTATGACCGAGCGAATAACTATTTGGGTACTGAATTTCGGTGGCGATGTCCCTTTGAGCCGTCCCATGTACGTTGTGAGTACGAAAAACGACTGAAAGAGGGCGCATGGAAGGAAAACCATAAGACAATAAAACCGTGTCTCTTTGGGTAGCCTTTTGGCTACTCACTAAAACCTTAAAATTTTGATTTATGGATGTATTTCTTTTGGAAAACTGTCCGACCATAGTAAATGACTTGGAGCGGGCTATGGAACATGTAACTCCGCATGATTTTATTTTGGACACAGGTTATCAACTTTTTGGCATGGCTTCCGAAGATTATTTAAATAATTATTGGTTGTCGCACGAAAAAGAGTTCAAAAAAGCATTAGAGTTTATCTTTGAGTGGAGCGTAAACGAAAACGAGTTGCATTTTGAGAACAATATACAGAAAATGCTTTTTGTGTATCAAGTTCTCGCCTCTGATTTTGAAGAGTAGTCTTCTTGTCCCATTGTCTTGATGGGGCAAACGAAAAACCTTAAATTTTGATTTATGAAGTTTATCAAAAAGTATTGTGAGACTCAGCGAGCCGCCGAGCGGTTTTTGGAGTCTTTATGTGCTAAGTACAATCGTGTTCGTTGTACGTTTGCACCGACGAGCAAAGAGAGCGGTTACTACCATTTTGTAGTATCGTAGTCTTTTGGCGTGGGCGGGTTTTTCGTTCGTTTTCCGTCCGCGCTTCTATGTTTAACCTTTAATATGATTTATTATGCTGTACTACAATTTTAAGAATTACCAAGAGTTCCAGGAACTCTTTGGTATCGTGGAACATGGCAACGGTGTGAAGAGCCGCAAGAACAAGATTTTGCTCTCTCTCTTTAAGAGCAAGGAATTGCTTCACAAAAAAGCAACCCTTAAACCTGCGCTCTACCGCCGCGAAACCTCTTGGGCAATAAACCGTAAGACGGGCACGGAGGTGAGGTACACCCGCTGGTGTCCGTATTTCGAGTACACGGAGGGACTGCTCTTAAATGTCCGCTCTCTTACTAAGTTGCGTTCAACTCTCTATGGTATGATGATGCGTAACGGCACCTACCGGCTGGAGTTGAACGGAAATGAATTCCGCTCAGACTTCTACGAGACTGATGATTTCAAAGGTCTCTGCGAGGATGGAGATGAGCGTAGTGTTCGCTACCGCAACATCGAGCGCGACCGCATCTTTAAAATGAGGGCGGGGAAATTCTTCCGCAAACTCATTGACGAGAAACCTTTTGCGCCACTGCTCCCCGAAGCCATCAAGATTTGGCTGGCGGAGGATTTCGCCGAGGAGTGGAAAGCGTACGCTGCCGCGAACGTCAAGACATCGCAGTATGAACTTCATGTCGATGACAATTTCTCCGATATCTACGATTCTTCGTATTTGTCGGGCGATTTCTGCTCGTGCATGGTAAATAGAGATTACCATTCATATTACGAGAATTGCGTGAAAGCGAAGGCTGCCTATCTTACAAATGATGACGACATGATAGTTGCCCGTTGTATCATTTTCCCCGAGGTTCACGTCGAGGGTTCTGATAAGGTGTTACGCCTTGCGGAACGTCAGTACTCCACCGATTGTAACGACACCTTGAAACGTCAGTTAATTATCGCCTTGATTAATGCGGGCGAGATTGATGGCTACAAGCGTGTCGGTGCTGGGTGTTCAGACAACACAGCGTTTGTGGACATCAACGGCAATCCGTTGGAATCTACCGACCTGTGGATTGAGTGTAACGTGGATGACGACGACAGAGTATCGTACCAAGACTCTTTCCGCTATTACAACTGCGGACGGAGAAAGGCGTACAACTGCGATGGTCACAACTACGATTACGACCTTGCCACCACTGAGGGCACGATTGACGAGCGAAATTGGAGTGACTACAACAATGAGTACATCCCCGAGGATGATTCGATTTGGGTAGATACTCGTGATGACTACTTCTGGTACAACCAAACGGTGTGCGCAGAAGTTTGGAATTCGTATAGAGGATGTTTCCAAGAAGAGACTTGTTTCGAGGAAGATTGCATCGAAATCGGCAACACATGGTACTATGCGGGAGAAAATGCAGAATATCCCGAAGATTACGGTCTGTGTGTGTGTCCTGTTTGTGGGGGTTATTACCTACAAGACGACGCATGTTACTCTGAACTCACGGAGGAGGATTATTGCTGTTATTCTTGCTTGAAGGATGCAGAGAAGTCCTACAAGGAGGATAATTGGTATTACTCCGAGTACGATGATGAGTACTATGAGGACGAAGACGATGTTGTCACCGTCATGCAATGGAGTGTCCTCAGTTTCAGGTACGAAGAGACCACTATCCATGCGGACACTCTTGCTTCTCTCGTCGAGGACAAGGAGGCTGTCTTTTTCGATGGCACTTATTATCTCGATGACATCGGGTTCGATGGTGAGCCTGCTCATTTCGCCGCCGTGGATTTCCGCGAGTATTGTGTTGCTTAAAGTCTCTAAGGGTGCGTCTTGCATGGCGCACTCGCTTATTAACCAATTAAAACAAAGAATATGAATAAAGAATTATTATTTCAACTCTACTCTATCCATTCTCCGAGTGGTAGAGAGAAGAAGATGCGCAAGTTTGTGAAAAGATACATCCGCAAGAACTGTGGAGAGTGCCTTATCGAGCAAGATGCTTTTGGTAACGTTTTTGTTACCAAAGGAGTTTCCGAGACTTATCCTTGTCTTGCGTCACATCTCGACCAGGTACAAAACGCTCACTCTAAGGATTTTGAGTGTGTCGAGGGGAAAGATGTGGTATTTGGTTTCTCCTACAAGAGCAGAGAGCAGCAGGGACTTGGTGCGGACGACAAGAACGGCATCTGGATATGCCTTGAATGTCTGCGCGAGTTCTCCGTTCTCAAATGTGCTTTCTTTGTGGGCGAGGAGACGGGGTGTGTCGGTTCACGTCAGTGCGACCTCACGTTCTTTAAGGACTGCCGATACATCATTCAGCCTGACCGACGTGGCGGGAGCGACCTTATCACATCTATGTTCTGTGGCGAGGTTTGCTCTAACGATTTCATCAAGGCTCTCGGTGCTGAGATGTATGGTTACAAGGAGGCTACGGGAAGTATCACCGATGTGGGCGAACTCGTTGAGCGCGGTGTGGGTATCTCGTGTCTCAACCTGTCGTGTGGCTATTACGAGGCGCACACAAGCGAGGAGTTCACTGTACTCTCTGAGTTACAAAACTGCCTTAATTTCGTGTGCCACATAATCGACACTCTCACGGACGTTTATCCTCACGAGTATGAGGGATGGGCGAGTCTCTACAGGGGACACGGCAAGCGCAGCCGTTATGGTTACTATGGCGGCTACTACGATTGGTGGGACGATGATGACTATTGGAACGATGGCAGTTACGACGAGGACTATGAGTCTATGCGTGATATTGTCTCCTACAACGAGGGTATAACCTTCGAGGAAATTGTAGGGACAGGAGGTTTCTTGTCTAATTTCATCACTCGTGACAAGGACATTTTGCAGTGCATGTACGATGATGCCATAGAAGAATTTGCGCATTACGAGGATTTTGTCGATGACGACGGATTCGATTGGCTTAAAGAGACAAAAGCGATGTAGTCTTAAAGCGGTGCCAAGGACACCGCACTATTAACCCTAAGTTTCACTAAATAATAAGAATTATGAAAAAGATTCAGAAAGAAATCAAGACTTACGAGAGTGTTTACGTTGCCAATGACGGCACAGAGTTCAAGAACGAGAGCGAGTGCAGAGCATACGACGAGAGCGCAAAAGGTGTTCTCAACGCACGCCTGAAAGCAATCACGGTAAGGGAGAGCAACGAATATCACATCTTTGATAAGGGTTGTGAAGATAATCCTGTAGAGGTGTTGAAGCCGACTGCTGACGATGCTCAGACTATACTCCAAGTGTATCTGCTCTACAATTCGTATCTTACGTCGAACAAGACGGACGCGCACGACAAGGAAATCGAGGAAGCGCGACAACTCATCGAGCGTGCTATCAGCGAGAATGATTATCTGCTCGTTGGACGTGGATATGATTACGACAGTTTCTGGTTCTACGGCACATGTAATTCTATTGCGGAGGACATCCGCAAGAACGTCACGCCCACGGAGAATGATTAGTCTCACGCGCCTTCGGGCGCACTATGATTAACCTCTAAGTTTTACGAATATGATAGTACAACAAGGATTTCAGAATGTTTTCTCCTATGCCGCAGGATTGGAGAAATGGGTGAACGACAGTCTTCCTCTCGGTCCTCTAAAATTCACTTTTGTGAGTGACTTTGCTATTGCCGATTGGTTTAGCGAGAAAGATGTCGAGGACACCTACAACAAAGCGAAGAACGAGTGGTTGTGTGACTACAAGGCGTTTACCGAGGTAGTTATTGCGCTCAATATGTTGTCGTGGGCGAATGATGCTCTGCGCAAGCAAGGATTTGACGGGCGCGAGAAGTTTATCTCTCTTTATGCCGACCTTTACAACCGTGCGCGAGATGATTTCTACGAGAAATACACGGGCAACGATGAAGCCACCGATTATTTCTTTGAAATGACCGATTAGTCTCTTGGGCGGAAACGCCCGCTATTGTTTAACCAAAATAAATAACGGATATGGAAAAGGTATATTTAGTAGAACACTCTATTTGCGAAGCGTTCAAAAGTGACAGTTTTCACGAAATCGAGAAGGTGTTCGACAGCGAGGAAAAGGCTTACAATTACCTCCACGACATCATAAACGGAGTAAACAACAAGACGAGCAAATACTTCACCGACCGAGAGTACGGATGGACGTACCCGAAACTACGCGACAACTGTCCTGCCATGTTCGCTGATTGGATGCTGTGTTATGAATGGAAGGCTCCAGAAACGGACACGTCGTACTTCTCGAAATGGATTATTAAAGAAATGGAAGTTGGATAGTCTTTTGGGTGGGGAACCACCCTCTATTATTAACCCTAAAAGAATTGAATATGAAAGTTTACGTTTTTACCTACCAACAAGCAGTTGACTGCGAGTTTCTTGGAGTGACAAACAAAGTGTTTGCTAATAGAGACGATGCGCTCAAAGCGTTTAAGGCGTGGAGAGACGACGAAATGAAGTACGTTGTCCGAGACCATTGGACTATCGGCACGGACAAGGAAGATTATTTCGAGGCATACGAGGAGGGTTATTACAATCACAATCACTCGGAGGGTTTTGTCAACGAGTACGATGTGGAAGAGCCGTCAGCAGTTCCTGCCAAGAAACCGAAGCGCAAAGGACCGTCACTTGACGATATTGTGACTATCACTTGCTACAACCAAACGGAGGAAATGGTGCGCCGCGATGCCATCAAGTTCTACGCAGAGGGTATGGCATGTTGTGAGGGTTCCGAGCGTGACCGCTACACCAACATCTATCTACAACTTATGGGCGGAGATATGGTGTGCCATGATTAGTCTCACGGGTGGTCAACCACCCACTATGTTTAACCCTAAAAAGAAGAATATGTCAGAAAAAGTATTGACCGATGCCAAACGCATCAACGAAATCACAGGACGACCAATGTCTGAGTGTGAGAAGACGGCACAGCAGATTGCCGAGTGTGTGAAAGCCATGAAACAACGTATCGTTGAGTTCTACTTTTTAAAGAAAGACGGAACGACGCGTCAGGCTTTTGGTACGTTACAGGATGATGTTATCCTTCCTCTCATTAAGGACACGAGTAACCGAGAGCCGAATCCCGAACTTGTGACCTACTACGACACCGTGAAGAAGTCCTTCCGCTCGTTCAGGAAAGAGAACTTTAAATCGTTCGTGTCATGAAAATACCTGCGCCTATTGACGAAAAGAACGTCTGCACCGATTGGATAGCGGACGTGTTCGACTTCTCGGATTGCACAATAAATGGCAACGAGGCCGTCGGTTTTATTAATGGCGCACCTGTCTATTTGACATGGAGCGGGAACTCTATGTATTGGAGCGCCGTGACACACAGTGTTAACGACTATGCGGAAACAATCGTAGAACTTAAACTTCGGCTCGAAGAATTTGGCGATGACGACAACCTTGTCTCTGAGATTACGCCTTGGGGAATGGGTATCCGTGAGTCGTTCTTCTTCGAGGATGATTAGTCTCTCAGCCCTCTTTGCAACGAGGGCGCAATGTTTAACCAATAAAATGATATGATTATGGAAATTAAAGTAAACATTCCGAAGAACGATTACGTTCAACCTACCGAAGTTCGGCAGGAAGTAGTTCAAACGATTTGTGATTTTTTAATTTCACGAATGGAAGACGTGCGCTTTTTTGAAGAAGGTGCGTATGATTTGGATTTTAATCCTCATAATTGGTGCTATAGGCTCTATCTTTTATTTTATAAAGACTCGCCATATAGTTTCTCAAGAAGCAGCGAAGGCCACCATGACAAGGCAATTAGAATCCGCACGGCTGAAATGCAAGCCGTCTTTACTGCTATTCAAGATGCTGGGTACTACATCTTTGGAAGGTCTAACATCACGGGAAGGGAAACATATATCTTTACCAAGAAACCTTACTACGACAACCGCAAAGCCGAAAGAATGGATTTTTCGTTATTCATTGACTAACATCCGCAAATGGTTCATGGGGGCGGTTCGACTCCCTGCAAGGGAACAAGAATTTATTAACCCTTAAAATTATGATTTATGATTGAGAAAAGTATTACATGCAGCAACAAAGGAGGTGTCAGATGAAGAATTTTGCAACTATTGTGTGGGGCTTCATTGGGGCGGCACTGTTCTTGGGCATCTATGGCGTGATATTCATGGTATTATATGCCATAGCGGTGTTCATCGTTGGAATGTTCAAACCTCAATGGCTCGACAAGTTTTACAACACAATGTTTTAGTCTTACGCGGTGCTAAGGACACCGCACTATGTTCAACCAAATTGTAAGATTATGAAAGAAAAGGTTTTAGAATTGTTAGAAAACGAGTGGTACGACATCTGTGATGCTTACGAGCCTGTCAGCGTCGCGCTTCTTGTGGAGGAACTTGTGCTTAGAATTAAAGCGAGGGAGTCCGACAAATGTCTTGGTCCCGTTGTTTCGGCACAACTTGGCAACAGCGTGTTCAAGGTCAATAACTCTCTAAATGGATTCGTCTCTTGCTCTGACGTGGACGAGGGATATACGGGCGTAAGCAATACTCTGTATTACCCTTATTACGAAGGAGAGGATAATGACGGACTTAAAAACCTCTTGGAAATGGTTAATGAAGCGTGGTACGCTGCCGACAACTGCAACCATTAGTCTCTTAGCCGTGCGTGCACGGCACTATGTTCAACCAAAAAGATATGATATGACAAAAGAAGATTTGAAAGTCGGCATGAAAGTACATGCGGATTCTTGTGGAAAGATGTACGAGGTCGTTGACCTCTCAAACACCTCTAATGGATGGGTCGGCATAAAAACCGACCTTTATGATAATTTGGCTTGGCCTATCACAACAATCTTAGCATTGAATTGATTATGTACTATTATTTCTGTGCTTATCCGCACACCTTCGACAAAGGATGTCAGGTGGTAAGCGTTGACAAAGGCGCGGGTTCTCTACGCAAGACTGCCGCCCTATGGAAAAAGACCAACGGCTACAAGAACGTCTATGTGTATGACATGAATCACAATTTTGTGTGGAACTTCTAAAAAAAGAGCCTATGGGAAAGTCCGTTCGTTTCAGTCCCGTTGACATCTTGTTCAACGTGGCACGCGACAACCACCGCCCAGCGGAGGCTGCGCTCTCTGATTTCCTCGACTATGCCATTGACGCATTCTCCGTCGAGAAATACCGCTCTCACGACTCTATGCAGTCTATTCTCTTGGAAGCACGCGACAAGTGCGCTCCCTATTTCCTTGTCATGCTCGACTGGCTGTCGGCAGTTGACAAAGAGATGCAGAACGGCAAATGGTGCGACTATTTTGGGCAGACATACGAACTGATGTTCCTGTCAAAATCCAAAGCGTCGCGCACAGGGCAGTTCTTTACGCCTCAGAGCGTCTCTGACCTCGTGAGTGGGATAGTTGTAAGCAAGGCGGAAAATCTCTCGTCACAGCGCATAAATGACTGCGCCTGTGGCTCTGGACGACTGCTGCTGTCTCACTACATGCAGAACGCTTCCCCTAAACACTACGGGCAGTCTGTCGGTTATTACATCGCACAAGACATCGACCCCGTTGCGTGCAAGATGTGTGCTCTCAATATGATGGCGCACGGAATGATTGGCGAGGTGCATTGTCAAGACACTCTCTTGATGACACCACCCACCGTTTCGTACTACATCAACGAGGTGCGCACACCTATTCCCACTCCTTACTATTCGGTAAGGAAAGTTGGGTAGTCTCTAAGGGCGAGAAATCGCCCGCTATGTTTAACCAATAAAATTAAAGATTATGAGGACAAAATCCCCCATGGACATGCATTTGCAGTTAAACCGCATTGCACGGAATTTAAGAAAATATGAGGTTTACAAGCCTTATACCGCCTATCTTATAGAAAGAAAAGTACATGACATTATTTGCCGTTACATCGACAACATGAGAAAACACGGCATCGATATTGACAATTCACGTAATACACAAATCGAACGGAAGGTGTATGCGGGTTATTAATCACTTAACAAAAGGCATATCCGTTTAGGCGGTCATGGGGAGTTCGATTGCTCCCCTGCCTGCACATTATTTATTCACTTTAAAACTTTATGAGCATGAAAAAACAAAACGTTTTATAATTCAAAAGAGAACGCTATGAAAGAATTTAGAATTTGTCTAAACAACTTTTCTCTCGAACTGATACTTACTGCACTCGGAGAAAAGGCGTGGAACGCAAAGAACACTCCTGCGGGAGATAATTACAAAGAGTTAATACAAGACATCAAAGAACAAATCAATGGGCAGTAATATGGTTGGAAAGAAAATTGTAATCGACGGAGAGACATTATACTCTCCCGAGTATCACGACGACGGGCTGACATACGGCTATGTCTTTAAAGACTATGATGCCTTTCAAAACAGCCCTGACGATGTTTGCTACATTCCCGAACATGCCTTCGATGACGAAACGCCAATAGTAAGCAGCGAAGGTAATGACTACTATCGTGTTGACGGCTACACTCGCAAAGACCTTGAACGTCTCATAGCGGATGAAATAGATGAAGACGAGGAGCCTATCGACATTGACTATTTTTTCGGGTCTCTCATGTGGTGCTACCCAGAGACGCGATTGGCGGAAATGACTTACTGACAACAGTCTCTATGTCGCGGAAATAACACCGCGACAACAAAGCAAACCAAAATCTTGTTAAAAACAAGAAAAGAGAACAATATTATTAATAATTTTAATATCTTTGCATTATGAGAGAAGTAAAAGGGTTTACCCTGCAACAGAACAAAGACCTGCAAAGGGCTATCTTTCAAGGCTACCTTGAAGGATATGAGGACAATCCGCGAGAGTGGCGACATTCTTTCGTGGGCACGTTCCTGACAAAATACCCCAAAAGGGTGAAAACTCTCGATGTCCTCACAGAACTTGTGGGACATACGCCCACATGGGCAGACTTTGATGATGTATTGGTGTCCGACTTTATGACAGAGTACGGGAGTACACATTCTGCAAACACAAACAAGGTGATTTTCGCTGAGTTGCGCTCGGTGCTCAACTCCTGCGTGACGGGAGAGATGAAGCAACTGCGTTTCCCGAGAGCACTCTACCGAAAAGAGGAGCCGTCACAAGCCGTTTATCTCGACGAGATAGAGGTGGACATCATAAGAACTGATTTCCAACCGCGCACCGACATTGACCGCTATATCAAAAAGATATTTATGATAGAGGCGTTCACGGGAGCACGAAGCAGCGACTCACGCATGCTCTCGCCAGACAACTGTGACTTTAAGAGCGACACGCTGTCTTATGTATCGCAGAAGACCAAACAACTTGTGACGTTGCCCGTACACGAGCATCTCATGGAGTATCTGCAAGACCCTGTGTCGTTGCCGAATATGTACCTCTCTACGTTTGAGGACGGACTGAGAAGGATATGCCGCACCTGTGGTATTGACGCGAGAACGTCTCTCTATCGACGCGGAGAGATACAAAAGGGACCGAAATATAAGTTCATCACGTCACACACGGCACGACGCTCTTTTGCCACGAATTTGTATCTCAGAGGCGTTGACCCTGCCGTGATAGCACAATTTATGGGACACACCACTCCTGAGACAACGATACGCCGATACATCATAGGAAGACGGCGCGTCAAGGACTCCGACATGCGCTTCTTCAAAGCCCCGGGCATGGTGGCACAGCAATTATTAAGTCCAGCATAAGCATACGACTATGAAGAAATTTTTAGATAGAACGAACCAAACTTTTGAGTCGTTCATGGGCGAGACGCAGAGATTGGCGCGGAAAGAGATTGACTCTGCCACCTACGATAAAAGGGTGGCGACTCTTGCCACACTTCTCGACTGCGACCTTGACGACAAGAAAATAGAAGATGCCAAATCAACGAAGATGGTAATACGCACCATCGACGCTGTGAGGAACAAAGTCAAGGAGTGCGAAGAATATGGCGGCGCACATATTATAGCAAAGATGTTCATCGATGCCATAGAGAACATGGGAGAAAACTCCGACACTATACACGCAGAACTTGTAGCGCAAATGATGACACACGAATTTAATAATGGAGGGAACAAAGATGAATAGACACAGACCGCAAGACGATTTGCCTTATGAGTACAGGATGAAGTACATCATTGAGGATTACATCAAGATACGCAATGCTCTTGATATGATTGAGCCTTACACGAAGCACCTTGAAGAAACCATAGAAATGCAGCAGAGCGACATAAGGTCGCTACAGCAAGAGATAGATAACATAAAGGAGTTGTGCCATATTGGACATATTCACGAACTCCCTAACTATCTGCGAAGGCTGAAAGATGAGAGCAAGTGTGCAAAATTGGAGGTTAAGTACAAGGAGGCAAAAGAAATGATAGCCGACTTGAAGAAAAAAATCAAGGAATACGATTCGCTATTAACCAAATATATAGACGAACGCTTGTAAAAAAAGTCTCTTAGGTGGAGAAAAAATCTCTCCACCACACAATAAACCACAACTTACAACGTTATATAAGTGATTTACAGCATAAATCATATTTAAGGTTGGGGCGGGGCTGATTCTTCATGACCAGTCTCGCCCTTTATTCCCATTCTCTTCTCCAACCCGTCAAAAGCCTTATCCATCGTCTTGTCGAGTATCTTGGCATAGACCTTCTGCGTCGTCTGGATATTCGCATGACCGAGCATCTTAGCCACCATTTCAATAGAAATACCGTTATTAAGGAGCAGATAACCGCATGTCCTACGCAGCCAATGGCTTGTTATTGGCTTATCCACCTCCGCTTTATCCGCCACCGCTTTCAGGCGCAGGTTATACTGCTGGTTACTCATTCTCGGCAGTCTGAAATTATGCTTTTCCAATATCTCCATGACAGGGGATAGTAAGATGATATAATAGCCTTTTCCCGTCTTCTTGCGCTCATCAGCAAGCACATACCTTTCCCCGTGCTTCACTGCCTTGGTGAAATCAGCATTCATAAGGTCGGAAAATGCCAAACCCGTATAGCATTGCACTACGAGCAAGTCACGCACGTTGCTCAGGCTCTTAGTCGGCATTTCAGCCTTTGCAATCTTCTCTACGTCCTCGGCTGTGAGATAGCGGTCATTGGGACTTTCGCCACGTTTGAACTTCAATCCCAGGAAAGGGTCTTCATTTATCCTCTCCTGTCTCATTGCCTCGTTAACGCACGTCTTCAAGAACTTAATATAACTATACCTTGTCTGCAGGTTGTCATATCTCTCGTTAAGATACATTTCATAGGCGATGATATTCTTCTTTGTCAAATCCGCAAAATATTTTATAACGCCGAACTCTTTCAGCGATGCTATGAGTTTCTTCTCCGTCTTGCGTGTCGAGTCCCTGATGTCCTTGCGGTGTTCTATCCACCAGTCGCAGAACTCTATAAAATCGTCGCTCTTCGCTTCCTTGTCACGAGAGAGCCATCTATCCACCTTCTCCCAACTGAAAGGATTATCGCCCGTCAGAGAGCCTAAAAACGCCTCCAGTTGTTCCTTTTGAGCGAATAGTTCTTTGTTCAGTTTCTGTGCATCAAGCGAGCGCACCACCCATTGCCTATCGTTCCATTGGTCGGAATAGACTTTGATGCCTGTTGACACCCACTTGCGTTTCTTATCGTACAGTATTTCCATCTGCACAAGACCCTTTTGTTTCTTTGTCGCCACCTTTTTGCGGTCGAATACAAATCTTACATTTGCTCTTTTCATAGTTAAACTTGTTTTGGTATCACAGGCGGTATCATATCGGTATCATTTTCGGGAAATATTTGCCTATTTTCGGGAACTTTCGGGAAGTCCAAATGTACCCATTTTGTACCCGTCAGCATTTCCGCGTTCCCTTTAAAACTCCCGAAACCCCTTTGTTTAAAGGAAAGGGGAAGCCCTTACCGACTTCCCCAAATCGTGATTCCGTTGGGGTTGCCACCTATGACTGATTATCAATTACTTATATTTACTTTTTCTATTAGCGGTATCATTTTGGGTTCTTGCCATCCAGTTACACCTCTTTATCTTCTCCGTTGCTTACGGCTCTCCACGATAGAGAATATCTGCTTCACTTGCGCGAGGTCTAACGCCCTGTCCTGATACATAGGGTTAAGCGAGTGGATAGTGATTGTGTGTCGCTCAACGTTATGCTCTATGATACGCTTGATAAGCACGCCTTCCTCATGGACTATCACAAAATCCCTCTTATTGATAAACAGGCGAGAGTCCTTCCAGTAGTCACGCTCCACCTCACGGCAGATAACAATCTCGCCCTCGACGTAACTATCTATGCTACCGTCTTCCATGCTATCCCCCTTGACCTCAAAGGCGAGCCAGTTGCCCGTCATTTCTCTGTCGGGCGTAAAGTCGATTGTTGGCAGGGTGCCTATGTACTCGTTATCGCCGTAGCCTGTAAGGTAGCCTGCATAGGCGTATTGCCCCACCAATGGTATTCGGGCGTGTCTGTCGGGTGCTATTGGGCGAGCCTCAACGGTTTTCAGCATTGCGCCTTCTCCAGTCAAGAGCCATACATGGTTAATCTCAGGAAATTGTAGATAAATACTCTCCAATTTTTGCGTAGAAGGTGCATGGCGCAATTTGTCGATATATCCGTTTGACAAGTTGCACTTTTTCTCAAACTCTCTCTTACTTAGTCCCTTATACTCATAAAATTGTATAAGCCGCTCTTTTACAGTTTGTTGCATATTCAACTTATTTATACAAATTCTAAATTAGATAATTTATCTACATTTTTCTTTCAATTTTCTTGCAGATATTAGATAATTTGTCTAACTTTGCACTCGATAGTTAATTATTTAACTCGCAAAAGTGCATAGGAATAGCCGTAGAGTGTTTTTACACCCTTTGCTAATGTGGTAATTGCAAATATACGGCTTTCCTTTCACAAATGCAAGAAAAAAGGTTTATTTTTAATTAATTTTAAGGTTTTATGAAAGTAAAGACTGATACGCTAAGTAGGTTGACGCTCGATACAATGGCGGTGGGAGATATCCTGACGTTGGTGCTTCCAGACTACACAAAGATTGTGTCTTCGAGAGCAAACCTATCGACGTACATGAAAATCCACCCTAAGATGGAGTTTACTACAAAGGAAGATTCGGAAAACCCGAACGAATTCACAATCAAACGACTTAAATAGTAAGATTATGCTTGATGTATTTGACGAAACTCCTGTAACAAACATTCAGGTATTCAACAATGAGCAGTTCGGTTCTATCAGAACCACAGGAACGGCAGACGAGCCTCTATTTTGCGCTGCCGATGTATGCAAAGCGTTGGGGTACACCAACGGACGTAAGGCGATTGCCGACCACTGCGACACCCCCGATGTAACGAAACGTGACGTGGGGGTAGTGACTGGTAAGAAGGCCGATGGGTCAGATGCTATCCAAATGGTGGAAATGTCATTTGTCAATGAGTCGGGTCTTTACTCTCTCATTTTCGGTTCTAAGTTGGAACAGGCTAAACGTTTTAAGCATTGGGTAACAAAAGAAGTCCTCCCCTCTATCCGCAAGCATGGTGCTTATGCAACCACTCAAACCATAGACAGCATCATCGCCAATCCTGACAATGCCATTAAGTTGCTCACAGCACTCAAAGAGAGCAACGAGAGAGCGGCAAGAGAACATGAACAGCGTCTTGCGGCAGAAGGACAGGTGGCAGAGTTAGAGAAGAAAGACATCGAGAACAAGCCAAAAGTCGTATATGCTGACGCAGTAGCAGGCTCTAACTCTTCATGCTTAATTGGAGAAATGGCTAAGATGATAGCCCAGAACGGCTACCCCATCGGCGAGAAACGCCTGTTCCAATGGTTGCGAGACAACCACTACCTCTGTTCTTATGGAGAAAGGTTCAATCAGCCTTATCAGCAATACATCGAGCAAGGACTGTTTACGATGAAGCAGAGTGTTTATAGCGTCAACGGTGAAATGCGGACACGCAACACCACTAAAATCACAGGAAAAGGACAGATATACTTCATAAACAAATTCATAGCGAAATGACACAATACGAGATGAACTGCCTTGTCGAGCGCACAGCAAAGCGAGTGGTCGAGTTGCTGAGACAGGAAAGCATGGTGGCGACGGAGAACGTGATGGACGCACGTCAGGCAGCGCAGTATCTCGGTGTTAGTCGGAAAACGATATACAACCTCTGTGCAGAAGGCGTTTTGCCACACACGAAATTAAAAGGTCGTTTGACCTTCACGGAGCAATCCCTGTACGAATATCTGCACAGATAACGCTAAATCACGCTAAATCCGACCTGACAGCACGGAAAGACGTGCATCGCCCCTAAATAATAGGGGCACCTGGGAGAAAAAGACCCGTAAACGGAGCAACGGGCAGGTAACATTCCACTGAGCGGCGGGTTCGACTCCTCCTTCTCCCTCTAATCCGATAAAAAAGAGCGTCAGGCAACCCACAGATTGACGCATCGGTAATGGTAGTGGGCAACAAGTAACGGGGAGAAATCCGTGAAACGTTGGAAATGTCGCACGTTTAAACGAGTACCTTGCGAACACTGGCTTTTTATATGCGCCGCATGCTGATAGAAGCCACCAAGTAACAAGCGAAAGGGGTGCTAAAAGAAGAACAAAGGTACAGTAAAAACATACGCGGTTGCCTATTCGTAAAAGATGGTGCAGCCGCAGTCTCTACACGCATGGAGACGGAAAGCGTCATGGTTAAACATTTATATTTCTTGAATTGCGCTTGACCGTCCGCTGTGCGTTTCGCCTGTATGGACTAACGGCAGGTCGCTCGGTATTACTACTGGGAGAAGCGGTTCGACTCCGCAGCGGGCACGATGTTAGTGTAACAAGTTTATATGTCATTCCTTTTACGGCTGCCCGTGAGGGTCGCCGTATTTTTTAGAAACAAGCAGTCCTGTTATTAATATTTTAGGTTTTTATTGTTTGCGGCATGTCGTGAGACACATCGTATAGCAACTCCTGCGAGGGCTGCACTCTCGGATGAAAGCAGCATGGATTTCTCATTAGCATTTTAATCTTCATGGTTTTTATAGTTTTTCAAATCGTGGTTCGACTCCACGGGCAGGAGCATGACATACATTTATAGTTTATTTTTGTTTTATGCTACAATAGATGATTAGAGATTAGAATTATTGTTTATCCATGTTGCCCGTGAGGGTGGCATGAATGTGTTCTTATTAATTGAATTTGTGTTTTTCATGATTAGTGTGCTGGCAGCGGTCAGCGAGCATTCTTTGTAAAAGACATAATTAGATTTTTCGGCGCCGTTGTGAAACGCCGCCGTTTTTACCCCCGTGAAACCCTCATTCAACGGATAAGTGAGGGGGAGTGTTAAGATTAAAAAGTCCTTACACGCTTGGCCTGAAACATGGTTCGACTCCATGTACGGGGACGCATCTTTATTTTATTGTTTCAATGCTTGCCAGCAAGCAAGCAATATTATTAAATGCTTATTTTAGAACTATTCCCCATGCCCGCCGTGAGGTTCGCATGGTTTTCTTTTACATAGCAACAGTTATAAAAAATATAACTCACATGGTAATAACAAGGAAGATAGAGGTTTTTATCTGCGAGAGCGACAAAGACCTCCGTAGGTCGTACTACGACAAACTATACGACATCAGAAATATCGCGCAGAAAGCCGCGAATGCAGCGACAAGCCATTTGTTTATGCTTGACAACAAGATACCATATCTTGACGAGGCGAGCAGAGAAACGATACAGTTTGTAGGCACAAAGGGGACACCAGCAAGCCGACAGAATGCCGCTTATTGCGTGATGAGCAACCTGTTCAAAGAGAGCATGCCGGGCATTATGGATATGCTCTCAAACTTGGCTCAGTATGTAACCAAAAACTACAACGAAGACCGCAAGAAAGGCATGTATAAACGTTCCTTGCGCAGTTACAGGGACACGTTACCTATACCGTATCAGAGGAAGTCGTTCAAAGAACTGAGATTTGAATGGTATGAAGACATTGATGGTGATGCGCATGAGGGTTGTTTCTTTAGTCTTGCGGGCATTCCGTTTCAAATGCGTTTTGGACGTGACCGCTCTGGCAACCGCCTTATAGTCGAGCGCGTCATCAGCGGAGAATATAAGATGTGTACGTCGAGCATACAGATTAATGGAAACAAGTGTTTTCTCTTGCTGTGTGTTGATATTCCCAAGAAAGAGGTAAAACTTGACGAGGATAAGACATTATTCGCTTTTCTCGGTGTCCTAAACCCTATCATCTGCACCTGTGATGTCCGTGCGGCGAAAGAGTACGACAGCGGGTACAAGTGGTTTGAGATAGGAACAAAAGAGGAGTTTCATTATCGCCGCCGCCAGATACAGGAGGCAGTCAGGCGTTGTCAAATAAACAACCGCTACTCTATCGGCGGCAAGGGACGTAAAAAGAAATGCAAGGCTATCGAACGCTATCACGACAAAGAAAAAAACTACATTGACACCAAACTGCACACTTATAGCCGAATGCTCGTTGATTTGGCTATCAAGCACCGATGCGGTAAGATAGTCCTGATGCGTGAGACACACCGTGAGGAAGATGCTAAACAGCAGAACCAAGAGGGTGATGCTCTTGTACTCCGCAACTGGTCTTACTACGGACTAAAAGAGAAGATAGCGTATAAATGCAAGATGTCGGGCATTACAATGATAGAAGAAAAATAAAAAACATATTCGGGGCGGTTGTACGTCCTTATGTCGAGGATTTACTCACTCGATAACTACCTTTTTCTATGGTATTCAACACCTTACGGCAAACATGGTGTGTTTGCCCATAAAAACATGGGTAGATACAACGAGGCCTGTGAGAGTAGGATTTTCAGGCATGGTGTGTTTGCCCATAAAAACATGGGTAGATACAACCACCGCTTTCACTAATGACACCGCGAAAAGGTGTGTTTGCCTATATAAATATGGGTAGATACAGCAGACGCTGAGACGCTTGATGTGGTGAGTTTACTATAAAATATGGGCAGATGCAAGGGCAGATGCAGCACTGGCAATTTCCGTAATGCTTATACCTATAGGATTGGGGGTAGATACAACAGACGCTTTGGTGTTTATAAAAACATGGGTAGATACAACAAGATAGATACAAATGGAAAGATTTGAATTTAACTACAAAGTAGCGGGCAAAGAGCCTATGGACTACATGGCAGAACTTCTCGAAAAGAACGAGAAGCGAGAATTGGAAATCGAACGTGGTAAAATGGCGGTCGGCATATTAAAGCAAATCAACAACCGCCATAGGTTGCTCCTTGACGCAGCCAAGTTTGAACTGAAAGAACTGGAAGCAAAAACCAAACTGAAAGAAATGCAAGCAGAAGCATAGTTCTGCAATCGGGCGGGTTGTACCGCCTTATGTGGAGGATATTTATCACTCCATAAGTCCCCTAAACAAAAGACTATAAGCGACTTGTGACAATCAGGGTGTATTCGCCTAAGAATATGGGGGGATATGCAACAACACAGTAACGAACCTTTTGCACGTGCTTGGTGTATTCGCCGATAGGATTAGGGGATATGCAACTACGATAGCGTCCTACTGTGGGTGTATTCACCAGTAGGTTTAGGGAATATACAACGCCTGAGTCTTTCGGGAGGTTGCAACCACCGATGTATTCACCAGTAAAAAAATATACAACTATGAATAAATTCAACGCCAAGAAAACAGGTGTCTTCGACAGTAAGGTAGAAAAGTTCGTGTACGGCAAACTGCTGCCGTTGCAAGAACAAGGGTTAATAAGAGACCTCCGCAGGTGTAACTTCTCTTTCTTGATTATTCCCGAGATAGCGGATTACACCATAGTTGAGAAGCGTTTGAAAACAAAGGTAAAACGTATAGAGAAAAAGGTAGTCATCGAGAGAGCGGCACGATACACCCCCGACTTTATCTATTTTGATTGCGAAACAAACGAATATGTTGCGCTCGAAGTGAAGTCTTTCATCACCCGCAAGCAACATGATTACCCATTGCGACGTAAGTTGTTCCGTTGGCGACTGCGAGACCACAACGCAAGAGGACGCTCACAATGGCGTTTCGATGAAATTGAGTTTTAATCATTAAAAAGACATACGACAATGAACATTTTACCATTATTTCCCGACCTCGACAAGAAAGAGCGTCGCAACTTTTGGCTGTCGTTCATATTCACAGCCATCATTTCCGTTATGATATACCTCGCTATCTGCGTATTCTCGTAAAAAATCATAATATGTTTTACAAAATAGAAACACCGACGGAATTACCAATAACATTACCCCCGCTGAATACGGAGTATTGGTATCTAACTCTGAAACTCTCAACAGGCAAGTACACCATCACAAGATGCAGGTGGCAAGGCTATCTCAGTGACCGAGCGCGTTATCTTAGCAACTACTACACCTCCGAGCGAGAGGCATGGGAGGCGGCAGACAAGATGAATGCCTTGCTCAGTTGCATGGTACAGCCGAAAGAGAGAGTCATCGCCAAGAAAGCGAAACAAAAGAAAAAGGCAGTCAAGGCAACGCACCCTGACCTGTTGCCATAAGCAATTATAATCACTTTTAACATCAAAAAATATGGTATTAGAAACAAAATTTAATGTCGGCGACACTATCTACACAGTAGAAGACTGCACCATCAAGGAACGTGTTGTAAGCAAGATTTGCATCTTCGTTTACAATGACAGGACAAACATAAGTTACGAATGCGACGGTTTATTTATGAAACCCGTCACTGAGCAAAATGCCTTCCCAAACCGTGAGGCACTGTTGTATAACCTTCAAAACTCATAACGAACATGTACTACGAAGCAACAATCAAAGCCGCCCGTCCAGACGAAAAAAGCGGTGTTATCAAGGAAGTCACCGAGAAGATTATAGTCGAGAACTGTAACCTCTTCGCAGAGGCTGAACTGAAACTCATGGAGCATCAGGAGTGCGAGGTGACAGCACTCAAACGCAGCGCAATCAAAGAGTTCGTCAACACAAATAAAGATGGAGAAAACATCTTTATTGCTACTATCACCACCCTTTTCGTCGATGACAACGGCAAGGCCAAGGAGATACCCTATAAAGTCGCTCTCTGGGCTGACGACATAACCTTAGCGCACAACATCGCCAAAGACTATATGCGCCAAGGTCTCGAAGACATGGAACTGAAAGGCATTAACAAAACCAAGTTTGTTGAATTAATCTAAACCACTCTAACAATCGCACTTATGAACTGGACTGATAAAGCAGCAGAAATCGCCGAGAAATTGCTTCTGGGCGCACATAAAGGATTGAATGGGCAACTATCCCACTCCGACCTCAAAAGGCTCTTAGAGACAGCCGCACGCAAAGGAATGGAACATGAGTGCGATTGTTGGATAAACAAAACAAGATAAGCGAAATGGAAAACAAGACAACACAGGTGGCTACACAACAACAGCCACAATCATTACAAAGCCTGATGAACTCCGCTCCCGTCTTGAAGAAACTCAACGACGTGCTGGGTAGCGAGAAAAAGGCATCGGCATTCGTCAGTAGCGTCATAAGCATCGCAACGGGAAATTCTCAACTGCGCACCGCCAACGCCATGACCGTTCTCGGTTCGGCAATGGTGGCGGCAACATTAGACCTACCTATAGTTCCAACCCTCGGAATGGCATACATCGTTCCTTACAAGGGACAGGCGCAGTTCCAGATAGGATATAGAGGCATTCTTGAACTCGCCATGCGTTCAGGAGAGTTTCAAAACATCATTGATGAGGTGGTGTACGAAGGACAACTCGTGAAGAAAAACAAGTTCACGGGTGAGTATATCTTTGACGAAGATGCAAAGACATCAGACAAGCCTATCGGTGTTATGGCACGTTTCGACCTCATAAACGGCTTCTCCAAGACTATCTATTGGACTATGGAGGAGATAGAGGCACACGCAAAGAAATTCTCTCAGGCATATCGCAGCGGCTTCTCATCGCCGTGGAAAACGGATTTTGAGGCAATGGCAAAGAAGACAGTGCTTAAATCACTCCTTAACAAATATGCGCCCAAGTCACTTGCTATGCAACAGGCAATAAAGTTCGACCAGGCAGTAGTCACAGCACCCAGCAACGCAGAGGACACCGACCTTACCATTGACGCTTTCGATACCGAATACGTTGACAACGAGCCACAGCCGCAAGAGGCGACCGCAGAGGAGGTAAAACCAAGCGACACTCTCTTCGGCAATAGTGAAGAACCACAAGAGAAGAAAGGAAAGAAATAATGGACCAACGAACAAAAGAATGGTTTATCGCCCGCCTCGGAAAAATAACGGCTTCCGAGGTGGCGAACCTTATGAAAGAACATAAGGAGCCAATGACCGAAGAAGAACTTGCGGAATGGAAGAAAGCAAATCCCAAGTCAAGGGTGACTACCAAGACCGTGCCCTTCTCCGATGCCTCATACACCTACCTAAACGGTAAGGTGATGGAGAACTACCTGCCTATCCGCTCCAAGGACATCACCTCTATCAATATCGTTGAAGAGTATATTGAGCAACATACGTTCTCTAACAGGGCAACGGAATGGGGAGTGCTCATGGAGGATAGCGCACGAGGGCGATACGCAGAGGAAATGGGATATGAGATTATTCAGGTTGGATTTGTCCCCTATACCAAGTTCCCCAACCTCGCAGGAGGCTCGCCGGACGGAATGATAAGGGAGGAGAAAGGCGGTATTGAGATAAAGTGCCCGTTCACACTCGAAAAGCATCTTCAACACCTCCTTTACACAACTCCCGAAGACCTGAAAGAGAACGAGCCTGAATACTACTGGCAATGCTACATGAATATGCTTGTCACGGAATGCGACTTCTGGGACTTTATCTCTTATAATCCCTACGTCAGCAGGAGTAAGCAACTGAAAGTGTTACGCATCAAGAGAAACGAGGAAGAGATAAAACTGCTTGAAGAACGTCTCTCTCTTGCCGTTGACTATATCCGTGAGCAGATGAATAAGATAGACAATATTCAAACAATAATCAAATAGCAATAAAAGCAAATGGCAAACTATTACGGAAGCATCGACCTTACTGAACTCGGCAACATTGTGAGAAACCAACCCGAACTCGTTACCGAGGTACAACTTAAAGACGGCACGATGCACAAGTTTATCAAAGTCGATGTCTGGGAAAAAGAGCAGGCAGACCAGTTCGGAAACGTGGCCGCCATAAAGGTGTCCTGTAAAAAGGATAAAAAGATTGAGGGCTTGCGCTATTACATCGCTAATTTGAAACTATCACAGCGAGACACAGGCGCAACAAATCAACCGCAACGACAACCAGCGGTTACGCAGGGAGAGGGCGACGACCTCCCTTTCTGATTGACATCTTAAATCGTCGCGGCTTCGACGTCGAGATAATATAACACGGCTATGGGGAGTTTTGTTCTCTCCATGCCGTTTAAAAACTCTCCTAATATGCGAAAAGGCTTTACGAAAATCCCCAACGAACTCAGAGACCTGCCACTCTCCATCGAGGCGATAGGTCTTTACACATGGCTCTCGCTTCATGCCGACCAAAATGGGCAAATTATCACTTCATATCGTCAGATAGTCAGTCTCTCAGGAATGTCTCTCCAACGGGTCAGAACGGCAATGAAATTGTTGTTAAAAACACAAGTGCTAACACAAGTGGTAACACAAGGCTCAACACAAGTCACAACAATTCTAACTATCTCATTTTTAAAGGATTGCAGCCCTCAAAAAAATGTCGCTAACACAAGTGCTAACACAAGTGCTAACACAAATATCGGCAAATCCTCGCGCGCATATAAGAATGATAATATTATTATATCATGTCTAAATTTATTAAAAAATAATAAGAAAGAGAAAGAATACAATTACTTCGTAATTGCATTAGAAAGAATTGGCGAAAATGCCAATTCTATGTCGGACAAGTCCGACGCAGAGGTGCAGAGGTTGGTGCCAATTTTCATCAAAGAATATTATAATCTCATGGTAGAAACGAATAAATCACGCATGGGAAAAATTAAGACAAATATCATAAATCAAAGATTGGCATTCCTGTGGGCGAGAATAAAAGAGAGCGGACTTGACAATGTTCTGGAGGTTATAAACAAAGCCACGCAGTCGAATTTCCTCAACGGAGCAGGCGGCAGAGGATTTATCGCCAACTTCGAATGGATTTTGAGACCGAACAATTTCCCGAAAGTGCTTGAAGGAACTTATGATAACAGAGTACAACATGGATATGACAAACAACAGTCTGATGCGCAGAGAAGAGCAGCAGAGGCAGCAGCAATCATCGAACGCCTTGCAAATCAAAAAGACGACGACCCTGATAAACCGCTATGGTGATAAAAACCACTTCCTTGCAATATTCAATCCCGACCTGCAGGCAAAGGCATGCAAATTTCCCGACAGGTGTTTCTTTGGCGACGCACCTACTCTCGCAGAGATTAATACTACCTACGGCGACGCAATGGCAACAATGTGGCTCATACCGCAACTCTATGACTTATCAGAATATTGCGGTTGCAAAGACAAACTGCAAGGCAAACCGCTTGAACAATGCGCCAGTGTCATAGCAGGAGAATTTTTCTATTTGAAAGTATCGGAACTCATGCTTTTCTTCCATCGTTTCAAGACAGGACGTTACGGCAGGTTCTACGGAGCGGTTGACCCACTCGTTATCACGACATCACTAAGAGATTTTATCCGCGAACGTAACGATGCCTACGCCATCCACGAACAGGAGGAAAGAAAAGCAAGGGAGGAGGAAGAACGCAGAGGCAAGGTACTTATGTCCTACGAGGAATACAAGGAACTAAACCGCATTTGCGAGCAGATAGAGGCAGAGTATTACATGGAAACAAAATGGAATAAAAATAAATAGCATCATGGAACTACATCTGAAAATAAACGATGTGTTGGGCATGGACGAGCAAAAAAGGCATATCGTCCGTGTAAATGAGGAAGACTTACGCGACGCGCTCTTTTCGCACCCAGGATGGATTGCTCAATGTGTAGTAAAAGATTTTTTACTGAAACATAATACGCGGCTACTGAATGAAATTATCGAAGACCCTACTCTACGCAACAATATCTATATGGCCGAGAAAGCCAAACGAGAGACAAGGAGTGAGCAGAGAGAACGACACCGACAGTTCGAGATAGAAAGACAGCGCAGACGCGACAATCATAAGGCAAGCATAGCCACACGCAAGGCACTCGACTTTTATCACGACATCTTAGGAATCGACAAGGAGGAATAAGTTTATGAAACCCGGCAATATTAATGACAAGGCATGCCAGGCATGCGAGACATTCAAGGCGTATTGGTTCGTGCAAGCAGTTAAAACTGGTATAGACACCGATATTGCCCGTGAAATGGCACAGTCTATCAGTACAGCATGGCAGGCAGGATATTTATATGCGAAGAATCATGAATTGCAAGAAAGGCAAACTTGAAAGTTGCGAATGTTATTTCATAGAGGAACGAAACATAACAACGGAGGTGAAATAAAAGGTATATGTTACAAGCGAAAACAAAAGAACAAAGAGAACACATCGAAGAAACTGTACGGAAATACATTAACCCAGTCCAAGGCTGTTGCCGATTCGTTTCAGCAGATGTGTACGTAAACTACGAAGAACTCGTGGAAATCAATTTAAGATGCGAGGATTGTGACAATGACGTGTCTGTTGACTTACGATTTGATATGATGGCTGCAATCGTTGATTATTTAAGAGAACAAAATAAGGAAGTGAAATAATATAAAAACAATGGCATGAAACTACTATCTATACCAAACATCCCGAACTATCAAGTTGATGTGGAAAACGGTGTAGTTTACACGATTAGATATGGAAGACTAAAAGAAGTAAAGATGCGCACCAAGTACAAGTCATTTACTATCAAAGTCAACGGACAAACTATCGGCACTACGCTTTACAGGATGATGTACTGCGCAATCAATCGACTTGACTTGCTAAAGATACCAAGCGACATCTGCATAAGTATGGAGAACGGCAAACTTGTTGTTCTTGATAGAACAATGGTTCTAAAAAAAAGTAATGCTGCAAGAAAACGCAACGAGGAAAGAATGGAACAAATAAAAGCCAATATGAAGTTGATAGAGCGTTACTACGATGGTGATGTACAACCAATACTTGACTATTTACATAAAGTCGAAAAGTCGCTTGTGTTCCATTTTATTGATGTGTATGGCTTATGCCAAGAACGAGCAGAAATCATAGTCGCAAATGCTGTAAATAAGTACCTTGACAAACTTAAAGATGGTGTATCATCATTTGCTATACGTGCAAGCGTAATGCGGTTTGCCAAAGGTGAAAACGCCAAAATAATCAGACAAAGTGAATTTAATAATAATATTAACTATGGAGGAATTTAGGAAAGCAATGTATGCCGCTTGTAGGCAAATGGATATGGCTATTGTGCCAATGGACACAGGTGCAAGGGTAATGGCTTTTGTGGGTTTACAAGGTGGTGATGAAAGGACTGTAATGTGCCCGCGTTTAAAAACGGAACTTGAACACCTACAAGAACTATATCACATCAAAGGTGGCGAAACACCCGACAAGGACTTTGTGTTGCTTATACAAGAATATACAAAGCAACTTAAAGAATACACCGACAAACATGATGGCGAATGGCCTACGTGGTTGGGCAAACTTATTCAAGAAAGATACGGATTCAAACCTTATAAACTATAAAAAACAAGGTATTTATGGAAGAAAAAGATTTTAGCATTTTAGGAGTAGGCTTACTTGGGTTCTTTTTTGGCATTTATGACGGGAAAAAGATGGAAGAAGCAAAGGCTTTCATGGGACAGTGGGTTTACGAACATGGTGGTGTAGATAAAGAAATTGAACGAATTATATGTGACGGCAGACGTGCCGTAAGTCACTTGCTGATTTCGGTCAGCATACTGGCGAATGATTCACGTGTCGAGCGGGGTGTGGTTTACGTGAAGCCTATACAAAGCATTCCGCTCATTTTAATATTGAATTACACAAATTATATGGAAGGAATTATTCACAACAACGAATTGCACGTTTTAGTGTTTCAGCACCATTCAGAAAACATGTGCCTTGAATGCTCTCTTTACGACCTTTGCACGGAAGAGAACGAGTACGAAAGTATGAGATACGACCTCTGCGAGAAATTAGAGCCTGGCGAAGTCGGACACTTTGAGCATGTTTACATTCCTAAATCGTACACCGATGAAGATAGATGAAATCTACAACATGGACTGCCTGGAGGGGATGAAGCAGATTCCCGACGGAACGATAGACGCGGTGATTTGCGATTTGCCGTATGGGGTGCTGAATGGCGAAAGCGAGGGCGGCTCATGGGACACGATAATTCCATTTGAACCGCTATGGGCTGAATATCGTAGAGTATGCAAGCCTACTGCAGCAATCGTGTTGTTCGCTCAGGGAATGTTCACGGCTGACCTCATGCATAGCAATCCGAAGATGTGGCGATATAATCTGATATGGAAGAAGGGCGACCGATGCAGCGGATTCCTGAACGCAAACCGAATGCCGTTGCGCAATCACGAAGACATCTGCGTGTTTTACGACAAAATGCCGACGTATAATCCGCAAATGCGAACGGGATTTCCGAACCATAAGCGAGGGCGACCAAGTGGAACATTAAAAAATGGATGCTATGGCAAGTTCGACCCGTTTGCAAAATCGGAAGTCATCAGTACTGAGAAATTCCCATTATCAGTTATCGACATCGAAAAGGAGCATGACGTTCGCCAATACATTCACCCCACCCAGAAGCCCGTTGACCTGTTGCGCTATCTCGTTCTGACCTACACCAACGAGGGCGACACGGTGCTGGACAACTGTATGGGCAGCGGCACAACCGCCATCGCTTGCATCAAGGAGCGTCGGCACTTCATCGGCTTTGAGTTGAACAAAGAGTATTACGACAAGGCTTGCAAGCGCATCAAGGCAGAGCAGGCGCAACTAACATTATTTTAGACCACTAATTAAACGAATTATAACATGTCTAAAGATTGGAAAGGCGGCAGCGCATCGACATTCAAGACGATAGGCGCGAGCAACCACACAGACCACGAAAGAGGTGATGCCGACTATTACGCGACAGAACCCGCTGCAACAGAATGGCTTTGTAAGATTGAAAAATTCCAAAGCCCTATACTTGAACCCGCTTGTGGCGAAGGACATATCAGTGAGGTGTTAAAGGCAAACGGATATGATGTAACAAGCCGCGACCTTGTGGATAGAGGCTATGGCGAGATTGCCGATTTCCTATTCTTCAACAACGAAGAATGGGAGGGCGACATCATCACTAACCCACCCTACGCGGCAGCGCAAGAGTTTGTCGAGCAAGCACTGAAAATAATTAAGCCGGGACATAAAGTCGCAATGTTCCTAAAACTTACATTCCTCGAAGGTCAAGGTCGTGCTGAATTGTTCAAGCGAAACCCGCCCATTCGGGTATGGGTAAGCCGTGCAAGATTGAAGTGTGCCATGAACGGCGACTTTGACAGCATCAATAGCGGTGCTCTTGCTTATGCGTGGTTTATTTGGGAGAAAGGCTTCAAAGGCAACCCTGAAATACATTGGTTTAACTGATAACAAGAAAACATAATCATGGAAAAAATTATAACAATAGCACAAGCCGCTGAATACCTCGGAGTATCACGACAGACAATAAAGAATTGGATAGATAACGGTATAATCAAGACACATGGTGTCACCGGGAAACAGTATTGGATTGATGCCAATACACTCACCGCCCTCAAAGACACAGCGGAAGATGTGGAAAAACAAAAAGAAAAACTCGCACATCTAAAAGCAGAGTTGCATAAGTCTATATCGGAAGAGCAAACGCTTGTCAATGAGATTAAGGCGAATATCGGTCTTATCAGGAGAACCAAAAACCTTACAGCGGCAAAAGATTTTTACCTGTCAATCCCCGAAATGATGCACGACCTCGGCGTTATCTCTGCACGGGAAAGAGACATCGTTAAGAACGTGATAGTAGAATCGGGACTGTCTAAGGCGGCAGAGGCAGCACAAATATCACTCGAAAGGGCAAGGCAGATATTCGTCAAGGCAATAAGAAAAAGCAAAGACCTTACCGACATCAAAGCGCGTCTCGTAGAGGCAGAAGAACTGAAAAGCGAAAACAAGATATTAACGAAAGAGATAGAACTGCTGAAAAAAGAAATAGAACTGAACAAAAAGACAGAAGAAATGAGTTCAGAGCAAAGGTCTTTAGCCTTTATTGAAATAGATAACTTATGCAGACTACTGAATACAAGAATTGCCGATTATGATTTATCGGTTAGAGCACTCAACTGTCTCAGTTGCACAGGAATTGAAACCATCGGTGACTTGGTAAGTTGTTCCAAAACGGACTTGCTGAAACGGCGCAACTTTGGCAAAAAGTCTCTCGCAGAAATTGAAAGCCTGGTAGATGTACTCAACCTCTCGTTCAATATGGATGTTGACAGCATCTACCGCAAACACACATTACTATCCCAAAAAGAACAACGATGAACGCAAAAGAATTTTTTGTCAAGGTGTCGCGTATGCGTGATGCCCAAAAGATGTACTTCAAGTATCGCACCAACGAGCGACTGCAAACGGCATTGCAACTGGAAAAGGAGATAGACCAAGAAATCTTGCGGGTTAATTTGGCTCTATCACAAAAAGAAAGTGAAGAATTATTTAATCAACAATAAACATGAACGAAGAACTACATCAGACCATGGAAAGTTGACTATGCGGAATGGAAAGAGAATTGTCCTTTGCCGGATGGTTGTGATGGACTTGCAGTTGAAACATTTGAACAGGTGATTATGGAAAACAATCTTAGAACAAAATTGCAAGAGGCTAAGAGTTGTTGCGAGAATGAGATTCTTTCTGCGATAAAGAAATTTTCCGAAACAACTGGCTTGAAAGTGGAAGATATAGAATATAAAGAAGAACGCTACAGCGGATGGGTAAGCCAGAGAGTTGAAATTACTACAAGAATATGAACAAATGCCTTGTAACTACGTTTATCGGTGTTGATTTGGCAGAAAAAGAGCCAGACTACACTTCTTTGGGAGTAATAGATTTGAAAAACAAAACCATTGAAAGTCGGATTATCCGTACAGACAACCCAGACCCAAATTCTTGGTTAAAAAAGTTTTGGAGAAATGAGCAAGAGACGATAAAACAAGAGCCGTCTGACAAAGACAGACGTGAACACAATCTGCGAAATGCAGAAGAAGATAGATGCCTATGAGAACTACATCAGTAATACATGATGCCAATTTATACTCCTACGAGGCTCATAGAGGGGCGCAGACGGCTTTTCGATGGCTCGTCGGACAACTTTACCACCTCTCCATAGATAAAGCCATAGAGAGACTGAAAACGTGGTCTAACGAAATAAGCAGCAAAGATGAGAAAGATATACATACCGCTCAACAAGAAGACAACCTATAATGGTTATATCCTTATAGCACGCCAGCAGAAAGGCAACTTGCCTATATGCGCTGGATGCTTCTTTACCGAAGACAATATGCGCAAGCACGGAATGAAGAGGATTGACTGTCACAAGCATAACCTCGCCTGCACTCCGTACACAAGGAAAGATAAACGACACACAATATTCATCGCAAAGCAATGACAAACAAAGAGTACAACAACGTTCCCGATTGGAAAAAGGAACTCACAAAGAAGATAGGTCTCATGGGACTAAGAGACCTTAGAAAGATAGCACCTGTCGGCGA